>Ga0302309_10001747_pt1 | contig 19181 bp, 14 predicted proteins | sample III_Palsa_N1_1_FD_200453 | JGI IMG/M metagenome (GOLD analysis project Ga0302309, IMG submission 200453) | Peat permafrost microbial communities from Stordalen Mire near Abisko, Sweden - III_Palsa_N1_1 | ecosystem: Environmental > Terrestrial > Soil > Palsa > Peat permafrost | place: Sweden... | reverse complement strand
GGGCTTATTATGGATGTAAAAGCTTTTTTATCAGATAGAAAGAAAGACTGGTTCGATGAACTTAGTGAAGCGCAACAACAGGATGTGGTTGAAGGCTTGAAGCAGGCTGATAACGGCGAAACAATACCACATGATGAAGTTGTCAAATTATTTGGTAAATGGGGTTTGAAATAGTCTGGACTCCAAAAGCTGTTGAAACCTTTGGCAAACGAATAGCTTACCTGGAAGAAAACTGGACCGAAAAAGAAATATTTAATTTTACTTCACGTGTAAATGAGTATTTAGAAACATTGCGTACCCAGCCATTAATGTTTCGTATTTCCGAAAAGAAAAAGCATGCACATATAGGCGTTAATTATAAAACAAGTATCCCTCATTTATCGGGTTAAGTCAAGGAAAAATACTATTGAGTTAATCGCCTTCATTGACAACAGGCAAAATCCTAAACGTCAGCGTTATTAGAAGAATTATGTGGATTAAGTGGTAGCGCTCACCACTTGGGCAACCGAAATTTTCGCACTCGACGGCACTGTAAACGTAAATTCCGATCCTTCGCCCAGCTCACTTTCTACCCAAATGCGCCCGTTGCATTTCTCAACCAGGTCCTTACAGAATAGTAATCCCATACCTGTGCCCGACTCGTTGCCTGTGCCGGTTTTGCTGTCAACCTTATTGCGGAAAAGTTTTTTAAGCTGATCTTCGGATATGCCCATGCCGGTGTCTTTTATACTTATCACCACATCGCCGTCCTCAATAACTGCGTTAACGCTTATTACATCACCATCCGTTGAAAATTTAATAGCATTGGTAATGAGGTTACGTATAACAATGCGGATAGAGTTCGGGTCGGCAGATGCCATCGTATCGTCCGGTACATTATCGATAAAGCTGATACCCTTTAAAAATGCCTGGTCCTGGTGGCCTTCAATTTCATAAGCTATAATCTCTTTTATAGAGAAAACCTTTACCGAATTTTCGAAATTTTCCATCTGGCTGTTTATCCAGAACAGCAACGTATCCAGGAAGTCGGATGTATATTCCAGTTTCTTCAGCACGGTGGGTATCATTTCTACCAACTCCTGGTGCGTAATGGAATCATCCTGTAACAGGTTGAACAAGCCGCGCAGGGTGCTCAGCGGGGCGCGAAGATCATGCGCCAGCACCGAAATTAAACGGTCTTTTAACGTGTTCAGGTCATTTAATTTATGTGCCTGTTCGTCAATACTGGCTTTTTGGTATAAAACTTCGTGGTTCTTTTCTTCAAGCTGAGTATTGATCTTTTGCTGTTTACGTTTCTGCCTGTAATAAACAAATGCCGTTACGATCATCCCCGCAAGTGCAACCACGAAAATGGTATTGATCAGCCGTTCGCTATGCATCTTTTGCTGGTACAAAAGCTCGCGTTCATGCTGCTGTTGTTCCAGCAGGCGTTGTTTTTCGGTAAAATTGAGTTCGTAATTATACGAAGTTAGTTTTTGTATGCTTTCGTTATTTTTTATTTCGTTTTTCAGGTCCAGGTACTGGTTCAAAAGCTCATCAGCCTCTTTATACCTGCCCAATCCTGTGAGTGTTTTACTTAGTTGCAAAGCAGCATCGGACCTAACAGAAATATTTCCAAGCTTAACCGCCAGCGCTTGCCCCTGCAAAGCCAAATTGTAGGCTTTGGTATAATTCTTTTGCATGTTATAGGCTGTTGACAAACCGATATAAGCATAAGCCTGGTTGTAAACAAACTTATAATTGCCGGCGATACGTGCCGAAGTATCCAGAAATTTTATGCCTTTTGGCAGCTGACCGGTATGGGCATAACAAAGCCCGATATCGGTATATAATGAGGTTAAGCCATCAATATCATTTTGCTTTTTGGCAATTTTAAGCGCTATGTAGAGATGAGTAAGCGCCACATCGTATTTTTTTTGGGCGAGCAATACCTCGCCAATATTCTCATTCATGGTGCCTGCACCCTGCACATCGTTCTCACCCTGCACTATATTTAGCGCTTTATAAAAATAATCAAGCGCAGTAGGGTACACCTCCATCGCCTGCATGGTAACGCCTATGTCGTTATATATCTCGCCCGAAAGAACTTTATATTTATTTTTCACGGCGATAAAAAGCGCTTTGTAATAGTAATCAAGCGCGTTTGGCAACTGGCCTTCGCTGTAAAATACAATGCCGATGTTTTTATAGGCATCGGTCATACCGTGTTCATCCTTTAATTTTTTACTACAGCTTAATGCCAGGTTGAGAGATGCCAGTGCCGACCTGTAATTAGCAAGCAGGTTGTACATACGCCCATAAGCTATGTAAGTTTTGCCCAGGCCGTTGATGTCATTTAGTTTTTTAAAGAGTTTTATAGCGGAGTCAAAATCCTGTGTTGCTTCAAACGACTTTCCCCTGAGGCTGTTTGCCCTGCCGATTTGCAGCAACCCGCCGGCCAAACCTGAATCATAGTTTAGTTTTTTGGAAAGATTGATGCTTATTTGTGCGTAGTAATAGGTACTGTCGGGATTAAACTGGAAGTACTCTTCCGCCAGTTTATTCAGGCGGTTGATATTGGCGGTATCAGCAGCATCCTGTTTTTTTGGCGAGGCACTCAGCAGCGTTTTTATGCTGTCGGCATCGCCATTGCCTATCTCCGGGCCGCGAAGAGCGGCCGATCCTGAAAAATAAAATAATAAAAAAATAAATGTTAAGTAACCCCTCAAATCGAAAAAAATTTAATGCCGCTTCTATTATATCGTGACAGCTTAATTACTGTTGTTTACTTTTTACGCAAGTAGTTAACAATAGGTTCAGTTACAGTCTATTATTTTTTAATCATAGTTTAATTTTTCAGTTTATTTGAAGGCCGTTAGGGCCTGAAAAGGGCGTTAAATGGAGTTAAAAACAGATTTTTAATTCATACGGCTCTTTTTAATTTTTATTCATTAATTTACCCCTTTTGCAGCCTAAATGCATAGCAGTTTAATTTGGGGTGAATTTTTGACGGGTGCCTGGCAGCCTTTTGTATTTTACAAACGGGTTGGCCTGCTCTTTGTCGGCTTTTTGCTTTTGCCCATCTATTTATTTGCCGAAGGAAGTAAAGAGTTGAGCGCCAACGGCGGTTACCGGGCTTACCTGTTTTCGAGCACAGTTGCAAACCAGTCGTTCCCGTTCCCCACTTTAGGCACCATGAAGGTATATGTTAACGCTGGCGAAACCATAAATGTCGGTTCAAGTGTGCAGGGCATGTTTTCAGGAACGATAAACCTGCGAGCGCCTGATGGCTCAACCTATACCAGCGGTAATTCGGCAACAGTAGGGCTTATTGCAAACCGGGGCCAGGAAATGGCCGGGCCTTTACCCAATGTCGGCGGATATACGCCATTTACAATCACCGTAAAAGCCGGGCAGGCCGGTATTTGGGAAATAGATTTTATTTCGGAGACCGATGGCGTTGATATTGGCGTAAACCCGCCACAGGTGCCCGCCAATGCCGCTTGGACACAGCCCAATGGTATTTACATCAGCGCCTTTGATGTTTCGGTACGTAATGCCGCCAATACCCAATTTTTAACAGGGCGTGTTTTTACGAACGTTTTTTCGGGGATATTGGGCACATTTACGGCAGGCTTTAATGCCATATTGAATATATTGACCAAAGATGGCTACCAATATACCCTAAACAATAATGGCCAGGCAGGCAACGGCTTCACCTTTTTTGTAAACAACAAGGGCTTCAGGAACAGCGATGGCAGCCCATCGTACCAGAGCACAACCAATATTACCACCCCCGATGTACAGGACCCCCGGTCTGACGATACCCTGTCGGATGTTACGCATAAAATATTTTTTAATACGCCTGCGGCCGATCTGCCCACATCGGCAAAAACGCCTGAAGGCAGTACTACCTGGCTATTAACCACGCCGGCATCGCCAACTATAACCAGCCTTGGGTTTATAGGCCGCGAAGGGACGCCCGGTCGTGGCGGCACCAATCCGCTTGGAGGATATTTTGATTTTACCGCTTCCGGCGGCGGTACCTATGTAATACAGGTAGATGTAAATAAGAACGGTTCATTTAGCGACCCGATAGATGTGAAACTTACCGGGGCGGTAAACCAGGGTGCAAATGCTGTGTACTGGAATGGGCTGGATGGCCAGGGCAACAAAGTCCCGGCTGATACCAATGGCTATAAAGCAAATATTTCCGTAGCTGTTACTGCCGGCGAGGTGCATTTCCCGTTTTTTGATGTGGAACGAAACGTAAACGGCATTATCCTCACACGGCTCAATGGCCCATATGCGCCCGACGACAGTATATATTGGGACGATTCGCAGATACCCGTGATCGGTACGCCATCAAACCCGATTGTAAACCTCACAGGGGTAAGCAGTAATATAAACGGGCACAAATGGGGTACGGCAACAACTGACCCGCTTAACCAGGATGATTTTGGCAATAACGAGGGTATTGATACCTGGGCTTACATCCACAACGTGGCAATAAGCAGTTCGGTGAGCTTTATTTTGCAGGAAGCTGATCTTGCTGTTGATTCGATCACGTCGGTGGCAGGTTGCGCGGGGCAGGCGATTACTTATAACATCACCGTAAACAATAACGGGCCGGATAATGTTACCGGGGCGGAGTTCCAGTTCAATTTCCCTAATACTGTTACAAATATCTCGGTTAAAAGTGCCGGGTTAACGGGCACTTCTTCAACTTCAACCGATACAACTACTGCTACCTATTATAAAACGGGCATAAACCTAACCAACGGCGCATCGCGCATATTTACGGTTACGGGCAAGATAACCCAGTCGGCAACACCGCCGCTTACAACATCTGCAAGCATGCTGCGCCCGGCTGATGTAACCGACCCCGATGCTACCAATCCCGATGCCGCCCCGCCAACCGACCCGGTAAATGAGTGTAATTCGCTGCCATCGGGCATGGGCTGTAATAACATTGCAGCTAATTCAGCTAATTTTGAAATAGCGCCAAATGCCGGGCCCGATCAAACAGTTTATCAATACACAACAGCAACCTTGGTCGGCACAGGTTTGGGTTCGTGGACGCAGGCTTCCGGCGATCCGGCATCTGTAAATATTAACAGCCCGGCAAGTGTATCAACAGAAGTAACAGGTCTCAATACACAGGGTGTTTACCATTTTGTATATGCCGACCCGGATGGTTGTTCGGATACCACGACGGTAACCGTTGTGCCGGATGAAATGGTCATCCCCAATATTTTTACGCCAAATAACGATGGTAAGAATGATCTTTTTGTGATCAAGGGATTGGAGGCTTACCCCGGTTCGCAGCTCCTTATTTTTAACCGCTGGGGCAACGAGGTCTACCGCTCGGATAATTACCTGAATGACTGGAATGGCAGCAACCTGGCCGAAGGGACTTATTATTACCTGCTCAACCGCCGCGACCATAACGGCAGCACAACCGTGTTTAAAGGTTGGGTATTTTTAAAACGGAGCAGGTAATGGGCAGGAAAAAAAGATATATTTTGTTAATCCTGTGCGCTTTATCCCTGTTTAAGGCAAAAGCGCAGCAGACCATACAGCTCAGCCAGTATATGTTCGATGGCCTGGCGCTTAACCCGGCCTATGCAGGTTATAAGGAAGATCCCACACTTAATTTAAGCGACCGCATACAGTGGGTGGGCATTAATGATGCGCCGCAGACATCATCCATCTCAATTGACGGGCTGGCCAGCCAGGATAATAAAAATGTGGGTTTAGGTTTGATCGCCACGCTTGACCAGTTGGGGCCTGAAAGCTCCGTATCGGCTTATGCCAATTATGCTTATAGGTTAAGGCTTGATGCGCTGGACACCAAGCGGTTATGCTTTGGTATAGGCGCGGGGTTTTTGCAGTATAGCCTTGACGGCTCAAAATTCAGTGCGATTGATGCCGATGACGCCAGTGTGCCTTCCGGAACAGTGAGCAAAATAACCCCAGATGTGCGTTTTGGGATATATTATTATTCGTCTTCGGTATATTTTGGGGCGTCGGTTTTTAACTTGCTGTCGGGTGCGTTTAATAATATTATCGATGACCCGGAGATCATCAAGCCCGTGCGGACATTTTACGTTACCGGCGGCGGGATGGTGCCATTATCGGATGATATCGACCTGAAGCCATCATTTATGGTACAGGAAGATTTTAAAGGCCCCACCAATATCGACTTCACCAGCTACCTGGCTTTTGACCGGAAAGTATGGTTCGGGGCCAGCTACCGCGTAGGTGTTTCCGTATGGAACAGCAACTTGCAGGGGAATTTATCGTCGCAGGATGCGGTTTCGGTAATTGCGCAGTATTATGTGAACGAAAATTTCAGGATAGGCTATGCCTATGATTTTACGGTGAGCCAACTGGCCGGTTATCAGAATGGAACGCATGAGCTTTCCATCAGCGTAACCTTCCCCCATAAAAAACAAAGGATAATTAGTCCGCGATATTTTTAACTCATGAAAAGGACGAGGATCATATTCAGTTTGATACTGCTGATTTTCCGAAGCAGTGCGCAGGAGCAACTAAGCCTGAAGCAACAGGCCGATAAGCTTTTTGAACGGTACGAATATTTTAAAAGTCTCACTTTCTACCTGAAAATAGCAGGAAAAAATAACCCTGAGGTAACCGGGCGCATTGCCGATTGCTACCGCGAGATAAACGATTATAAAAATGCGGAAGAGTGGTATGCGAAAGCTGTAGCACAGCCCAAAGCCGATAAGATCATCCATTACTATTATGCTGAAACTTTGCTGCGCGATCAGAAATTTGATGAGGCGAAAGCACAATACAAACTATATTATACCAATGATATCGCACGGCTGAATTTAAAGTTGGCGGATTGCGATTCAGCGGCAGTGTGGATGCAGCAACCGGCAAACTATAAAGTAAAAAATGTTGCCGGACTTAATTCCGAATATTCCGATTGGGGCTTGAGCTACGACGGCAAGCTGGGTTTTATTTTTGTATCAGACAGGCCTGGTAATGATGGGGAAACAGATAACCGTACAGGTAATAACTGGTTTAAGCTTTATCATGCAAATATCAACCAGGACGAGGTATCGGAACTGCCCATATCTGACCAGGATATTTACCATGTCGGCCCGATGGCGGTGAATGCTGCCGGCGATATGGCATTTGTGACGGTTACAACGGACGTGTCGGCAAAAGGCCTGCCTTTAGATCCGAAGGACAAAAAATCAACGCAAAAACTTTATAGCCGTCGTTTACAGTTACTGATGGCGAAGAAGATGAACGGTCAATGGGTTATAGCAGGTAGTTTTCCATATAATAACGTTGCTGAATATTCGATAGGCAATGCGACTTTGTCGAAAGATGGAAAAGTAATCTATTTTTCATCGGACATGCCGGGCGGCGAAGGTAAAACGGACATATGGTACTGCGAAAAACAGGCCGACGGCAATTGGGGCAAGCCGGTAAATTGTGGTAAAGTCATTAATACGGCTGATGAGGATGCTTTCCCTTACATCGATAACAACGGTACATTATACTACGCTTCAAAAGGTTTACCAGGGATGGGCGGGTACGATATTTATAGGACTACAGGCGAAAAGGCGCAATGGAGCACACCGCAAAATCTCAAATATCCTATAAATACCACCAGTGATGATTTTTGCTTTGTGACACGAGATGGCGTAAGCGGTTACCTGTCGTCAAACCGGGATGGCGGCAAGGGTAGTGACGATACCTATTCGTTCGCGATAGCAAAAACAGATACTGCGACACATCATAAGTCAAACATTACAGTAAATATCAATCCTGTTCAACCGCCGAAGGCAACACAAGATATAGTGTTGAATACTATTTATTTTGATTTGGATAAATACAATATCCGCCCGGATGCAGTTATCGAACTGGATAAAATAATGGCTTTACTTAAACAACAACCGGGTTTGAGTATAGAGATTTCCGGTTATACCGATACGCGGGCATCCGGTCAGTACAATTTAACGCTATCTCAACATCGTGCTGAATCTGCTAAAGCCTACTTAATAAATAAAGGAATTTCCGCCGACAGGCTAACCATAAAATGGTATGGCAAAACGCACCTGGTAAACCAATGCGCCGATGGCGTAAATTGCCCGGAAGCCGATCATCAATTGAACCGCAGGGTGGAGTTTAGGGTGATAAATAAGTAATATTTCCTATCTTTCGCTGCTGCTTTTCATCAAAACTATGTCTTTTAAAAAACAACTCGTCCGCTGCATTTTATTTGTGACTTTTTTGCTGTCGTTCAAATCTTCCTTCGCCCAAACCAGTTACGAGCTGAACACCGGCTGGAAATGCCGGAAGGCAGGTGATGTTAAGGCCGATGGTAAACAAATATCTTCAAATAGCTTTGATCTTACCTCGTGGCAAAACGCTACCGTGCCGGGTACGGTGCTTACCACGCAGATCAACAATAAACAGGTGCCGGATCCTTTTTTCGGGATGAATAATGAACAGATACCGGATGTTTATAAAGTTGGCAGGGATTATTATACCTACTGGTTTGTAAAGGATTTTGCAGAAGCCGCACCGCAGGGCGATAACCAGGTTTATTTGAATTTGCGGGGCATCAATTATAGCTGCGATGTTTTCCTGAATGGTCACCAGTTAAATGAAAAACGCCATTACGGCATGTTTTTGAGGCAGCAGTATAACATCACCAAATTCCTTTCGAAAAGTGGAAAGAATCGTCTTGCCGTGATTGTTTACCCGCCTGATGTGGTTGGCAACCCTAATGGCGGGCAGGGCGGAGATGGCACTATAGCCAGAAATGTAAGCATACAATATACCGCCGGCTGGGACTGGATACAACCTATAAAAGACCGTAACACAGGTATATGGGACAAGGTTACTATTGAAAGAACAGGTGCTATAAACATAACCGACCCGCATGTAGTTACGCTTGTTCCGGGCATTCGCCAGCCGGAAGGCCCTCAACAACCTGCCATTATACAGGTTACGGCTCAACTGGACAATGCAACTCATAATGCTGTTAGCGGAACGTTAGAGTATGAGCTGGATGGTAACCTGGTTGCAAAAAAAGTTACTTTAAAACCGGGCGTACAAACTGTTCGGTTAAACGATCTTACCCTTAAAAACCCTAAACTCTGGTGGCCGAACGGTTATGGCCCGCAAAACCTTTACCAGTTGCATTTACAATTTGTTTTAGCGGATAACAAGCTATCCGACCATAAAAATATTGAAGTTGGTGTACGACAGATCACCAGCCAATGGAACGAGCATACCGAAAGCAGGCAGATCAATGTTAACGGGCAAAAAATATTCATTAAAGGGGGCGACTGGATTGTGTCCGACGAGTTATTGCGCTTCTCGCCTGCGCGTTATGATGCCGAAGTACGTTTTCACCGCGATATGAACCTGAACCTGATCAGGGTTTGGGGTGGTGCTTTGCTGGAACGCCCTGAATTTTATGAGGCCTGCGACAAATACGGGATGCTGGTATTCCAGGATATGTGGGGTTCGGGCGACTGTAATGGCCGCTGGGAAGATCCGATGAAGCTGGACGACCAATGGACACGCCGTAAGTATCCGGACGATCATGCGCTTTTTATCGCGTCTATAAAAGATCAAATTAAAATGGTACGTAATTATCCCTCGCTGGCCATATGGTGCGGCGGCAACGAGATAACACCACCCGAAGATATTTTAACCGCCCTGCGCGATACCATTATGCCGCAACTGGATAGCACACGCTGGTTTGTCGAATATTCCAACTCAGAAAACATGTCGCGCAATGTACAGGGCGGTAATGGAGATGGGCCTTATGGTATTCAGCCGTTATCGGTGTTCTGGGATCAGCGCACGTTCCCTTTTAATTCAGAGGTTGGCTCTGTGGGAATAAACGATTATACTTCGCTCAAAAAGTTTATCCCGACTGCTGATATGGTTGTACCTGAGTATGATGAAAATACGGGCAAAACAAAGACTGATTCAGTTTGGCAATACCATAAATACATCGGCTACGATGCTTCCATTGCTAAATATGGCAAAGCAAAGGATGTGGAAGACTTCGCCGAAAAAGCGCAATTGGTAAATTACGACCAGTACCGCGCTTTGGCAGAGGGTTTTACCTCGCATATGTGGGATTGGTACACCGGCTTTATTATATGGAAAACGCAAAACCCATGGACAGCGCTGCGCGGACAGATGTATGATTATTACCTCGACCCGAATGCCTGCCTTTACGGTCTGCATAGCGGGAGCAAGCCGTTGCATGTGATGTTTAACCCGGATGACGGGATGGTGATAATAGCCAACAACACTTTTAAGCCATACACCAATTTGATGCTGGTTGCAAAGGCTTATGATATGAACGGTAAGGAAACAGGGTTGTCTTCGCAGTTTGAGGATGTTACGTCGACAACCACAAAACGCTACTATTCATTAAAAGGAGACCTGGCGCAGCTAACAAAAAACGAAGGCGTGTTCCTCGACCTTGAAATCTACGATTATAATAAAAAACTGCTCGACCAAAATATTTACTGGCTGCCAGATGAAAAAAGGACTTATTCGGGGTTGCAAAAATTAGCGGCATCACAATTACAGGTTAGTGCGAAGCAGGTATCGGCGGGAAAGATTGAAGCGACATTGACCAACCCGACTGGTGTGCCGGTAGCATTCTTTAATCGCTTGTCGTTATTGAATACCAAAACGAATGAACGTTTGCTGCCTGTTTTTTACAGCGATAACTATATCACAGTTTTACCGGGCGAAACAAAAACGGTTTTGATGGATTATGATCCGGCGATATATAACGGCATGCCTGCTTTGAGCATCAGCGGGTGGAATTTGAAGGAGCAGGTGGTTAGTGTTCATTAAGTAGATTTCTTAACACGGAATGGTTATTCTTTTAATTCCCTCCTCGGGGAGGGGTGCGGCTGGATGTGCGTTGGCAGGGAGGGGTTATGCGTTTGCGTGGCGATTAAACCCCTCCCTGCCCCTCCCAAGGGAGGGGTTTAATCGCACTTGCCCTCGCTTTTTCACGTGTTTCGAACACATGATAGAACCCTATTCGCTCAACTTTTTCGCGCGTATCTGCTGATAAAGCCCGTTCAATTTCGGAGTGGGATGGGATAGCAGATATATCCCGGTGCCATTTTCTACAGCGAGAGAATTATCAATTTCACCCGTCTTTTTATAACTGGCCGCAAATAAGCCCAATTGTTTAATATCATCACTGTCATCTACAAATATCACATAATCGGCATTTACAGATGGCGGTGACCAAAGCGCGAAACTGCTGTCTAATGATATTGCATCAGGCAAGCCGTATTGCGGGCCGAAATGATGGATAGCGCCTGCTTCGCCATAGTTATCGGCAATAATAATGGTATGCTTTTGCTCGTCGGGCGTAAGCGAATGGTAGGTAGCTGCAACCTTTTGCGTTAGCTCGTCCCAACCGAACATGTCACCATAATCCTGGCTGGTGCGGTGTACTTTACGGTCTTCCCAAGTACTTACAAAATGCAGAAAAGGGTATTTCTGGTTCACGCGGTCAAATTTGGCCAGCGTATCATTTAACGACAGAATTGGTAAAAACATGGGTAGTACAAGCAATACCGGCAGGGTAAACACCAATACCACTACTACCCGTAAAGCGATGTTTTTTATCCATCGCTCAAAACCATACGCTCCTGCTGCAAAAAGCATAGGATAAGCGCCAAAAAGATAGTAGCTTTTGCCATTCAATTCAAGCAAAATAATAAATGTAAGCAGGTACCCAAATGCCAGGAACTGGTATTTTCGCAGCTTAAAGGCAAAAAGCAGGAATGAAAGCCCGGTGAGCCATATGATTACGGCAATGCCATTATCCAGCACTTCCTGCACAATGAAATCAGAGGATTTTACGTATTGCAACTGGTTTTTACGCAGTTCGTTCATGTGCGTAAAAAACGGGAAATGGTGTATGGCTTCCCAAATAATGGCAGGCAGGAAAATGAGCAGCGCCAAAATCATAGCGAACCAAAAATGCTTGTTTGCCAATACCCTGCGTTGTTTGGTAAGCAGCAGCCCGATAACCAGTGCTACCGAGAAAAAGCCCATGCTATATTTGGTAAGCAGGCCAACGCCTATAGCTGCGCCAATAAAATAAAGGTATTTGGTTGACGATGTATTGATGTATTTTACTGCCAGGAAAGCAGTTAGCACCCACCATAACTGGTCGAATACAACGGGTTGAAACAGGTAGTTGGAAGCCAGGAACGCAGGTGAACAAATGAGCGCCAGGCAAGCCAGCGTAATAGCGAACTTTTTACCGCCAAGCTCGACGGTTAACAGGCCGGTGAACCAAATGATAAGCCCTGCTGCTAGGGTACTGAATATACGCGTTGCAAATACGGAACTGCCGAAAACAGTACTGCTTATTCTACCCAGCAAGGCTATAAACGGCGGCACTTCCTTGTAGTTCCACGCTAAATGATCACCCAGGGCAAGGTACAAAAGCTCATCGCGCTGGAAACCGTAATGTGAAATAGCAAAAAGATTGAGTATGACCTTTAACCCTACAAATACCAAAATGAAGCCAGTATAAGTTGATCTGCGGTTTTGATACATTTGGGGGTGAATGGTAAAAGGGTAAAGGTAAAAGGTTTTTTGTAAGTTAAAAGCTAAGAAAAAATTTCAACAGTTAATTTTCATGCTCTTTACCCTTAACCTTTTACCTTTCTCCTTTCACCTCAAATCCTAACTATATCCGCGCCTAATGCCCGCAGCCTTTCATCTATATGCTGATAACCGCGTTCAATTTGCTCTATATTATAGATGGTGGATTTCCCCTGTGCCGATAACGCTGCTATCAGCAGCGACACCCCGGCGCGGATATCAGGCGATGTCATGGATATACCCCTCAATTTAACCTGGTGGTCTAAACCAATAACCGTCGCCCGGTGTGGGTCGCAAAGGATGATCTGTGCACCCATGTCCAGCAGTTTATCCACAAAGAACAGGCGGCTTTCAAACATTTTCTGGTGTATCAGTACTGCGCCTTTGGCCTGTATAGCCACCACCAGCACAATGCTCAACAGGTCGGGGGTAAAGCCCGGCCAGGGTGCATCGGCAATGGTCATGATGGAGCCGTCGATAAATGTCTCTATCTCGTAATGATCCTGTGCCGGAATATAAATATCATCGCCCCGAAGCTCAAGTTTTATACCCAAACGCCTGAAAACATCAGGGATCATGCCCAGTTCCTTGTATTTTACATCTTTTATAGTGATCTCAGACCCCGTCATAGCCGCTAACCCAATGAATGAGCCTATCTCAATCATATCCGGCAGCATACGGTGTTCCGTACCACCAAGTGACTTTACGCCTTCAATAGTCAGCAGGTTTGAGCCTATGCCGCTTATTTTAGCGCCCATGCGGTTCAGCATTTTACATAGCTGCTGCAAATAAGGTTCGCAGGCGGCGTTGTAAATGGTAGTGATGCCTTCGGCCAGTACGGCAGCCATTACAATGTTGGCAGTACCGGTTACGGAGGCTTCATCCAGCAGCATGTAAGTACCTTTAAGGTTGGTGGCATCCACATTGTAAAAGCCGCTTTCGACATCATAATCAAAACGTGCGCCCAACTTTTCGAAACCTAAAAAATGGGTATCCAGCCTGCGACGCCCTATTTTGTCGCCGCCCGGTTTTGGTATAGATGCCTTGCCAAAACGCGCCAGCAACGGCCCTACGATCATGATCGATCCGCGTAAACCGCCGCCTTTCGCTTTAAAAGTATCCGACAGGAAAAAATCCTGGTCGATATTTTTGGCTTCGAAGCTGTAAGTGTCGGGAGCGAGGCGTTCGACAGTAACACCCATATCGCCCAATAGCTCTATCAGCTTGTTTACATCCTTAATATCGGGTATATTGCTGATGGTGATCTTTTCGCCGGTAAGCAACACGGCAGAAAGCACCTGTAAGGCTTCATTTTTTGCACCCTGCGGGGTTATCTCGCCTTTTAAGCGTTTCCCGCCGGTTATCTGGAAAGCGTTGTTCATTTTTGGTCTTTTAGTTCATAGTTCATAGTTCATAGCAGAACTAAGCAAATAAAGTTTGCAAAGATGAAAATAATCCTGAATTAATAATTAAAGAAGACCTGTCAACTATCAACAAAATTATCATGCAGTTACTATGAACTATGAACTATCAACCATGAACCAGCATCAGTACTTCCGCGGCCCGTTGTTATTGCGGTTGCGGTTGTTTTGATTGTTGTTATTGCGCGGGCCGTTGTTCCGTGGGTTATTGTTGCGGTTGTTTTGATTGTTGTTGGTCTTGGCGCGGTTGTTCTGGTTTGGCGGGCGGAACTCAACCTTGCTCAGGTTAATATTCTCATCCAGTTTCAGCTCACCACCCGACATAGCGTATAAGTCGGCCAGGATACTTTCGTCAGATACCGAATCTTTGTTCCATTGCACATAGGCCATCTTCATGAAATTGGCAATGGCTTGCACCATATGCTTTTTACGCTCTGGTTCGTCAATACTTTTGGCTTTTTCCATCATCAGCTCAATGGTTTTGCCATAGTGCTTGTACCTGATACGCTGGTGCGGGTAACGCAGCGGCTGCGGTTTCATATGTATTACCTCGGGCGATGGTTTTGGATAGGGAGAATCGACATCTATCTGGTAATCGGATATGATGTGCAAGTGGTCCCACAGTTTATGCTTAAAGTCGGCAACATCGCGCAGGTGCGGGTTCAGGAAACCCATCAGGTCAATCACCACCTGGGCATAACGGTTGCGTTCTTCTTTGGTAGGCAGCGCAACAATGTACTTAACCATGTTTTGTACGTTGCGGCCATATTCGGATAAAATAAGTTTATTCCGGGTGGAATTATAATCAAAATTTTCAGACATAATAAATTATGCTATATGTAAATAATATCTTTTTTGGGTATGAAATCGGCCGGCGGATGCAAAAGCATGCGGCCAAAGTTGAGTTGCTGTTGAAAAGCAATGCAAATATAACGTAATTATTAAGTTATTGGTGTATATCCCGGTTGAATTTTTTATAATACCCCCGTTGAATTTATTTATTTTCGTAGTTAAAAATTGAATTTTAGCCATTATCGGCAATAGAAGCAGCGTGAAAAAGATGCTATTTCAACTGACGGATTTGTGATGTTAACAGATTGAAAACAACAATCTATTATTTATCTGTGATGAATATCGAAATAATAAATAAAGAACTAAAGCTGCACGTTTCGGGCTTTTCGGGCGTAGCTGAAAATAAAAATTATGCAGGGACCGCTTTTGCGTTGATGGATAAAATGTGGCAAGTAGTTAAGTCGAATGGATTGAAACATAAAGGGTTAAATGTTTGGGTATATGAGCCCAATGAAAAAGTTTTTGCCGGGGTTGAACTTGATGATATTTCCATACAAGATACAGGATTGGAACTAAAAGAAGTCTTTCTTACCAAATATGCTTACTATAAACATATTGGCCCGTATAGCCAGCTAAAGCAAGCTGGTAACGAGATGCAAAAGGAGTTACGAATGATGGGGCTTAAGCCAGGTCTTCCATTGATTGAAATATACGGGCATTGGACTAACGATGATAGCAAACTTGAAACGGAGCTTTTGATGGCGATTGATTAGTTTTGCGATGGTTTGTAATTTACATCCAAACGATGACACTTCAATTTTTTTGTAATAAATGCGCCTAAGTTATTTGTTTAACTTAGCCGGCGTTAAATAGTATGAGAATGGCGGAGCAAGTGATCATTACCCAAATAGATATTTACCGTTTTAGTATTCCGATGGTACCTTTTACCATTGCCACCGGCACAATGGACCATGCCCAAAATGTATTTATTCGCGTACATACCGATGCCGGGTTTTATGGGGTGGGCGAGTGCTCGGCGTTCCCGATGATCGTTGGTGAAACGCAGGATACCTGCCTCATTATGGCGCAGGAGTTTGCCAAACTATGGAAAGGCCGTGATGCACTGGATATTGAAGCCCGCTTGCAGCAATTGCATGATTTTACGGCCGGTAATACCACTATAAAAAGCGCATTTGATATGGCTCTGTATGATATTGCCGCCAAAAATGCAGGCTTACCCTTATATAAATTTTTACGCGGAGAAAAACGGGAGGTAGAATCAGATATTACGATTGGCATTGCCGAACCTGAGATTATGGCTAAAAAGGCAATTGAGTTTAAAAACTCCGGAGCGCACATACTTAAAGTAAAGCTGGGTAAAGGCGCTACTACAGATGTAGAACGGATAAGGCAGATAAGGAATGCCGTTGGCCCTGATATGCAGATACGCATAGATGCCAACCAGGGTTGGAGTTTTGATGCAGCCGTATATGCCCTACAGGCTTTGGATGAATATGACATCGCGTTTTGTGAACAGCCTATGCGCACCTGGTACGACGACCGCCTGCCCGAACTGATGTACCTTTCGCCGGTTAAAATAATGGGCGACGAAAGTATATATAACCACCACGATGCCCGCAAGCAAATAAACAGTCATTCATGCGATTATATTAATATCAAAATGGCTAAATCCGGCGGGATATTCGAAGCTAAAAAGATACACGACCTTGCTGCCGCCCATGGTATTGCCTGTATGATGGGCGGCATGCTGGAAAGCCGCATAGCGTTAAGTTCCAAACTGCATTTTGTTTACGCCAGTCCGAATATTAAATTTTATGATATGGATACCTGCATGTTGGGGCACAAAGAAGATCCGTGTGTTGGCGGGGTAACTTACAGAGGCTATTCGCTTGATATTGCTGATGCTGTTGGTATAGGAGCGGATGCGGATGATAGGTATTTGGAGAAGTGTGAGAAGTTTGTGGTGTGAGATGAAGGTCATGTGTATTAAATCGCTTTATTGCCTGTCGCTTCAACCGCTGCCGCTGTGGCTTTCTTTTTGTCTTGATACAAAAAGAAACAAAAAAATCAAGCAGGAAAAAACCTTCTGCCCGCAAGGCCATACTCCCGGCCCGGTTTTCCTGCAGGCCTTTACGCTCTTTTTAACATGTATCAACTACGTTATAGAAAGCACACAGATAGGTACATCATACATCAGGAAAATCTTTTAATCCGTTTAATCATAAGTTCAGACAAATGCGTTAGGGATTGCAGCATATACCGGCCGGTGATTAAGGCCTGTGTAGTATGAGCGGAAAGCCCGGCCGCAGGCAACGCCCTTTAAAAATAAAACACCCTTTTCACGTTAAAAACGTAAAAAGGACGTTTCTCAATATTTTAAATATTTAATTCCCTTCGCTCAATTCCGCAAAATATTTATGAAACAACGGAATAGTTTCTATCCCCTTATAATAGTTGTAAATGTCGTATTTCTCATTGGGAGAGTGCAGTGCATCGCTATCCAAACCAAATCCCATTAATACAGTTTTAATGCCTAATTCAGCCTCAAAAAGTGCTACAATAGGTATGCTGCCGCCGCCGCGGGTTGGTATAGGCTCTTTGCCGAACGATTCGGATATAGCTTTTTGAGCTGCTTTGTAGGCAATGCTGTCGGTAGGGGTTACTACCGGCTCGCCGCCGTGGTGCGGTGTTACTTTTACCGTTACGTAAGGCGGTGCTATTTTTTCAAAATGTTTGGTGAATAACTCGGTTATTTCGTGCGAGCTTTGGTTTGGCACTAACCGCATAGAGATTTTTGCATGCGCCTTTGATGGTAGTACAGTTTTGGCACCTTCGCCAATGTAACCACCCCAAATGCCATTTAGCTCAAGGGTAGGGCGGGTGCCGGTACGCTCGAGTGTGCTATAGCCTTTTTCACCCCAAACTTCGGCTATGCCAAGGTCTTTTTTGTATTCGTCTTCATCATAAGGTGCCGAATTTAATGCGGCTTTCTCCTCCGTGGTTAACGGGATCACCTTGTCATAAAATCCGGGGATAGTGATGTGATTATTCTCATCGTGCATCGAGGCGATCATCTTAGCCAGTGTAGTTATGGGATTACCCACTGCACCACCATACACACCTGAATGCAGGTCGCGGTTAGGGCCGGTAACTTCCACTTCGAGGTATGATAAGCCACGCAAACCGGTTTCCAGCGACGGGTTTTCCATACTGATCATCGATGTGTCTGATATCAGCACCACATCGGCTTTCAAGCGTTCTTTATTTTGCTTTACAAATGTGCCCAGGTTATCCGAGCCGACCTCTTCCTCGCCCTCAATCATAAATTTGATATTGCAAGGCAATGTGCTGGTTTGTATCATCAGCTCAAATGCCTTTACATGCATGTAAAACTGGCCTTTGTCATCGCATGCACCACGGGCATATATTTTACCATCGCGAACGGTAGGTTCAAACGGCGGGGTTTTCCATAATTCCAACGGGTCAGGCGGCTGCACATCGTAATGGCCGTAAACCAAAACAGTTGGTTTTGAAGAATCGATTATCTTTTCGCCATAAACTATCGGGTAACCGGCAGTCTGGCAAACTTCCACTTTTTCGGCACCGGCTTCTACCAGCTTTTGTGCTACAAACTCGGCGGTTTTTAATACATGTGGTTTATATTGAGGGTCGGCGCTTACCGATGGGAAGCGCAGCAGGTCGAAAAGTTCATCTAACAAACGCTGCCTGTTAGCCTCAACATACTGTTTTATGGTTTGCATACTCATAGATTTTGCAGCAAATATAGGTTATGTTGTGTAATTGAGCCGAAAGTTGAAAGAAGAATAAATCGTAATAACCTGTCTGCCGGCAGGCAGAAGTAAAGGTAAAAACAGGCATTGGCTGTATGGTGCATACCACAACAGCCAATGCCGTTTATATTTTCATTAAACAGACATATAGTTCAATACTGAACTAAAAAAATATTATATCAATCAGCAGTACTTAACTGTGAGCCGGATACGCTGTTGCTTTTTCCGGCGAAGTCTGCCTTGTCAATTTTTATAATGTTTGCAGGTTTGTCATCAGCCTTTTTGCTGCTAAATGCAAATGCTGTAATAGCTGATGATACGATAACTGCTGCAATGATGATGATCTTTTTCATGTTTTTTTAATTTAAAATTCAACCGATCCAATTATGCAACATGTACATCGCCGCTGCCTAAATCTTTCTTATCACCTAACATGGCAACCCTGAAATCGCCGCTGCCAAGGTCTTTTTTATCGCCAAGCATAGCTACATTGAAATCGCCGCTGCCAAGGTCTTTT
>Ga0302309_10001746_pt1 | contig 19189 bp, 18 predicted proteins | sample III_Palsa_N1_1_FD_200453 | JGI IMG/M metagenome (GOLD analysis project Ga0302309, IMG submission 200453) | Peat permafrost microbial communities from Stordalen Mire near Abisko, Sweden - III_Palsa_N1_1 | ecosystem: Environmental > Terrestrial > Soil > Palsa > Peat permafrost | place: Sweden... | reverse complement strand
GTTGACCGATATCGAAGAACTCTGTCGCCGATCATCGGGCCTGCCACCGCCCGAAAGTGCGGTCGACGGACCTTCGTTAGCTCCCGGAGTGAGCTGGGCCAGGTTGATGTAGTTTCGCCCGTTCAGCGGCAAGTTCAATACTGCGTGCTCCGTCACAGTGCTCGCTACTGCCGAACTGTCCGTCTGCAGCGCAGGAGAAGAACTAGTCACCTGAACCGTCTCGGATGACGTGCCCACCGAGAGATGTGCGTCGACGCGGTGACGATCGCCAGCCGCGAGCATCAGTTCGGGTAGATTACTGGTCTGAAAACCTTTGTCCGTAATCGACACGTTGTAGCGGCCAGGAGGCAGGTTGGGGAATAGAAAGCCTCCGGTTTCATTGGTGGTGTCGGTGAGTTCGGCCCGAGTATCGAGGTTCACAATAGTTACCGTCGCCCCTGAGATGATGGCTCCCGACGAGTCAGTAATGGTGCCCAGAATGTCGGCAGTGGAAACCTGCGACCGTGCCGATCCGGTGAAGCCTAGCAAAAGCGTAAGCAAAATGATGGGGGTTGCGACCAACCGCTCCCCACGAAGGCTCATTACAGCTCGGATCAGTTTCGAGGCTCTTTTAGCTTGCCGCGCCGGCTTTGCCACGTTGTTCCCAATAGTGATCAGGTTCACAGTTTAGATACCTTTCAATGTGCTACTTTGAAGCGCCGCAATTATTTCAGTCGTACGAAATTTTGTCAAAAACTAAATATTTCCCTTTTAGGTTTGAACCCAAAACAAAGTTTGTGACCATTTCGTCAAAAATGTCTGCACGATGCGCATGCTCCTTTTTTTCTGTGATTTATGCCGATTTCTCAGATTCAAGTTGGCCGCTTATAGAAACAATAACGGCCCGGGGATATATTCATCCCTACCCGCCAAGACTGGCTGCACTCTAGATTTTGACCAAACGAATTTCCGCATATCGCATTGGTCGTCTCCTCCTCGCCATTGCCGATCATGTTCATGTATTAGATCAAGCGAAAGCCGAACATCGTGCGGATTTCTGAAGACCGAGCAGCGCTTCGCTCGGACGATCTGGACTTCAAACGGGAAATCCGGGCGAGTCCTACGGCGCGCAACGATGACTCTAAAGAGCTTTCATCATGTTGGCTGAGCTTGCGATCTCCGATGTCGTTAGCCATAGACGCGAGGGCCGATGCGTTTGCATAGAGGATTCCCCTTATCACCAAGAACCCATTACGTAATGCCTCCGGTCCCGGAACCTGCTCGGCGGCCAGGAGTTGTTGTACCTCAGCCGCAATCTCCTACTGGCGCTTCAGGTTGTGGGCACTGGGCGAGCTTGATCTGTTATTGCGTCTCGAAACTCGGGGCTTGCTGAGCGTGTGCCTTGGCTGGACGCAACTACTAAGGCGCAGCGCTCAATGCTCTGAAAGGCAAAAAGATAAAGAACGGGCCAGCCCAACCAGCGGCTAACCCGACGACAGTCACACGTAACAGACGAACAAGTTCGGACGGGATAATCAAAAATTCAAGACTGTCGAGCGCTCGCCGAGTCAAGTGTCCTATTTTCCTCACCAGGCACCGAGGATCCTTGCAATTCGGTCAAACATACTTGGAGATCGCGGAAATCATATCGCGAAGTTCTTCTTCCCACCACTGGCAATTGGTCTTTGACGATGCCCGATTCTTGCATATATAGTGAACGCGTTCAGATCGAGCGGAAAAAGAAGGGCGGGGTGAGACGGATGTCAGAAGAAGCAGCGGCTGCACAGGCAATGGGCTCTCGGGAGATGAGGCAACAGATCGATCGGATTGCTATTTGCGAATTAGTGCAGCGTGAGCGAACTGCTCGTGATCTGGGACGTTGGGACGAAATGGCGGCCTATTACAACGCGGACTCGGACGTTGATATTTCATGGTTTCGCGGCACCGGTGCAGAGTTCGTCGCGGCGAGCAGAAAGATGGTCACAACGAGCCTTCAAAGCTTTCATCAGATGGGACCAACCGTAGTGACGATCAAGACGAACCGCGCCTTGGCAGAGACTGGGTGTGCCATTCATCTGATCGGCAAGGTCGGCGATATTGAAGTCGACGTCATCGCTCAGTCGCGAATGTACTCCAGGGTTGAACGAAAGAGCGATGAGTGGCTGTTGTCGGGATTGCGCATGTTGTACATCAGCGATTGCATGGTCCCGCTCGACCCCACACGATCTCCGAAGCTCGATCCCACCAGGCTTAGCCAGTACCGAGCGTCATATCGGTTCATCTCGTATCTGCTGGCTGAGAATGGCCGCACTTCCCGCGCGGATCTGCCCGGGACCGATCAACGGGAGTCCGCCGAAACACTTTGGAAGGGTGAGGAGCAATGGCTCGATCTGCCCTCGAATTCATGAACCTTGAGAGTTGGACACAAGACATATCTCAATCAATCTAACCGGAAAGGATTCACATGAGCATCAAACTCGAATACACCGATTTGCCTGAGCGCGCCGCTAAAGCGATCGAAGGCTTCATCCCATCAGAAGAGAAGATCAAGGAGCGGGCCGCCTATTTCGCCGACGTCCAGCCGCGGGCAGGGGATGTGGAGGGCGGCACCGAGGTCCTTGACGATGTCACGTTCAGGCATCACTTCGTCACTGCGCCTGGCGACTATGAAACGGTGAAATGGCATTACGTTGAATGCGGCCCCGCGGACGCCGAGCCGATCGTGTTCCTGCATGGAATTCCAGACTCATGGTTCCAGTGGCACCATCAGATGGCCGCACTCTCCACCACTCACCGTTGCATTGCAGTGGATCTTAAGGGATATGGCCAGTCCGACACCAGGGCCGGAGATTACCGGCACGAAGGAGCGTCTGAACAGCTTTACACGATGCTGCAACAGATCGGCATCAAGAAGTTCAACGTGGTGACCCACGATCGGGGCACGGTACAAGCCGACTTCATCGCGGCCAACCACCCGGAAGCGGTTCTCCGCTACGCTCGAGGAGAGCAGCACCTGTATAACTTCAACCCGCTCCTGGCTCCACAGGGGGACATTTTTATGAACGCGCCGTGGACCGGCATTATGGAGGACCCAAAGTTTTTCGTTGTGTGGGTCTACACGTGGATCACAAAGATCCCAATTCCGGACCACGAAATGCGGCGCCTGATCCAGGAATTTTCCTATCCCGGAATTACTCGCGCGGTGCCGCGCTACTTCAACTCTTCCAGTTTCCGGCAGGAGTGGCTCGCACGTCGAAACCGATTGCTCAATGCCTGGAAGTGCCCCGTCGTTATTATGCAAGGCTACGACAGCAAGACGCAGCCGCGTGAGTTTTACGAGAAGGCACGTGAGTACATCCCGAATGCTAAGGATGTGCAGGTTCGGTATATGCCCGGCGGCCACTTCTGGACTCTCGAAAGCCCTAAGGAAACCACAGATGCCATTCGGCTGCTGCTGACGATGTAAGGGTTTTGCTGAGGCCAGCATCCCTGGCGGTCGCGACTTTGAGTATGCGCCGGGGGTCGCTAGATTAGCTTGAACCGTCCGGTTGCAAGACCCAGTTGCACTGTGATCGTTCCTTCGTTCACCAGCCATGGACGCACGGTGAAGGTGCGCGCACCGTTGACGTGCATGGGGTCGCGCGCGGCGATCGACATCGCTTCTTCGAGCGAGGCGGCACGAATGACGACGGTCCCGTCGCCTTCCCAAGCCTGTTCGTCGTCGGTCCAGTTGGGGCCGGCCGCGAACATGATGCCATCACGCTCGAGCTCTTCCTGGAACGCCAGGTGAATGTCGAGGTTGGCCATCACAGGACCGATGCCGTTGACCGGGCGTGTCGAAACCATGTAAAGCTGGCGGGCGAGGTAACCACGACGGCGGCACTCCTCCACGATGTCTTTCGAAGGTACGGACTGTTCACTCAACGTAGCTCTCTTTCCTGGAACGTGTTCACCGTAAGTAGACTGGCTTACTCATGTCAAAACCATTCGCAAGGCTGCACGAGGAAGGAAAGTCCGGCGACGAAACCCGCAGGCGTGAACGGTGGACTGTCCTTGATCTCGCAAGTTCCTTCCGAAACCAGCGGGCGCCGGTTTTGCCAAACCACTTGACAATCGTTGCATGCCTGTTCGAATCTATCCGAACCTGTTCGCATTTCCAATTTACGAGGCTGAGATCACAAGCAGCGGCTTGCTCTCCGACGATCGTCGAAGCAGAATGAGATAACCGATCCGCGAGGTGCGTTATGACCATGATTCGCAGCTTTACTCCACAGGCCAGGCGCCCCGGTGAGCTGGGTGTCCACTCACTCGATCACTTCAGCGTTTCGGTCCCAAAGATGAGCGTGGCGGAGGAGTTCTACTCCGCATTCGGGCTCGATCTGAAACCGGATGGCAATCATCTTGGCATCGCAACGTTCGGCGGCCCGCACCGCTGGGGCGTATTGACAGAAGGCCCGTCGAAAAAGCTGCAGTACATCTCCTTCGGTGCGTTCGAGGAAGACATGGCGGCACTCCGCACGCGGGTGGAGTCGTCCGGCGTCAAGTTGCTGGATCCGCCGCCGGGATTTGATTCGAGCGGGTTCTGGTTTGCCGATCCGGACAACATTCTGATCGAAGTGAAGATCGCAGAAAAGTCCTCGCCGAACCAGAAGATGAGCTTCGAAATGAACTCGGTGGAGGGGGGCCAGCGCGGAGCGCCATACCGCAGGTTAGCCGACAAGGTGCAGCCCCGCCGCATGGCCCACATCCTGTTATTCACGACCGATGTGATGCGGGCGATCCAGTTCTATAGCCGCACACTGGGGATGCGCCTGTCAGACCGTTCGGGTGAAGGCATTGCCTTTCTCCATGGCATCCATGGCAGCGATCATCACATGATCGCCTTCGCGAAATCGTCGGCGCCCGGCTTTCATCACGTGAGCTGGGATCTGGCCAATGTGGACCAGGTGGGTTTGGGAGCCATGCAGATGGTTGATAAGGGGTACACGCAGGGGTGGGGGCTCGGTCGCCACGTCCTTGGTTCGAACTACTTCCACTACATCCGTGATCCGTGGGGCAGCTACTGCGAGTATTCATCCGATATCGACTACATCCCGGTTACGTGCGAATGGGAAGCGCTCGATCATGCTCCGGAAGATTCGTTCTACCTTTGGGGACCGGATGTTCCGAAGGACTTCGTAACGAACTACGAAGCTGATGTTCCAACATCGAAGATTTCAGCGGAGCTGGTCGCGGCCAGCTAACCGCGCCTTTCTGCTAGCGGTCAAGGAAAAATGGCGGCTCTCACCTCTTTCGATCTCGGATGACAGATGAGGACCAGCATTCCCCAGAGTCCAGAACGCTTCTCGAATAGGTCATAGAAACGTCCGGCGCAAACGCAGTCGCAGAGAACCCCCTCCACATTGGCGCGCTGGTGGATCTCCATCTTCGTCTGCGCAACAGCCCTGTTTCCGCGGAGGTCGATCGAGATTCCATTCAGGGTATGCAGCACCTCAGCGCCGCCCTCGAAGGCGGCGCGGCTGCGGACGACGAACTCGTCCGCAGCGCCGGAGAACCACGTTGTCTGCATGACGCCATCGTCATGCCACACCAAGCGCATTCGCTCCCAGTCCCCCGAATCGCGCCAGACCGCCTAACTTTCAATCAGCTTGCGGATCGCAAACTGATCCTGCAGTGCTTCTGTCATGGACCTCCACGGATACCGGCTGTGTTCCGTAACAGACGGCTACAAGGCCATGCGCATGTCGGGTCGCACTGTCGGCTCAAAGGCACCCTCCTGGTGGGCCTTCTGGTGTAGCTCTTCGAGGCTCATACCGCCCTCACGCGCTTCGACCATCTTCGCGGGCTCGACGAAGCGGCCCACGGGATTGGCCGCGAACACCGGCGAGGTTTCCATGTAGGCGCAGGAAATAGCGCTGTCGTTGTTCCAGTCAGCCTGTAGTTCAACGCTGTTGCCATCGGGGTCAACGTAGTAAAACGACAGCGCGAATCCGTGGTCAAGCGCCATGTGCGGCTCGATGCCCAGCTCTTTCAAGCGCACCCATGACTCCAGCAGATCGTCAATGGACGCGTATTCAAACGCGGAGTGATGCATGCCGGTATGGCGTGCGCGGTCGGGGTCATCGGTAAGTTTCGGGCTTGTCAGCAGGGCAATTCTGCCCGGCACGTCATCGTTGGTGACGAAGCCCATGACTTCGTTCTGGAACTGCTTGCGAGAGCCGATCACCTTGCCATACCACTCAATCATTTCTGTCATGCGGATCGTCTTGAGGTTTACATGGTGAAACGCCGGTACCTTCATGGGGCCTTTGGCTTGCGCTGAGAAATTCATCGTGTTCTCCTTTTCATTTTTCGGCCCGTGCCGTTCTGTGGGGATAAAGTTTGTACTCGAATTGGATTCGCAAGCCTTCCTGCAATGAAGTGTGCTTAGACGAGTTCGCCATGTTTCACCATATTGTCGAAGACGTAAATGTCCGTCTTGGCGCCTTGCTCTCGCGCACGCCGGAAGGTTTGATAACGCTCGTCCGCCATAAAGCGACAGATCGCTTCCAGGCTCGGAAATGAGAGCACTGCAATGCGCCCGGGAGGCGGGGTGCTGCCTTCCAGACTCTTTACGTCCAGCGCCCCCGCAAGGGAGATTGCGCCGTAGTCTGCGAGGATCTTTGGAACCTCCGCAAAGTATGAGGGAAGCCAGGAACGATCCAGAATTTCCATGTGAACAACCATGATGGCAGACATAATTTCAGCCCTTTATTGGCTCAAGGATGGAGGCATAAGTCGCGACGGCACCTCCGCCCATATTGACGGTCATTGCGAGTGAAGCTCCTGGAAGTTGCATCTCGCCAGCCTGACCGAGCAGCTGACGAGCGCAGAGAACATGCATGGACACCCCGGTGGCGCCGACAGGATGCCCCTTGGCTTTGAGCCCGCCGGAGAGGTTCATCGGCAGCCGGCCTTCGCGGCTGGTCTCGCCGTTGATCACGGCCTCGCGTCCGCCGCCCGTAGGTGCGATGCCGAGCGCCTCAACCATCAATAGCTCAGCAATGGTGAAGCAATCATGGACCTCTGCGAGGCTGAGGTCGTTCACGGTGATGGCGGCCTGTGCGTAGGCTTGAACGATGGCGTGGCGGGGGCCTTCAAAGTCGGCAAGGCTCTTAGCGGAAAGCGGCAGTAAATCGTTCACGTGCTGATAGGCGCGTAGGCCAACCGCTTTGGAGAAGTGACCCACCATATCCTCGGCCACCAGGACCAGGGCAGCCGCACCATCCGAGATCAGTGAGCAGTCGGTGACCTTCAACGGGTCGGAGATCATTGGGTTTTTTTCAGACGGCCGCAGGCAGAAATCCAGCGTTAGCGGTCGATGCATCTGAGCCAGGGGATTACGCATGGCGTTGCGGTGGTTCTTCACGGCAATGTGCGCCATGGCTTCCACCGGGTCGCCATATTTGGCGCCGTAGGCTTTGGCATACTGGGCGAAAATATCGGGGAAGGACGAGCCCGATTCCTCCTTTTGATAGCTTGCGCCGCCAAGCGAGCGCGTAACGCCCATCGTATCCAAATGCGTCATCTTTTCCGCGCCAATGACGAGCGCCACACGCACACGGCCGCTTCGCACCGCGTCGATTGCGCTATACAGGGCGGCCGAACCCGAAGCACATGCATTTTCGCAACGAACCGCAGGCTTGAATCTAAGTGCTGGATCGATGCCGAGCGCCATCGATGAACAGAAGGCGTCCGGAACGAGGCCCGAGTTGAAATGACCTAGCCAGATGCCATCGACATCCGAAGCCTGAATGCCGGCGGACTCCAGCGCTTCCCTTCCCGCGGCTTGGATCAAATCCTCGAGGCTCACCCCTTCCTGGCGACCAAACTTTGTATGACCCCAACCTACGATTATCGGCTTCATAGTTTTTCCCTGCACTTCTGTCATCTGATGGATTTGCGGCATATTACGGCGAAACATCAAATCAGCCAACGAAGTGTGGTCGTTGGCTGCAAGAAGAGCTACGCAATCGCAAGGTTACTCGTCGCGAAACCACGTCTCGTAACCAACTTCCCTGGAAATCAGGCCATCGCGAATGTCAAAGGCATGGACCAGACGAATCTTGACCTTCGTGCCCAACGGGAACGGCGCGTTCTCGAAACCCTCACGCATCATGCGGAAACGGCAAATGGAGTCGTCGAACACGTGGTCTGGCGTGGCCCAGCGATCGACCTGCTCAAAGGTGAAGTCTTCTGTCGCGCCAAAGAGCCCAAGATACATTTCGCGGATCTTGGCAGGTCCCGCGTAATTTGCGCGACGGGTCGGCGACTCCCACACTGCATCGTCGGTGTAGAGCCGGATGCATTCATCGATCCGTTCCGGATTCTCAGAATCGAAGTGCATCTGCACAAGCGCAAGGGCGTGCTCGACTTTCTCCTCATAGGTGTTGAGGTGGCTTCGCCTCTCAAGGAGGGCCTCAACCTTTGAGCGCGCTTCCGATATCAAAGTATCTTCCATACTCGTTCTCCCGGTGATGATTCTCTAGATGTTGGGGTGGAGCCCCTGAAGGATCCGGGACAGTGCGCGATCCCATTCCGCTGGCAAAAGATTCTCACGCCAAATAGTGAACGTGTTTGTGAAAGTAAGCCTCTTCTAACCGACATTCGATTGTCAAGCTCTTTTTGGCTATCGCATTCGCCTTCCCGGCCCTACTTCGGCACCAGGCAAGAACCCTGTTCTAAACGAGCCATTCCTGTACCGGTTGGGCTACAAGAAGAGTTGCGCCCGTCATTCTTATTACTTCTTCCACGCTGCTGTGAGGAGCAACCTCTTCGAGTACCAGGCCGTCGGGCGTTACCTTGATCACTGCCAGTTCCGTGATGATTGTGTCTACTACGCCTGTTCCCGTGAGTGGCAACGTACAAGCTTTCAATATCTTCGGTTCGCCGCGCTTCGTCGCGTGCTCCATCGCGATGATCACACGGCGCGCGCTGGCTACGAGGTCCATGGCGCCACCCATTCCCTTCACCATTTTTCCAGGGATGGTCCAGTTTGCGAGATTGCCTCGTTCGTCTACTTCAAACGCACCGAGGATGCTGAGATCGATATGTCCGCCACGGATCATCGCGAACGAGTCTGCACTGGAAAAGTAGGACGTCCCGTCAATTTCGGAGACTGTCTCTTTGCCGGCATTGATCAAGTCAGCATCCTCTTCGCCTTCCAGGGGATACGGGCCGATGCCCAGCAAGCCATTTTCTGATTGCAGAACGACCTCGATATCCTCAGGGACAAAGTTGGCCACGAGGGTCGGCACGCCGATGCCCAGATTGACATAGTAGCCGTCACGCAATTCGCGGGCCACTCGCCGCGCGATGAAATCGCGATAGTCCGTCGTCGATTGCGCTGTAGGCTGGACGTCACTCATAATGGTTCTCCGTTTCTAGTTGCTGCGGGTGGTTCGCCGCTCAATGCGCCGGGAAAACTGAGCGCCCTTCACGACCCGATGCACATAGACGCCAGGAGTTACGATTGAATCTGGTTCCAATTCACCCGCAGCAACAATCTCCTCGACCTCCGCGATCGTGCATCGCGCAGCAGTCGCCATCATGGGGTTGAAGTTGCGCGCTGTCTTGCGATAGATGAGGTTGCCATGCTGGTCTGCCTTCCATGCTTTGATCAAGGCAAAATCGGCTGTCAGACCTTCTTCCATCAAATACTGCCGCCCCTTAAACTCTCGAACTTCTTTGCCCTCGGCCACTGTGGTTCCGACGCCTGCCGGCGTATAGAACGCGGGGATCCCCGCACCGCCGGCGCGTATACGTTCGGCCAGAGTGCCCTGTGGAATGAGGGTGAGATCCAGACGATTCGAGAGCACCATCTCGGCAAGCAGCTTATTCTCTCCAACGTAGCTTCCGATGTGGGAGGCAATCATTCCCGCTTCCAGCATCAGTCCCATGCCGAAGCCGTCGATCCCCATGTTGTTGCTGATCGTGTGCAGGTCTCGGATGTTTCTCGCGACAAGCGCCTTGATCAGGTTCTCCGGTATACCGCAAAGGCCGAACCCGCCGAGCATGATCGTCGCGCCTAAGGGGATGTCTGCAACGGCCGCATCTACGGTCGCGAAAACTTTGTTCATTCGTAGCGGCTCCTTCCGCTTTTCCGTGAGGAGTGAGCCTCGAGCTCCGAAGCCTGGAAAACTGCTTTCTGATCGAGAATTATCGGAGCGAAGACTGCCCAAACATTGCGGACTCGGCGTATAGTATCTCAGAACACGTTCACAAAACAAGGAGCATTTTCCGTGAAACTCGTCCGCTTCCGCATCAAGTCCGAGGAACGCATTGGTCTCTCCATCAACAGTGGCATCATCGATATCGCTAAGCATCTCAAGGGGGCTCCCACATCGATGAATGATGTGTTCGCCAAATGGGGTGAACTAAGCGAGAATTTGAAAAAGCTGGAAGCTGAGGTTGCAGCCGATTACTCCCTGAGCTCTGTTACGTTGCTCTCACCGATTGCCAGGCCGGGGAAAATCATGGGTATCGGCCTTAACTATTCCGACCATGCTGCTGAGTCCAAGATGGAGCTTCCGAAGGTCCAGCTTTGGTTCGCGAAAGCCGCTACTTCTATTAACGATCCTCTCGGTGACGTTCACTTGCCCAGGGTGTCAGAGCAATTGGATTACGAAGCTGAGTTGGTGGTTGTCATTGGGCAGCGCTGCCGGCATGTGAAACGCGAGGATGTGGCTTCGGTAATCTTCGGCTATTGTGCTGGAAACGACTTCTCCGTAAGGGACTGGCAGCTAAATACTTCACAGTTCAGCCTCGGCAAGTCCTTCGATACGCATGGGCCGGTTGGGCCTTGCATTGCGACGGCAGACTCAGTGGACCCCACTGATCTGAACATTCGCTGTTTTGTAAATGGCGAGGAACGCCAGCACTCCAATACCAAACATCTCATTTTCAATTGCTATGACATGGTTGAACATCTTTCCAAGGCGATGACTCTAGAGCCTGGGGATTTGCTTTTTACGGGTACACCGGCAGGTGTCGGCTTCGGTATGAACCCGAAGCAGTGGTTAAAGGCTGGAGATATTGTGCGAGTCGAAATTGACGGTATAGGAGCGATCGAAAACCACGTCGTAAATGAGCCGTCGGATGTGATCAGTCCCTAGGACTCGCGCTGGATTCCAGTCCTGCAATGGGAGGCTTCCTATGACAGAGATCGTTACCTGCACTCGCTGCCACTGTAAGTTCGAGCGAACGTGTATTGAAGATGAAAATGGCGTGGTAATTAGACACACATTGCAAATGTTAATCCAGCAGGGTGAGCCGATTTGCGATGAATGTGAACACGTATTCCTGACATGGACCGGATGCAAGCCGATTGTGTGAAGGCGAACGATCCCCACTTTCGCCCGTGCCTCCAGGATCGTGCCTCCAGACGGCCGTAGCTATTCGCTCCGCGTCCATTCCAGGTGGCCAATGACCTTTTCTCCGGGGAACAGCGGATGGTCCATGGGCGCGGTTCGAATGGAGAGATTCGATGGCGTGAGCGAATAGAACCGGATCTGGTCAGTGCCCTCCCATGTTGGATCCCATGCAATTTCAACGCTGAAGACGAATTTTTCGCCGTCGGCGGTGAACTTACCGGAATACGACATCAGGGATTGAAAGAGCGCGGCTCGGCCGGTTTCCGTCTGGGAGGCTTGGCGGTTGCTCGACATGAGCAGCGCGAACATGCGACCGGATGGCTGAAACATCAGGTAGCCGCGCGGCGCGTCCCCGTATAGCGCGCGGTGCTGGCCGGTCGTTTGGGAGACGGTATAAGCCGCGGCAAGCTTCCAAGCGCCCAGGACCTTTTGCTGATCGAGATGTGGCAATCATCAACTCCCCGGTGTCCGTACGCTACTGCCACGGTAGCGTCAGCGGCCGAGTCAGGATATTCCGGGGCAGCCCGATCTCGATAGCTTCAGCAGTCATCAGCCGACGTGACTCTCAGTTGAGTAGTAGACCAAAGAGAGCCTGCCGGACACGGATGCTAGCATGCCTCAGGCGTTAGTAGTCCACCCGCAAGGAGAACTGCATCAATCTTGGCTGATTAGCTTGCGTTGTCATGATGCCAAAGAGAGAACTCGCAGAGTTGACATTAGGGTCGCCAAACTGAGTGCGGTTGGTGACATTGAAGACTTCGGCGCGGAAGATCAGGGCCACACTGTTGTGAATGGGGGTCGTCTTGCCGAGAGAGAAGTCCCAGTTGTCGACGCCTGCGCCCCGGATTGTGCCGTCCGTGCGAGGCTCATCGCCGAAGGCGTTTGCCGCCGGAGCAGTGAAACAAGCAGCGTTGAGGGTGGGCGCTCCTGATCTTCCCTGTGAGCCAATTGATCCAATCCTCTTGTTACATCCGGCCACGACGTTTGGTCGAATCTGACCAGCGCCGTACAGGTTGGCGAGATTGTTATTCGTGGCGATGATCGCCAACGGGTAGCCGCTCTGGAAGGTATTGATGCCCGTCGCGCTCCAGCCGCCAACGAAGCCCTGCAAAACGCTGCTGGCGTTGGTGAGGAGAAGCCTGCCCTTGCCAACCGGAAGATCCAGGATGTAGCTGACGACGAGGCGCTGAGGCACGTCGAAGCTGAGGTAGGACTTTTCAGCGCGAAGGTTTGTGTTGTCCTGGATTACTCCCTGGGAATGGATTTCTACTTGAGACTGCGTGGACTCGGCGTTGGACAGGAATTTGGACCAGCTGTAATTGGCAAGAAGCGTACTGCCGCCGCCGAACTGCTTGCGAAAGGTGGCCTGGAGCGAATTGTAGTAAGAGTCGCCGACGTAAGCAGACTGCGCGTTCACGTCCTGGTAGATAGGATAGGGACGGAGCGCCTGGCTCGGCGTATTGTCGTACTTGTCCGGCAATTGATTGATGTCGAAGGTACCGAAGATCGGCATATGGTCGCCGCGAGCACCCAGATAGGCAAGCTGGAGGACTGCAGTTTTCCCGAGCGCCTGTTGAACGTTCGCGTTCCACTGCTGCAGATAAGGATAGCGAGAGTTGGCAATGCGACCCGTGACCGTCTGCCCTGCAAAGTAATAGGGATCACTTGCATAACCGCGGCCAATGGGCTGCAAGATGGTCGGTGTGACCGGATTGTTGGGGGCGTGCAGGAGAGGGTCGCTGAGCGGGCTGCCTGGAATCACAAACGTGATCGGAGCATTGACCGGTGAGGAGTTAGGCCCGGCAGAATAAACTGTGTCCGCGGGCAAGAAACTGAGACTGTAGCCCGCGCGCACAGAGGTCCCGGGCTGTGCCTCGTACGCCAGACCGACCCTCGGAGAAAAGAGCGTGAGGTGATTTTGTAGGTCGCTGCGGCTTGAATAGGCGGCCGTGTCCACTAGCACCAATGGGTTGCTGAGTTGTGGGAGCAAAACGGTGTCTCGATTATTCTTCTCCGTGTCTCCTCTTGGCAGCTCGTAACGCACGCCAGCGGTTACCGTCAATCGTGGCGATATCTGGAATACGTCGTTGGCAAAAAACCCTGAATAGTAGTTCACAGCGGAGGGCACAGCGGGCTCCTGAAAGCCGAGTGGCGCCACGGTGATGACACCCGTCACAAAGTCGGCAATTGGCGTTGCACCTCCGCCAGGAAGTGTGGGGGCAACAGTGTACGGCACTCCATTCGGGTTCCGGCAAGTCGAGGCACCCACATAAGGAATGCAAGCGGTTGAGGTACCAGCAAACACAAAAAACCCAGACTGCGATAAAGAGAAGCCGAAGTAATTCTCTCTTCGACGGGTCTCACCCCCGAAGCTTAGAGAATGCCGTCCAGCCGTTCTCGAATAGACTCCGGAAAGTACATAGTTGTTCGAGGAAGAGACTGTTGTTGGGTTAGAGGCGTCGAAGGGATTGGTTATAACGTTGGAAATGAAAATATCCGGAAATTGAGTACCGACAATTTGCGGAGCGAGAGCCGCCCAAGCCGGGCCGAAGGAGGCAAGATTGGCGTTGTGCTGGGGAGTGATGTTGTTGAAGTTACGAAGGTAGGAAGCCCGCAGATCAAGTATGGACTTAGCATTCAGGACAATTGTGTCTCCGAGAACGAAGTCTTGCGCGTGATTGATATTTGACGCAGTGGACGTAGGACCGATTGGGTTCGTGAGATACACGGTCGGCGGTTGATCGCCGTCAAAACGGGAATAGCGACCGAAGAGTTTTTCCTTCTCTCCAAGGTTGGCATCGATACGGAGCGTGTAGCTGTTATTGGACGCACCCGCTTTCCCGTTCTGCGAGAAATTAATAGCTGGATTGGGCGACGTTACATTCGGCGTCGGGAAGTACTTGATGACGTTCCCAACGATGTTGGAAGTTGGATCAATGCGGTTCGGGCAGATAACGTTCGCGACACCGTCGCAGGAGAACTGTTTTACTGAGCTGTAAATCCCAGTGCCCGGAATTAGGGTTTGGGTGGTCGGATCGTAAATCGGAGGGTCCGCCCTAAAGTCACCGTTGAGTTCCGCAGGGGTGGGTACACGTCCCACATTTGGAACGCCCAGCGCGAGTTGAAACCCTTCATACGATCCGAAATAAAACACCTTGTTTTTCTTGATCGGACCGCCTATCGATGCGCCGAACTGGTTCTGAGTGAATTCCGGTCGCGGAACGGGTGCGCCATTCACGATCGTTTGATTATTGAAGAAGGTATTCGCATTGAGCACGTTGTTACGTAGATATTCGTAGACGGTGCCATGCACCTTTGAGGTTCCCGATTTTGTGGCGAAGTTGATAATGCCGCCACCAAACTCACCATATTGCGGATTGATGACGCTCGTCTCCACGCGGAATTCTTGTATGGCATCCTGCGGAAGCACAAAGGCGAGCGTATGACCGAGGGCAAGGTTCACCGGAGCGCCGTCGATGTATACCGAGGACTGGCCAGCGAGGCCGCCGGCTATTTGGTAATTGTTGAAGGCGAAGGGATTGGTGAATCCGCCACCGTTCGTATTGTTGCTGGTGTTGCCGCTGGTTGAACCCTGCGGGATTACGCCGGGCGTGAGTGCCACCAAGTTCATTACATTGCGCCCGTTAAGGGGGGTATCCAGTACTTGCCGGCCCTCAATCACCTGGCTCACTGTCGGCGATTCCGTCTCTATGAGCGGAGTCGAGGCGGCAACCGTCACATCTTCCGAGACTGACCCTACTGAGAGTGTGTAATCGATGGACGCCTGATCTTCGACGTGAAGTTCAATGCCATCGCGCACGGTCGTCTTGAAGCCGGGCAGCGACACAGTCGAGCGATAGGTGCCAGGGAGAAGGCCGGTAATACGATAGGAACCTTCACTCGTCGTCTTAGCGACAGTGGATACTCCTGTCGCTGTGTCTGTAAAGGTGACAGTCGCTGCCTGGGCACGTGCACCTGACGGATCGTTGACGAATCCGGACACAGTGGCCGTGGTGGTGGTCTGCGCTGCTGCGATAGCGAACGACGTGAAGAGCGGGAGAACGATCAGCGCCTTGAAAAACTGGCGCGAAAAGAGAGTTGCGGTGCGCTTCATCATGTTTCAGAGATCTCCTGATCTTCCTTGCGCTGCAATCTGAGCAACATAGGGTGAACGTGTTCGCAATGAAGATGCACTGGCTAATGCGCAATTGTCAAGTGATTTATGGGCAATATTTGGTGTGTCCGGCTGGATACCGTCCCCAGCGAATTGGCCTTACCCCCCACGCCCTGCATTTCAACAGTTGCCTTGAGCATCGAGGGTAGAGGCATACGCGATGAAATATGCACTATTGCAGATATTTTTAGCGTCCGCGGCCTTGGAAAATGCCGCTCAAATATGACGGTTGAGCTGCAAACGCTCAAGGCTACGAGCGCCACATTTTGCATCGCCTCCGGCGGACGGGGAGGCACCGTCCACCTGTCCCTATTGGACCTTTGTCTGGGGCGAGGGGGCCCTAACTAACGGACAGGTTCAGCTAATGGTGTCGGACCTTGCATGTCGTATTTCGGCCTGACGAAGGTGGCCGCACCGGCGACAGCGCTGATCCCGACAAATAGAAGCAGCCCGGACTCGTATCCGCCGAGTCGATGAAAGCTCATTCCCAGCAGGAGCGGACCCAATCCGGTTCCCGCGAGAAAAAGGCCGAAGGCGATTCCAAATCGATGGGCGAAGGCCGCGTGTCCGAAATAGCGGCGCACCACGTTCGGACCACGAAGCGCGCGAGACAAATGAGCAAGATCACACTCGACTTAGAAATGGGGCGACGGTCCGATGTTTAATGATCCATCCGCCGGCGGGATCAGGGCTGAAGACGTCGACCATATTAGCGACCATGGCCACGGCGGCCTTCCGGCTACCGTCCTCGGAACGGTAGAGAGTGATGAAGTATGAAGCCTCGACTTGTCCATTGGGTTTCGATTCGAGACGAATGTTGGTGATAATGTGCCGAGTGATCACGTGAGTGGCCGCCTGACGGGCGTCGAAATAACCTCTAATCGCATCGCTGCCTTCAAACGTGCCAGGCTTCGGTGAACCTTCCGCGAAGACTAGCTGCGCGTCTGGCGCGAAAAGTTTCGGGCATTCGGCCGCCCTGCCTGCATCTACGAGATAGCCGAACTCGATGATGATGGCTTCCATCGCGCTTGCGTCCTCCACTGTGAATCCGGTGTGCAGTTTCATCGGTAACTCCGTGTGCTTGAGATAGTCTTCAGCGCGATACAGGCATCAGCGGCGCGCAGGCGGTAAATCTGTAGTGGTTCCAGAAAACACCTCGGCGGCGGCTCCGATTGTCTCGGACAGGGTGGGGTGCGGGTGGATCGTAATCCCGATGTCGAGAGCATCGGCGCCCATTTCAATGGCGAGTGCTGCCTCGGCGATCAGATCGCCCGCACTGGTTCCGACGATCCCGGCACCCACCAGACGTCTGGATTCTTTGTCGAACAGCAGCTTCGTGAAGCCATCCTCGCGGCCAAGCGCGAGGGCACGGCCTGAAGCTGCCCACGGGAACACTGATTTTTCTATAGAGATGTTCTGGCGTTTCGCTTCGATCTCCGTGAGGCCAACCCACGCTACCTCAGGGTCGGTGTACGCGACAGAGGGGATGACATGAGCATCGGACGCAACGTTGTGGCCTGACGCTACCTCCGCGGCGACTTTTGCTTCATGCGTAGCTTTATGCGCGAGCATAGGTGGGCCGATGACGTCGCCGATGGCGAAGATATGTTGCAGGTTCGTTCGCATCTGTCGGTCAACAGGGATCGTTCCGTCAGGCGCAAGGGTAATGCCCGCGGCTTGGACCGCAAGCAGGTTCCCATTCGCTCTACGTCCGACCGCGATAAGTGCCACGTCGAACTCTTCTTGGGCAGCGCCTTCGGGGCCATCAAAATGCGCCACAAGAGCATGCGGGAGTGCCTCGATCTTCGATACCCTGGTCTTGAGTCGGATCTTTTCCAACTGCTTTGAGAGGCGTTTCGCTAGAGGTGCAACCAGATCCGCGTCCGCGCCCGGAATGAGTTGATCCATGAGTTCAATGACAGTGACTCGGCTGCCGAGCGCTTCATACACCGTTGCCATTTCTAGACCGATGATGCCCCCGCCTACGACGAGCAGGCGCTTTGGGATTGACGTTAGCGCCAAAGCGCCGGTTGAGTCGATCACGCGCGGATCATCCTTTGGCAGGAACGGCAGCTTCCCGGGTTCGGATCCTGCGGCAATAATGGCTTGGGTAAAGGACAGCGTGCGAATGCCGTCAGCATTCTCTATCGAGACGGAGTGTGCGTCGCGGAACTTCGCGCAACCTTGAAGGACTGTGACGTTGCGCCGGCGCGCCAGATCTACGAGTCCTCCAGTCAGCCGTGCAACGACGGAGTCTTTCCATTGGCGCAGAGTATCAATATCGACAGTCGGCGCCGTGAAGCTGACACCATGTGATCGCATCGCTTCGGCGTCCTTGATGACCTTTGCCGCGTGCAGAAGGGATGCAGCCGACATTCAGGCAGACGCCGCCCAGCTTGTCCGACCGGTCAACGAGGATAACCTTGCGGCCTAGATCGGCGCCGCGAAATGCTGCGGTATAGCCCCCAGGTCCCGCGCCAATGACGAGGAGGTCAGTGTGGATATCGGCAGAACCAGCAGCGACGGACTGCGGCGCAGAGACGTTCGACGTGGTGGCGGGGACTTCGGGGATTGCGTCGACGCTTTGTAACACGGCGATGAGCCTCCCCTGGCTTAGCCTGTCACCCACCTTTACTTTCACTTCGACGACCCGGCCGTTAGACGGGGATGGGATATCCATCGTAGCCTTATCGCTTTCGACCATCAGGATCGTCTGCTCGGCCGCAATAACATCGCCGGCTTTCACGCTGATTTCGATGACGGGCAGGTCGTGGAACTCGCCTACGTCAGGCATGCGGACCTCAATCATAGGCTGGCTCATAACGACGCCCCTCGGAAGTCGGCAAGCGATTTACCCAATGTGACGAGAAACCGTGCTGCTTCAGCACCGTCGATGACGCGATGATCCCATGACAGAGTGAGTGGCATCATGAGCCGTGGCAGGAACTGTGAGCCATCCCAGACGGGTTTCATAAAGGCTTTCGCAGCGCCGAGGATGGCGAGTTCGGGGGCATTGATGATGGGTGTGAATCCGGTTCCACCGATGCCCCCTAGCGACGAGATCGTGAAGCAGCCGCCTTGCATCTCGGACAGTTTTAGCTTGCCGCCGCGCGCGAGGGCGGCTAGCTCGCCCGCCTCCGCGGCAATCGCGTTCAAAGTCTTGGTGTCTGCGTCACGAATGACCGGCACCACGAGGCCGTTGGGCGTGTCAGCCGCGAACCCAATGTGGAAGTATCGCTTGAGAACCAGATCCTCGCCGTCGAGCGAGGCATTGACGGTAGGGTGCAGCTTCAATGCGTGGACGCTGGCTTTGATGAGAAAGGCAAGCATGGTTAACTTCGCGGACTTTCCTTCCGAATGCTTGTTCGCCGAGAGCCGAAACGTTTCGAGCTCGGTGATGTCGACCTCATCAAAGTTGGTGACGTGCGGAATGATAATGGAGTTGCGGCTGAGGTTCGCGCCGGAGATCCTCTTTATCTTTGAGAGCTGCGCGCGCTCAACCGGGCCGAACTTTGCGAAATCAACTTGTGGCCAAGGCAGCAGGTCGAGCGCTGACCCTGGGTTTGGGGTGGCGGTGTGTGCGCTGGAGAGCGCATGCTTCACGAAGTCCTCAACATCTGTGATG
>Ga0302309_10001743_pt1 | contig 19218 bp, 17 predicted proteins | sample III_Palsa_N1_1_FD_200453 | JGI IMG/M metagenome (GOLD analysis project Ga0302309, IMG submission 200453) | Peat permafrost microbial communities from Stordalen Mire near Abisko, Sweden - III_Palsa_N1_1 | ecosystem: Environmental > Terrestrial > Soil > Palsa > Peat permafrost | place: Sweden... | reverse complement strand
GTTCTAATAGCCATAAAGACAATTTGGAATTCGATAAACATCTATATAAAATTAGGCATTTAATTGAGAATTTATTTGCAAGGCTGAAGCATTTGCGCAGCATCGCTACTCGGTTTGAAAAATTGGCCAGAAACTTTAAGGCGATGGTTTATATTGCTTGCACATTTATCTGGCTTAAACTGAAATGAGGACACGCCCTAATCAGGATAATAATAGTACTGTAGCACGCCGGAAATTAGAAAATGGGAAAAGTGGGTTTTATTTAAAACCAACAAGTGATTACAAATATGCTTGGACAGCTTGGCTTGGAGAAAAATTTCGTACTAACCCAATACCAATGCCCGACTCCATTGTGCAAATACAAGAAGAATGTAAATTTAGAAAACCCAATCATGGAATAGTCCCTGATCCCAAAGATGTTACACGTGCACTTAGTAAATTGAAATGTTAACCCACAATTAATTGGGAGGGATAAACTTGTTTTTTGCATGTGGCAAGCAATGTAGATAAGTTTGCAATAAATAAACTGCCTGTTTTAGATCTTGAGCCAAATGAAATTTTTCCCATATAACGCTGGGTCGAATTTGTTGTTCAGCATGATTATTGGTGGGCTCTATACCCATCGCCAATGAAGTTGCGAAACTAATAAAAAATATGATCAAATATCCAAATGATGGAACGCAAACTTATCTTTGTTTAAGTTTCACATGTCCACGGATAAATAATTGTGAACCCCTCGATCAAGTCGCGGGGTGACAACGGTTCTCGTATTTATGCAATGTTTTTAACATAAAGCGTCTCTTAAGAAATACTACCACCCCCATCCGTTGGTTTACCATGAATATTTTCATTATCCATGCGTTTTCTATTGTTGTGCTCTGACAACTGACGACCATGGCCAGCAGCACCACTCATACTGCTTGTATAGCCTTCGCCCATACTACGCACACCCGCAGTACCCGTATCCACACCTTGACGCGACGATTGTAATGCTTCATCCGAGCCGCCGACTTGTGTCGTACGGTCGCCAATCCACAACAAGACTCTATCCGCCAATGCATGGATTACATCGAAACATTTTTTAAGCATGCTGACAGCGATGGCCACATACGCAAAGATGATGACCAAATGTCCGTACAAAGCATCCACATCAAATCCGGCATAACGCACCAGCGTATAGAAACCAAGATTTAATAAATCGAGCAAAGGATAAGCCAGCATCAAACTGGCCAGAAAACCGATAATTAATAAACCGGGTCTTAAAAATAAGTTCAAAATCATCATCACCGCTGGCTCAGCACGACCAAACATTTGCGGTTGTTGTTCAGGCCAAATGAGCCCAAGCGCAACCAATGGTGCGGCGACCATGGATTCCACCACCACAATCAACCAACCTACCGCGGCGAATAAGAAGATAATAAAAGGGATCAAGGGTACATAGACGGCGAGCAACGCGCCTTCGATATATAAAAATGAGCCTATTGCTAACATGATGGGTAATATTGCCATTAATATCGCAATGGACATACCAGGTGCGCCGTTACCCATGACAGTGATCGAACTTAAACCCGCACCAATGGTCGCTGCTAACCAACCCGCGGTTAACGTACCGGCCCCTGTGACCATTAATTCTTTACCATAAGCGGTTAAGTTATAGAGGGGATCTTCACCCGGTGATGGACGAATCTGTTCTAAAAATTCTATCACAGCCTTTTCAATATGTTCCGGCATTTGATAGTCGTTCACTTCGCCAGGCAAATCTTCGCTGGCTTTATCTAGGTCAGCAAAAATTTCTTCCGCCCAATCATCATACACATTTTCTTCATTGTCCTTGTCTTCATACATACCCCAGTGTTCAGTAATGGCTTGAAACTGCTTCGTATATTTAGATATATTATCTGAATTCGGTGACGCTGGTTTGGGGAACACCTTGCTATCGGCCATGCGTTCGTTTTCTAAACGTAATAACACGCGATAATAATTCCCAGCTAACATCCAACCATCGTCTTTCCATTCATTTAATTCTTGACGATCATCACGTGGACCTTCTACAGGTGGTAACGTATCCAGGCTTAAATTTTTTAGCAAAAACGCCATCAATTCATCATAAGAATTGCCTGCGCCTATGTAACTGTTTGGATCAACACGGCTGTGATAAGAATAATTGCAATTCGAACTACCATTAGCATAATGGCAACTTGAGGTGCCGTATTCCAACGCAGGCTTTTTACCGCTTTTAGCGGCGTCTTGTGCGGCATAACGTAACACTTCTGAACTGTCTTTGTTGTAAGTGACGCTACAATTCACTTGTCCGCATAATAGCCGATTACTCACTTCTGATAAAACAGAAATATGTTCTGGTTTTAAACCTTCCGCACTCACATAACCACACTCATGTCGATCTTCCGTTTGATTATCGTGCATATAACCAAAAGAAATAACACTATTGCCGTCTTTCACACTGGGTTTAATTTTATATCGTGCGTTTTCCGACACACTGCGATTATGTGCCGCCACACAAGTTGCATTTTCTTGTAATAAACCCAAGTGATTACGATACGTTAAACGTAAGGTGGTTGTTTCAGGTGATTCCACAGGATAAGAGTCGTATAACGATCCACCTTCAATAAAGTAATCCAGCGATGTTTCCCACAATCTATCTGCCACGCCTATGCCTTGCACAACCAACCACATGACCACCGCCTGTGCCAAGCAGTAGCCGCTTTTTAAAGGTAATAAGGCAATAACACTGACCACCACTTGGATCACGCGTAACCACGCTTCACCTTTTTCCCCCATCACATGACCGTCGTTGGCGGTTTTAAACACACCAAAAATAATATGATAAATCAGCAATAAAGTCCCCACACTCAATGCCACCACATTAAATACAGAAAACAATTCCCCCATTAATCCAGGATCGCCTTCCAACGGTAACATATCGCTCATCTTACCAAAGATCATGCCCAAAAATTTGATGGAAACATCATCTTCGGCGGGGATAAAATTAAACATATCGCAAAACTCCAATACAACATTAACTGCTTAACGTAAAGGCTGATTAAACCATTCAGAAAAAGTACACCCCAATTTACGTTTGCTTAATTGGTAATACCAAAAATGTGCACGAAATGCATAGGCAAATAATAATACACTAAATAAAAAACTCAGCCAGGCGCTCACAAAGGTTGCTTGATAAAGACTAAAAAAACAATACGCAATCATCAACAATCCCAACCCCAAAATCACCATGGATTGTATCCACAATGCTTGACGACGCTTCACTAAATCTTCTTCTGTTAACTGCAAACGTTGCATTGCTTCTTCAAACGTTTCCGATAAGACTTCTTTCTTTTTCCCTCTAAAAGGCACCATCATCGTCCCAATCCAGAAGGCAATCTGTTTTATAGATGCCAATCCCATCATTTGCCCGATCGGCAAAAATGATTTTTTCGGGCTAGGCTGCTTTTTCTCGCTCATGACGCACCTCTGGTTGAATATCACGGGAACTATTTAGTGAATAAATGCTGAAACACTCTACATTAAGTTACATTAACTGTGACCTAATGTGTAGTTAAATGCAAGTGTTCTATCTTTCCTTTTGGGAGAGATAGAGGGAAAATAGATATTATAAAAACTACGGCGCTCGATTTAGTTCCGCTTGGGTAACCAGATGTGCTGTATAGGCCATTTGCGCCGCCATCATGGCTTCCATGCGTTGCATTTGTTCATAGCGTTTATAATCCATGTGTAATTGCAAGGCCATCATGCTGACCATTTCGCGCATTAGGGCGTCAGAGGATAAAGTGGAAATATTGGAATACCAGTTTTTATCTTCATAGCGGCGGCCTGAGGCATCTAAGCGTAAGAGTTCTAATGTGCTTAAACTTTCAATGTTTTCATTGCCTTCTTCACCCGTGCCGTAGGGCACCTCATAGGGTAAACGTTCTTCGTACAATTTTAATAAACTTTGTTGTGCCAACGACATTAAAGTTTGTTGTTTAAAACGTGCGCTTAAATTTTTTAAGCCCGCATCAGTAAATACTTTTTTGTTGTAATCGACAAACATTTCATCGCGGGTTAATAATGGCAATGGTGTTGGGTTGGTGAAATTTTTAATAAACTGCAATGCATGTGATGCATCTTGGCCATCCACGGCGCTAAATTGTCTTTTATTCAGTAAAGACGAGGCTTCCAAATCATACGGTTTATCGGTTTTCGCGGTGGCACACAAACCGGCTTTTTGTTCATCGATTGAGCAACCATAGGCCAAACGACTTTCCACAAAATAAGAAAGATTCACTTCGGGCATATTAAATAAATTGGCAATATCGGTTTCAGCACTGGTTAATGCATTCCAACGTGAAAACCATATTTGTAATGGAGCCACATATTTGGGATCCAATACTTCCATTTCATTGGCTTTATAACCGATATAACGTGTTAATTCAGCATCAGGCGGTAATTGAAACTTGTCTTTGGCAGCGGTTTCATTGCGCTTTAATTCGGTTAAGGCTAAAAAGTTTTTTAGATCTTGAAATAGATCGCGTTGATCATCCGATACAGGTGTTTGGCAATACGGATCACTGGGATTGCGTTCACAAAAACGTGGCAATGCATTGGTGCGCACCGCTTCCTCAGCGGAGGTTGGCACAGCGGTTGCGCGAGTATCCACTGCAGCCGCCAAGGCCAAGGATCCATACATCATGATGCCGACGCAACTCAACACACTCATCCAATAACGCTTTAAAAATAACATACACTAAACACCTCTGTTATGACCCATACAATGCCAGCGTCCTTAATCGCCACCGGCTTGTTTTTTTGCAGTTTGCCACATATCTTCTGACATAATGCAGCTGTTTTCTGTTCCGACGCAGGCTTTATTCCCTTCGTTAATTTCCTGATAACTATAGGCTGGACTTGGACTGGCAGACAACGCCATGTAGGCTTTGGCTTGTTCACTTTCCCAGGTACCGGGTTCTAATGGTTTGCAATCTGGATCTTCTTCCAAACAACCAGGATAAGGAATGGGCGTACTGTCATCACCACCACCTTCATCACCGGTGCCATCACCTGGCATCGGATAAGGAAAGTTATCATCACCATCTTCAGGATCTGGGTAGCCTGGGTTTTCACCACCACCACCGCCACCGGAATCACCATCACCTGGCGTGATAGGAGAAATACCACTGTTATCATCCCATGGATCATCATTCCAAGGATCGTCAGGATTGTTGCCATCGCCTGGAGACGCACCATTGTCATCTTCATCCTCCTGGCCACCATTGCCAGGTGTTACGCCTGGATTAGAACCACCGCCATTGCTCGGTAATGAACGACTATTGTTTTGAACAGTTGCACCTCCACCACTGGCAGCCATTTGACCACCTTGTGCAGAACTGGCTGCTGATCCCGCGGATTGTCCGGATGTTAAACCTAAATTGGCTGGTGAACCGTTTCCGTCTAAACCATTTAAATAATTTATCACTGCTTGCATCGAGGCCAAATCTTGGCCTGCGCTGCCACTTGGATCATTTTTTGCCTTTTGTGCCAATTCATTCATGGCTTCTTTTAATGCACGTCGTATATATTCGATGGCCACGGCTTGATGAGTTTGAATGGTCCCTTTAAAGGCAGCCGGAGGATTTTTTACATTGACTTTCGCCGATGAAGCACCTTCCATGGTTTTTAGTGCTTGTTTGAAATAATGGGTTGGAATACTGCTCGCTGCAGCACCTTTACTAATGGCTTGTGCGGCGGGTAATAATTCATTGAGCGCACGTTCATATTCGCTTTTTTTGCCTGGCGTATTGAGCTGAGAAACAGTTGCACAACTAAATAATTGATGATGTCCTATCAGCACGTTTTGCCCTTGTTGCTGCCAAAGCGTATTCCGCGTGGCATCATCAAATGGCTGACTCACGTCTTGTTGCTGTAAAGTGGTCGCACAGGTTAGCTGTAATAACGTTTGTTTGGTTGCATCGATGCTTTGTATATTCATACTTTGCGCTTGCGCAAAAACAGCATAACTGAATAAACCTGTCATGATGATAAACTGTTTGACCGACATTTTTGTCATTGAACTCATAAACATACTGTCCACCCACGTCAATCAAGAATCGTATTTAGTTAAGAAACTATTCTGCATTAATATCATTAAAAATTGGTTAAGAAAACATGACCTATGTCCCGCTTATGGCGAGAAGTCAGTGGATTTTTTAGAAAATATAAAGTAAACGCACGCAATCCACGCGGGAAATAGCCCTAGGAGCCAGATTGCCCATCCCATGCTTGTCCATACAATACGCAAACCCGATGATTGCGCCATTAAAAATAGAGCAAATATTGCCGTAAATAACATGCTAACGCGCAACAAAAAACGATTTAAGCGCCATATTTTTTTGCCCGCCGAATTGGGCAACAAATGGATCAACGCTAAATTCACATGGGTATTTTTTATTAAATAAAAAAACACCACCGCAATGATCATACAAACATAGAAATCATACCAAACACTTTGTAAAAACCATTCTATGTCTAATAAAAAATCATTGGCTTGCTGCATATGTGTTTTTATAAAGATCTGAAACGAAACGCCAATGGTCACCGGTAAAAATAAGGTCACACCTATCACCTGCCGCAATGATCGATCTTGTGACCATCGCACAATAATGCCCGCTATCCACGGCGCCATAAAACACGCCACCATCCAAGCAAAAAATATCCATTGACGCAACGGATCCATACCGCTACTTAAAGCCACCGGATTCATCCGTTTTAATGGCGTCAATAAATCGGCTGTGAAAAAAGACAAAACATACAATGCCAGCGCAAGCATCAAGGCTTGTGCTACAAAAATAAACAACAATGCCCCACCCATTTGACGAAAGTGCTGCATGCCACGCCACGCGCCCTGACGTAATAAACGCAATCTGAAAAAAATACCTGCACAAAAAATCGCTGTTAACGCATATGCCGTTTCCCAAGGAACGACGATATTAAACCAGTACGCGACCAAATCCGCCAATGCGATAAATAAAACCACCAATAAAAAGTATACATTTAATAAAATACCCAGCAAAACAGAAATGTCCGCCATGGCGGCAAAAAAGCCAGAAATACGGATCGGTAAATAGATCATCGCGCCACTGACACGTGCGCGTTGTTTACTCGCCCCCATCACCCCAAAAAAAATGACGCATAATAATACCAAACCCCAAGGATGGAAACCTTGTTGGGTAATTTCATAAAAATAATTCACCGTTAGAAAAGAAACTTTAAGATGTGTGGAAAAATCGGTCGGTATTTGTAAAAAACCCGTTAACAACACAAAATACACATTGACGCAGATCAACTGTAACCAAACGATTTGTAATATCCATTGCCACGTCGAGGTGGTTTTTTGCGCACAAGGATACGCACTGATAGGTGTCTTACCAATACGGAGCAACGCACACACCAACACAAAGGCAAGAATGAGGTTTGTAAACGATAAAAAGTTAACAACATATCGACCTAGAAAATGATTGATTAAAATAAAACCAACCACAATACTCAATACCACCGTAATAAAACGTGTTCCCGTTCCTTTTTTATTCATCTTAACATCCATGCTATTCGATACTGGCTGAATCAGACTTGTTGTCTTTTTTCTTCTTGGCGCCACCACTTGACGATGATGCTGAAAAAACGCCGCCCACCACTTCGGTTCCTTTTTCGATGCCTCTTTTCACATCCGCCAATAGATCCGATGACGAATCCATGTGATCTGCGCGTTCACCGATCCAAGATAATACCTTATTGGGTACTTGATAAATGAGGTTAAATGCCCGCGTCGCTATCGAAAGCACAACCCCAATATACGCAAAACCCAATGGGAGATATCCAAAAGCAGCATCCATTCCAAAACTCCCGGAGAAAAACAGCGCACTCATCCCTAGGTTTAATAAATGAAATGCAATATTAACCGCCACCAACGCCATGGTGAAACCGGCAATGATCAATGACGGTCGCAGCAAAATATTAATAAGTAAAATAAATCCTGGTTTTGCTTTACCGATGGGCGTGGGATCGGCTTCAGGCCAGGCAAAACCAATGGCAATCAAAGGAGAAGCAACCAATGCCTCGGCAACCACCAGTAACCATCCAAGCACACATCCAAAAAAAATAACATAGGGAATTAATGGCAAAAATATCGCCAACATTGCGCCTTGCGCATAAAGCATCGATGCCACACCCATAATCACCGGTTCCGTCAGACCAATCAATGAAGCTGCGACAGCATCACCCGGATCGAGCTCTTGTTCGGTGAGTCCTGAAATAAGTCGTAAAATAGGAGCTACAATGGTAAACGTCAATACCATGGTCACACCGGTGACCATCCACGTTTGCCCCATGTTGACCGCGTCGACAAAAGGATCTGCATTTTTGCTTAAATTACCAATGGCTTGAATATACGCTTGTGATATATCCCCCGCCAGCGTGTGTAAATAAAAGGATTGAACCGCATTGCTTTTGGTATCATTGTATAACTGTAGTAGCTGAGCCAGATACGCGGGCGACGTGCTGTTACCTGACTGGGACGTGGATGCGGTTAATTGAGTTAATATGGTGCTCTTTACTTTTCCCAAGACTGTGGTTGTTTGGCTTAATACGTTTGTAATATCTGTATTGGCTTGTGAAGCGCCGCCATTTAAATTGCCCGGCGAAAAACTAACCGCCCCACTGATACTGCTGGCTGGTTGTGCGGCCTTCGCGGACAGCGCCATCAACGTACGATAATAACTACCCGCTACTATCCAGCCATAATCACCTAGATCAGCTGAATTACCGTCATTGCTCAGTGTCGATCGTGATGTTGTGGCTGGTGTGGACATCAACACCGACAAATTATTAACAATGCTTCCTGTCAGCCCATAAAGCCCTTGGACAGTATTAACATAACTGGTGGAAGTGGTATCCATTGCTTGACCAGACACATATGCAGCAACAATGGCAGAGCTCAAACTGGCAATGGTGCCTTGATTAATTAATCCTGGCATAAAGGAAGTGGCATTGATTAAGTTGGGATTGACTTGTGTTAATGTCCCACAGGCGGCATTAGCCCCCGTATCACTGACAATACCGGAAGAAACTACCTTCGTATTTTGTGCAGGAATGTAAACAGAATAAAGTGGGAACAGAGAATTACCCTGTGCATCCTTGGGCGTTTGTTGTGTATCTTGATTATTCATCATCGCGCAAACTTGCATCTGCACCAACGGCGTTATAAAGTCGTCAAAAGCACTGGTGTATTGAGAATCGGCACTCGAGGCTGCACTCATGGTGTACAAACTGCCGTTTTCTAAGTAACTGAGTACTCCTATCCATATATTGTCTGCCGCGCCCACACCCAGCATAATCAATTTAAAGGTCAATACCTGAGCAATACAAAAACCATTGCCCTTGGGTAATAACAAAACCATTCCCAATAAAATGCGGAAAAACCCCCACTTTTTGTGACCTTCTTCCAATTGGTCGCCTTGCTTAGCATGGAAGGTTAATTGCTTCCACGTGCCCACCAGCACAAGGAGGATCGCCACAGCCAATACGGTCACATTAAAATAATATAGCATCGAACCGATTAACGTTTGTGTACTATCGGTGCCATAAATATTTCCCACCAAGCTATTTAATATCGCTTGCGCAACATCTTGGCTGGCGGGAGTGAATATTGGGAGCATGTCGAGTTTACCTGTTTGATGTCATGTATTGTATTTCAGTATGTATATAATGTCGATTCCACACGGTCCGGCTAATCGCCGGCTGGCTCTGACGGTGTTTCTGACTTTGCTCCACTAATTGCCGTAGGTTTATTTTTCGCCGCCGCTTCTTTTCTCGCTGCATAGGCTTTGTGTCCAGCTTTGGCTGTTTTATATCCCGCTTTACCACCACCCGAAACCTTCATGCCACCCGCACCTTGAGCACCCTGCTCTGTGCCAGACTTGGCACCGCCCAAGGCTTCTTCAGCCCCACCTTGGCTTTGTGATTGATCGCCGATCCAATATAATACCTTATCGGGTATTTGGTGTATCAAATTAAAACATTTCGTTACAACAGCCATCACTAATCCAATATAAGCCAAGGTAAGCGGAAAAGAACCAAAGGCCAAGTCAGCACCCATGCCACCAATATACAACATCGCCGTATAACCAAAATTGGCCAATTGCATGCCGACCATGACCAACAGTAAGCCCATCATTAAACCAATGATCATCAAACCCGGTCGCAAAAACAAGTTTAAAATCAACATTACCGCCGGTTCTGCACGTCCCAATACTTCACTTTGTGCTTCTGGCCAAGCCAATCCAATCGCCACCAGTGGGGCGGCCACCATCGCCTCGATAGCAGAAATCAACCATCCCAAAGAAGCGGTTAAAAAGATAATGAAGGGGATCAATGGTAAATAAATACCCAGCAGGGCTCCTTGCACATATAAAAATGCCGCCATTGCGTACATCAAGGGTTCCAATACCCCTTGTGTTGCTTGCGTGACTGCTTCACCTGGCAACATCGCATCACACCATGAAATAGCAACACCCAATACAGGCATCAGAATCGTAAAGGTGATCATCAATGCCGCTGCCGCAGACATCCATGTTTGTCCCAATGCCACTGCACCGGCAAACGGATCACTATAGGACCCCAACGTGGTAATCTGTCCGATGGACGACATCGTTTCCGTCATTGTTGCACTACTGTCATTCACCCCACCAAAGCCTTCCTGATGAGGCGTGGCAGCAATCAACTGCTTCAGTAAACTTCCATAATCTGTGCCCGATGCGGCCGAACTTGAACTGCCTGACAAAGCTGCCGAATAAGCGGTTCCAAATGAATCTAAAATGCCATTTAATGTGCCGCCTGATGTATTACCTGCATTATCGTTTTTTAATAAATTTTGCATGGTGCGACTGAGTATCGTCGTTTGCGAGACACCATTGTCGGTTGAATCGCCGACCACGCTACTGCTTAGCTGCAATGTTTTGAAACTAAACGCCGAGGATACCGTCGGTGGACCACCACCACCACTACCTGTTGCTTTCATCAATGGTCGATAATAAGCGCCTGCCACCATCCAACCATAATCGCTCAAATGTGTTGTTGTCATCACATCAGAGGTCGTACTCGTACTCGCGGCAGACGCTGCCTGTGTGGCCAAAGTAGTGGCCAATGAAGTGGCTGCCGAAGACAAAAAGACGACATCAGCAGCTGCTAACGCATAAAATGTCTGATTGTTCACCTGTTGATTAACAACGGCTTGAGTAAAGGCGTCCACGCTCGTTTTTGCAGCGGTCCCAAAATAATTTTGAATCTTCGTTCCTGCGTTGCTGGCAGAGGCAGAACCCAATGCCGTGATGCTTATGCCACCACAGGACGGAGTCGCTTGCGTGTTCACATCACCTTGTGTGCCATAACCCACAACCCAAGAACCATCCTTTACTTGATAAGGACCAATCGCTGACATCAGTGGTGGTGAAGTCCCCAAATTCACTTGATTAAATGCGCTCATCAATGCAGAGCACGTGGCCGCCGCCGCCATGGGTTCAACCACGCCACTATAGGTCGTTGTTTGATCACCAGTACTTGAGTTTGCACTGACCGTCGTATACAAACCGTTGGCCTCCACAAAATTCAAAGCTGCCGTCCACAATGTATCCGCCGCACCAATACCTTGTGTCATCATCCAAAACACAACGATTTGAGCATAACAATACCCATTGGCTTTGGGTAATAGCAACATAAAACCGGCTATCAAACGCATGGGCCACCAAATCGACCCCTTCTCTCCCATCACCTGGCCTGAATGCGCCGTATTGAAAATACCGGTGATAATGCCATATAACAATAAAATAATACCGACATATAAAGCCACTTGATTAAAAATAGAAAACATCGCACCAACCACTGTCTCGGGCGATGAGGCACTATCATTCACATCACCGAAGATTTCTTGCAAAATCGCAACCGACACATCAGCGCACACTGGGTCGAAAATGCTACTGGGTGGTGTTGCACACGGAACCGTGGTCGTCGCCCAACTTGTCGCACTAAAAAACAACAACAATAAAAACAGTGCGCTCTGAATAGAATACTTCATAGTGACGCCTCTTCATCATCAATGCGACCTTTGAACCATTGTGCAAAGGTACAACCCAGTTTTCGATGTTTAATTTGAAAAGCCCAAAAATGCGCGCGATAGGCACGCAATAAAAATATCAAGCCAATACCGATAGAAACGCTACTGGCATACCATGCCCCTTGTTCAAACAAATAAAAGACGTATCCTGAAACGCATAAAAAACAAACAAAGTATAAAAGTGCTTGTAACAAAAAATCTGTTCTTTTTTTCTCTACATCTTCTTGCGTTAAATTCAAACGATGCAAGGCCTCTTCAAACGTTTCATCAGGCAATCTTTGCCCTGGCAATAAAAGGGCTTTGCATAAATCACCAATATAATGCGCTCCGCCAACCACCATGCGATAACCAAACACATTGCCTGCCCATCCCACTGAACCGCGTGCTGCTTTTTTTACCCATTTAAACATAATACCCTCTACTGCGTCGCATTTTGTGCATTCTGTGCTTGTGACGATTGTTGTGCTAACATATTGGCGTTTGTGCTGACCATCGTTGACATGAGAAATTCGAGATTCGTTAATTGTTTACTCGTCCGAAAGGTTAAATAATTTTGTAATGCCAACATTTTGGTTTGCTCCCTAAGTAATGCTTCTATCGGCAATTGATCGATATTGGTATACCAACCACCACTCGCGCCGCTGGTCGCACCCAAATCCAAATATCGACGGCTAGAATCGAAGTCTAATAATTGGTATCTGCTGGGATTTCCAACGAGGCCCGGAATCGAAGGTGGCCCACCAGCAGGCTGATATGCTGGATTGACGGGTATCGGGAGACGATCTTGATAAATGCTGGCCAATACACTTTGCGCTGCCGACGCAATGGACTGGAACTGATACACCGACATGATATTTTTGATGCCGGCGGGCGTAAAGGTTCGACCCGCAATTTTTGTTGCATCGCTCAAAGAGTCTCCAGAAGAATAACCACTGGCAAACATCTTCGTGGGCGGTAAAAATGTTGGTGGTGTCACGCTGGTTAAATTTTGGATATACGCCGCCGCCACTTGTATCTGACCAATATCACCCAGATTATCTGTCATCAAGCCCGCCGCATTAAAGTCTTCGGGATAAGGAACCTCCATTGGATTGCTAAGACCCGATACGGGTGGTTCATAAACACAAAACCCTTGTGCTTGATCATATTGAGAACAATAACTTTGCGCATGTCGAATAAAGGCCGCATTTTGATTGGCATCGTTAGGCGATGTAATTTGGTTCCATTGTGCCAATACGCTCATCAATGTCGTGTCTTGTTGGGCTAACCAATTTTGTGCCGATGAGATTTGTAACGCGATGGATTCAGCATAATCTGGATTCGGAGGCAAAATGGCTCTTAATTTGGCCTCGCCTTCAATGCGTTGTAATTCCATATAAGCGTAATAATCTTTTAAATTTTGCAGCTTGTTGCCCAATGCATCGGTATTCAAGCTGTTATTTAAGTTATAAAAATATCCCATTAGCCCCAGTGTCGTGCCAGGATTGTTGGGATCACCTAATGCATTCATGACATTGTTTAACGTCGAGGACATCGTCCCTAAGGTGGTCTCGACTTGATTGAGCGTGTTTTCTGTTGCCAGTGCACTCAAGTTTGAGGTATTTGATTGGATTTGCTGCAACTGCGTAAGAGAATTTGAATCTTGAACATTTGGCGAGTTCCCCACGTTCACTGTTGGCTGGTTCTCCACATCCACCGGAAGATCAGCTGCAGCAACTTGGGCTGTCCACAGTACAGCGGGTAAAATCCATAGTGGTATTATGCGCATTCGTCTTATTCCTTTATTGTGGTACGGCTGCAGGCGGCGTTATATTGAACGTCTGTTGCAGCTGTGTAATATAATCATTCCATAATGCATGCGAATCATTGCACACTTCTGCGGTGCCTAAACAGCTATTCCATAAATCGGTCGTCAGTGCCGAAGGAACGTTATAACAGCGTTGCGTTTGTGTCCACACCACGCTACCATAGTTCCCTTGCGCCAGAAGCTGTTGTTGTTGTTGCGTCAACGCATATCCCCCGTTGTTCCAATAAGACTGCCACCACCAATTTAGATACGGCTCTGGAACCCATTGCATCACACAAACTTGTGTTTGCGGCGCAGAGCTGCTGTCAGGCGAAGTACTCGTGCCTGGCGCGCCACCATTTTGCGACGTCCAACCCGCCCCTGCTAATAAAGCATTATACGTATATGCTGGTTCAGGACCAATCATCATAGACACTTGCTGCGCAAAATTATTACTTTGCCCTGCTTGTTCAGCTGCGGCCGCACAGGCGTTAGGATCAGTCACGGTTTGACCGTTAATCGTACAACTGCTTGACGGCGGTGCTCCAGCAGTAATCGCGGGCCCAGAGCCTGCATCAGGCGGCGTGTATTGACATGACGGGTCACCCAAAACAGCACATGCTGGATTTTCAGAGGTTGAAGGTCCACCAGGTGTTACCGTTCCAGTGGTTGTTCCACCCGTGGGGTTCGTTGGCGTTGTCGGATATCCCGTACCACCATTAGTACCCGTGCCATCGCCTCCTCCCGTACCAGTTCCCCCACCACCCGAACCGTTCGTTCCAGTTCCAGTCCCCGTCCCGCCACCCGCTCCATTACTACCGCTTCCGTTACTGCCACCGCCGTTATTTCCGCTGCCATTACTGCCACTACCATTATTTCCGAAACCATTACTGCCATTACCAAATCCACCCCCTGCTGCCGCAGTACCACCTGCACCTGCTCCGCCACCGCCCGAGCCACTTCCTGAACCGCCACCCGTGTCGCCGCCGCCTTGAGAGCCACCGCCACCACCTGAGCCTGCTGCATTGTTTCCAGAACCACTATTGCCACCGCCACCCGAACCAGCGGCTGCTGCACCGCCAGCACCTGCACCTGCCAAAGCACCACCTGCGCCTAAGCCACCATAATTGCCTGCATCCTTGCCAGCAGCACCACCATTATCCGCGCCGTCTTCGGCCATGGCACGTTTCCAATAGGCAATCACTTCTTTTTGTACTTTAGAAAAATTAGCCGTCAATGCCGGATCAGGTAACGAAATCGGTCCGACTGGCAGTGTTTGAGTCCCTTTATATAAAGCGAGTGCACGACGGAAAGGTGCCACATCTACTTTCGTTGCCAATGCACCACTCGCCAATTGTTGTTGCGGTCCAGTCAAGAGAGATTGCATGCCAGCTAATACCGCCGCATCGGCAGGATTGTTTAGTGTTATCGCACCACACGCCACATTGCTATTGTCAGTATCGCCGTCTAAATGACCAAACTTCCAAATAAAATTGTCTTTTTCCACGCCATACTGGGCTTCATCCATAAAGGAAGAGAGAAATTTTTCTTGATTTTGGACCATATTGACACATGTTAAACGCATCAGTAAATCACGCGTGACTTCACCGGCCACTTGTTTATTACTGGCTCCCCCAGCAGGTGGCGCAGCCGCATACGTGATGGAGATAGAAAGACTCAATCCCACACTTAAAAGAAGAATCGCTATTCGTCGATACAGATTCATAACACTGCCCCTAAATACCCTAACTTTATCGAACACTTAATGTTCTGCACTTTCCAACGCACGGATAACCATAGAAAAACGTTCTGGCGCAAAAATACGTCCCAGTAACTGCAAACGTTCAAACACCAAATTCCGTTTTAAAAAGAAACCAGCCACATCTTCCGGGCTGGTACTGGAAACTTCCGCGTAAATTAATAATTTTGAAGCCGAGCCAGGCTGAATGGTATCGATATACTGCAAAATACGTAGCGCTCGACCAGAAGGTAACGCTGATAGCAATTTAATCCATTTTTCTTCTTGACCCAACTCGAACTTTTCTTTGCCTTCAAAATATTGACCCAACTCTTGTATCGCTGCTTCAAAGGCTTCTTCGCCCTCTAAAGACCATGTTTCCACGTTCTCCATCGAGGCGATAATACGGTATAACGCGTAATCATTACGCGCTTGCCAAAAATCATTGACGGCAGACTTGCTAAAATCTGGCACGATGTCATCCTTCCGTTATAAGCTGTATTTTGAGCATTAATCCATTATAACAAGCTTAATCCATTATGTCTCGTCAAACGCTTGACCTATCTCCTTGCCGACAATGCTGGTCACCACACAATCCGACCACACGTTTAAGGCCGTTTCCACCATGTCGATAATCACATACACCGCCAAAATTTGTCCCATCAATGGTGAATCAATGCCCATCGATAACAAAAATGCGCTGGCCAAAAAGTAACACCCCATCGGTACAGACGCATTACCAATGGCGGCCAATGTCGCTAAAAAAATCCATGCAATCATATGCCAAACAGAAAACTCCATTCCTGTGCTCATGCCCACAAATAAAACAGCGGCCAGAATAAACGCCGCACAACCGTTCATATTGATCACCGTACATAGCGGCAAACTAAAATTCACTACTTTTTTAGAAATGGGTTGTTTGCTAACGCATTCAATGGTTAACGGTAATGTGGCTGACGATGAACGCGAGAAAAAGGCCGTCGTTAAGGCAGGCAACACAGCCATAAATACTTTCGAGGGTTGTATCCCTTTATATTTTAACATTAAAGGCAACACCACAAACGCCTGTATTAAATTCGCCGACAAAACCACCAGTAAAAACTTTAGCAGTCGATCCAATTGCGCAGGATCATGTCTTGCGCCATCCACCAAGATCATCACAAATGCAAATACCGCCAATGGCAGTAAAAAAATCACATATTGCGCCACCTTAACAAACATTTGAAATAAACTAGAAAACAAATGCAACAAGGTTTGTTTGTTTTCAGCCGGCAAACTTAAAGTCACAATCCCAAATAAAAATGCCAATACCGCAATGCCTATCACATTATTATCCAAAAATGCTTTGACTAAATTATTGGGGATCATATTAAATACAACATCCACATAGGAAGCATGATCCGTTTGTTGTAATAAATCTTGTCGCAACGATATATCTGGAACAGGATCGATCAAAACAAACATAATCAGCGCAATGGTGGATGCCATTAAGGTCGTGATCACTGTATATTTAAAAACACTGCCGCCCAGACGTTTAAATCGCCCTAAGGTTTCCATGCTAATAATGGTTGAAATAATCGCTAAAAAAATCACTGGAATACTGATTAACTGTAACATTTTTACAAACGCACCGCTGACCAATGTTGCCACTTGTAATAACCATGCCCAATCGGTAAAACCCGCCGCCAAACCACACACTGCGGCTATCAGCATCCATTGTAATGAGCGATTGCGCATAACCTTTCCTCGTTTTCAAAGACTATTAAGAGAATAGCGCATCAACAAAAGATTGCGCTTCAAAGGGCCGTAAATCATCAATTTTTTCACCCACGCCCAGATACCGGATCGGTAATTGTAATTGTTGTGCGATGGCAAAAATCACACCCCCTTTGGCCGTGCCATCTAATTTAGTGATCACCAGTCCGGTTAATCCAATGGATTCATGAAACTGTTTGGCTTGGTTAATCGCATTTTGCCCAATACTGGCATCCAACACCAACAAGACTTCATGTGGCGCATTCGGATCAAGTTTTTGCAAAACACGTTTTACTTTTTTTAACTCTTCCATTAAGTGACTTTGCGTGTGCAAACGTCCCGCCGTATCCGCAATCAAAACATCCAATTGTTTCGCTTTGGCGGATTGAAATGCATCAAACACCACTGACGCACTGTCACTGCCTTGTGTTTGTGCAATCACCGCAATTTGATTGCGCTCACCCCATACCTGCAGTTGCTCTATCGCCGCTGCACGAAATGTGTCGCCCGCGGCCAATAATACTTGTTTATTATCAGATTGTAATGCTTTGGCCAGTTTGCCTATCGTTGTGGTTTTGCCTGCACCGTTCATCCCAACCATTAAGATCACTGTTGGCTTTTCGGGTCGTTCCCAATCAAATGCTTGCTCACATGGAATTAATATATCCACTAAATCTTGTTTTAAAGCGCTCAGCACCGCTTCGCCATCTTTTAATTGATTACGTGCCAAACGCGCAGTGAGATCGGCAATCACTTTTTGTGTCGCTTCAATTCCCACATCTGACAATAACAACCGCTCTTCAATTTCTTCCAACACCGCCAGATCAATTTGTTTTTTACCCAAAATTAAACTGGCCAATCCATCTGACAATTGCGCCCGTGTTTTTTGCAAACTTTGCTTTAGACGGCCCCACCAAGAGGCGGATCCACTGGATAACACTTCAGCCGCTTGCTCCGTATTCTCACTGCTTGCAACGGCTGTATTGGTTTCCAGGTCTTTTTCTTTATTGCGTTTAAAAAGACCGAACATGATGACTCACTTGTAACATAAATAATTCGTGATTATAACTGCTTTGCCGAGGCTAAGGAAATAAAAGTTGCATTTAAAGCTCGTTATGTGCAAAATATATTCAAAATGTGTTTTTCAGAGGTCTTGTAATGACTTATATTTTAACTTATAATTATGATCTATGATATAGAATGGCAGCTCAAAGCCGTACGTCAATTTGAGAAAATTAAAGATCATGTATCACGTGTTACCATACTTGATGCGGTTAATACCCTGGCTTTTTTTCCAAACTGCCGACAAATCAAAGCACTATCCAAACATCATTATGGATATCGCTTACGTGCAGGACAATATCACGTTTTGTTTAATGTCGTGGATGTTGTACATATTGTGATGATTGAAGAGGTTAAAAAACGTAATGAACGCACATACTCACTTTAAAACCATCTTGCATAATGGAAAACCAAAATATGTTATTATGCCTTATCAGCAATTTTTACAGATGATGCCAGATTATTTGCCGGAGTATACGGTTCCCCATGAAGTAATAACTTTAATGGTTGAAAAAAATATTTCTCGTCTACGTGCTTGGCGTGAATACTTACAGTTGACACAAAAAGAAGTAGCAGAACGCATGAAAATAACCCAAGCGGCTTTATCACAAATTGAAGCCGAAAACGTGAAACCACATCAGGCAACTTTACAAAAATTGGCCAAAGCACTGGGGCTTTCTGTTGAGCAGCTACAATAAG
>Ga0302309_10001739_pt1 | contig 19237 bp, 19 predicted proteins | sample III_Palsa_N1_1_FD_200453 | JGI IMG/M metagenome (GOLD analysis project Ga0302309, IMG submission 200453) | Peat permafrost microbial communities from Stordalen Mire near Abisko, Sweden - III_Palsa_N1_1 | ecosystem: Environmental > Terrestrial > Soil > Palsa > Peat permafrost | place: Sweden... | reverse complement strand
TATCCCTGACACTGACTCAAGCGAAGGTATATTTTTCGCGATGGCACTTTTTGGTAGCTGCGAAAAAACATTAAAAGTAACAACGGCCAGGGCTAAAAGTAAGGCTGCTTTACGTATCATATGAATTAGATTTTCTATCTATCCGGCATGATGCCAAACAAAAATTGGTTTATTAAATAAATGGCTTGTAACTAATTAGTAATTAATTCAAATATAATTACAGGATGCTCATTTCAAAATGTTTTTTTTAACAAAAATTATTTTAAAATAATTAAGAAATATATTTTTTTTCAATATGTTTGTGATACATAACAGTACGTAACAGTTGTATCATATGATTGACTATATCAAGATTGAACCTGATTCCCCTATACCCAAGTACAGACAGATCATTAATTCATTTCACGACGCTATTGATGAGAAGTTTTTAAAGAAGGATCAGAAGATACCGTCAATAAACGAGTTGACGCAAAAATTTCAGCTTTCGCGCGATACGGTGCTCACTGCCTTTAATGATCTGCAGGCGCGTGGCGTCATATCTTCAAGGCCGGGAAAGGGTTATTATGTGAATAAAGTGAGCATAACCCAAACCCATAAGATCTTCCTGCTTTTTGACAAGTTCACATCCTATAAAGAAGAATTATACGCTGCATTTAAAGACGAATTGAAAAGGAAAGGCAGTGTGGAGATATTCTTCCATAACTTCAATAAAAATGCTTTTGATAGTTTAATAAGGGACAGTATAGGAAATTATACGGCATATGTGGTAATGCCTATCCCTTCAAAAAGCATTGCCGATACCCTGGCGCTGATCCCGAAGGATAAGTTATATATACTCGACCGCGGCAGGCGGGTTTACGGGCAGGATTTTCCCTCGGTTTGCCAGGCATTTAAAAAGGACGTTTTTAACGCGTTGACATCGGGCAGAGAATTGCTCGCCAAATACAACAAACTTACAATTGTATTTCCGTCAGAGGGGCATGCACCGGCCGAAATACAGCGCGGTTTTGCGGAATTCTGCAATAAAAACAATTTTGAGTTTGAAATATTCGGCCATCCACCCGTCAGCATAAAAATAAATGAAGCTTACCTGGTGATTGACGACAATAGCCTGGTAGCTATCGTAAAGCTGGCACAGCAAAAAGGTTATGAATTAGGCAGGGACATCGGCGTTATTTCTTATAATGATACGCCCCTTAAGTCAGTAGTGGCTAACGGCATTACTACCATTTCAACAGATTTTAACGCCATGGGCCGCAGTGTGGTAAACCTTATTCTGAATAATAAAAAAGATCATATCGAGAACCCCTGTAACTTGATCGTCAGGAATTCATTATAATAATTTGATGATGTCAGTTATAATAAACGACCCGATAAGACAACCGATGCAAAGTTTAGATATTGCGAAAGGAGTTTTTGCAGGCGCCGGCATAATAGTCAGCAGTAAAAATATAGGCCAGTTGCAGTACATGTTTTTGGATGAAAAGGCCCGGCAACAAATGGACCAGGAACAACAGGTTTACCGTGTGCAGGCCAATTTGCCGGTAGATGAAGGTACGGCAGGCGGCCTTTTTATGGGCACCACCTGGATAAAAGCCGGTGCAGTAGGTAACGAGTTTTTTATGACCCAAGGGCATTTTCACCAATTGGCCAGCAGGGGTGAATATTATTGGGGATTGGAGGGTAATGGTGTGTTGCTGTTAATGGATGAAGATCGTAACACCCGCGCGGAGTATGTGTATCCCGGCAGCCTGCATTATATACCGGCTTATACGGCGCACCGGGTGGCTAATATTGGCAATACCGAACTTTCGTTCGGGGCGTGCTGGCCATCAGATGCCGGGCATAATTATGACGAAATAAAGGAACGTGGCTTTTCCAAAAGGCTTATCAACCATAATGGAATACCCACATTGATCAATGCATAAAATGAGTTTCGATCCCGGCCTCGCAATACAGCCAATCACTGATCCCCTGGGGTTTGTATATGGCGAAGACTGTTTTGGCCCTTTGGTGGAAAACAGAAAGCTGGACGATATCCGCAAAAGCCTCCGCAACCCGGTTTGCGACGGCCCGGAAGTCGTATATGCTATCGCGATGGATGCAGGCAAAATACAACATCGCCCCCTGCTACAGCAAATGATGTTGTTGTATGGTGTGGTGACTTATGCGAAAGGTAAATTGGGAGAAGAGCCCGTGCGAAGCCAGGGGCATATCCATAAAATATCGTCGCATAGCGGCTGGTCGCCGCCGGAGATCTATGAAGTATGGAGCGGAAAGGCTATTATTTATATGCAGGAGTATGCACAGGATAATCCCGGCAGGTGCTTCGCGATATACGCTGGGCCGGGCGATGTGGTGGTTGTTCCGCCCGAATGGGCGCATGCTACGATAAGTGCCGACCCGAATTCGCCGTTAACATTTGGTGCATGGTGCGACAGGGAGTATGGTTTTTTATATGATGGCGTACAGGCGCGCAATGGCTTGGCCTGGTACCCGGTTTTAGATGATAAAAATCAGGTCAGCTGGAATGCCAACCCGAATTATGGTGAATCGGAACTGACAATTAAGCGGCCGGCAGAATATAAAGAGATTTTAGGTATTGATAAAACAATGCCGGTTTACAAGCAATTTGAATATGATCCGGAGAGGTTTCAATTTGTATCTAAACCGGGTTTAAAGAAAGAAGTGTGGCAACATTTTACACCCTGATACCAAACATTTATGAAGTTTAAAGCCAATTACGACAAATTTCCACATGTGCTGGTTGAGGCTGAAAACAGGTCTTGCATTCCGGGATGGGATGCTGTGATCAAACAGGTGAATGACGAGATCGCGAGCGGTAAAAAGCTGATCGTTATTGAATGTTACCAGGCTGTGCTTGATGAGGAGATTCGAACTAATTTCAGGAACGGATTGACATATGATGTTTGGATAGATTCGGAAGATGCCTTTAAGAGCGAAGTCGAAATCTTAGAAATGACTTACCGGGATGTTACGGACGACCGCATATTTGGCTATTTAACCCGGTTGAATATTGAAGACTACCTGGATTTAGGCAAAACGCTGTTATTACTTGAAAAAATAGATCCCCAAAAAGTAACTATTGTTTACGGAACAGGCGCCGCACTTATCGCGCCAACACCTGATCTGCTGATCTACGCCGATATGGCCCGATGGGAAATACAAATGCGGATGCGTAAAAAGGAAGTGCATAACATCGGCATAAATAATTGTGACGAAGATTTTTCTATTCAGTACAAACGTGGATTTTTTGTGGACTGGCGCGCTTGTGACCGGCTGAAAAAGCTACTGTTTAACCGTATAGATTATTGGCTGGATACCAATAAAGCTAATGAGCCTAAATTGGTAAAAGGCGCGGCAATATTAGCCGGTATGCAGAAAACTGTAACCCGGCCTTTTCGGGTAGTTCCATTTTTTGACCCCGGGCCATGGGGCGGTCAGTGGATGAAAGAAGTGTGCGACCTCGACCGTTCGGCGATCAACTATGCCTGGTGCTTTGATTGTGTTCCAGAGGAAAACAGTCTGCTTTTGCGTTTCGGGGATATTGATGTGGAAATTCCCGCTATTAATCTCGTGTTTTACCAAACCGATAACCTGCTGGGGCCAAAAGTACATTCACGTTTTGGGGACGAGTTTCCGATACGGTTCGACTTTTTGGATACCATTAAAGGCGGCAATTTAAGCTTGCAGGTTCACCCTACTACGGAATATATCCGCGAGAAATTTGGCATGCCTTACACCCAGGATGAAAGCTATTATTTTTTAGATGTGGATGGCGATGCAGATGTTTATTTGGGCTTGCAGGAAAATATTGATCCGGAAGAAATGCTGTCCGACCTGCGCGCAGCCGAACGGGGAGAGAAACTTTTTGACGACCAAAAATTTGTAAAAAAATGGCCGGTAAAAAAACACGACCACGTTTCTATTCCTGCGGGTACGGTGCATTGCTCCGGTGCAGGCGGCATGGTATTAGAGATAAGCGCCACTCCTTACATATTTACTTTTAAGCTATGGGACTGGGGACGTCTGGGGCTGGACGGTAAGCCACGGCCAATTAACATTGAGCACGGCAAAAACGTTATTCAGTGGGACAGAACGGCAGCATGGGTTGAAGACGCCGCGTTTAACCTGGTGGAGGATGTTGCTTTCGGCGATGATTGGTGTGAAGAACGAACCGGCCTTAACGAGCTTGAATTTATTGAGACGCGCCGCCATTGGTTTACCGGGGAAGTGCTGCACAATACGGATGGGATAGTAAATGTGCTTAATCTTGTTGAGGGACGTGAAGTTATTGTGGAAAGCCCTTCCGGTGCTTTTGAACCATACGTCGTACATTATGCCGAAACGTTTATTGTCCCGGCGGCTGTGGGTGAATATACCGTCCGCCCGCAGGGAGAATCTGTGGGGAAGGAATGTGCCACATTGAAAGCATACGTGAGAATATAAGAATATATCGTAAAAGCCAGTGATCACCTGAATAAAACCAATTATGAATCAAGAAGAAATGAACTTAGCTTCCACCAGGAACTTTGTTTTAAAACTGACTGTAGTAGCCGCATTGGGCGGTTTCCTGTTTGGGTATGATACAGCGGTGATATCCGGTGTTGTGCCTTTGTTAACCACCAAATTTATGCTGAGCGATAAATTGGTTGGCTACGCGGTGAGCAGTGCCATAGCGGGCTGTATTGTTGGCAGCTTGTCGGCAGGCCCGATCAGCGACCGCCTGGGACGCAAAAAAGTGTTGTTATTTACGGCTGTGCTGTTCGCTGTATCATCCATCGGAGCGGCCTTCGCCTCAAGCCTAACTGAATTTGTTCTTTTTCGCGTTATAGGCGGTATAGGTATAGGGGCAGCTTCTATGCTGTCGCCCTTGTACATTGCCGAGGTTGCGCCTGCTAATATCCGCGGCAAATTGGTAAGCGTTTACCAGTTGGCTATAGTCATAGGCATACTCATTATTTATTTTGTTAACTATGGCATTGCAGGCCTTGGTTCGCAGCAATGGAAGGTAGATACCGGTTGGAGGTATATGATCGGTTCGGGGTTGATCCCTTCAATCCTGTTCCTGGTTTTGCTGTTCATCGTGCCCGAGAGTCCGCGCTGGCTCATCAAAACCAACCGCGATGGCGAGGCGCTGGATACACTGCAGAGGCTCAATGGTAAACAGGCTGCCACCTCGATCGCACATGACATCAAATTAGCGCTGAACGTAGAGGAGGGTACCATAGGTGAACTGTTTAAACCCGGCTTACGCAAGGCGATGATTGTTGGTGCGTTCCTTGCGCTGTTTTCACAAATAACCGGCATTAATGCCATCATTTATTACGCGCCTACCATATTTGTTAGCGCCGGTTTCAGTACGGATAGCGCCCTGGTGCAAACTGCGTTATTAGGCACCATCAATTTTTTATTCACGCTGGTGGCCATCGGCTTAATTGACAAAATGGGTCGTAAAAAACTTTTATTATATGGTATTGGCGGCATGATGATAAGTTTGGCAGGAACAGCTTACTGCTTCCTGTTCCATGTGCAGGGTGTATGGCTGGTCACTTGTATTTGCTTTTATATCGCCTGTTTCGCCGCATCACTGGGGCCGGTCCCGTGGGTTATTATATCAGAGATATTTCCTAACAAAACACGGGGCATAGCCATGTCTATCGCTACCACTATATTGTGGGTAGGCGTATGGCTCATTTCTTTTTTTACACCCATTATGCTTGCTGCAGGGAATATCGGTAAAACGGCTGCTGAGGCGGGCGGATATACGTTTTTGATCTTCCTGTTCAATTCTGCCTTATTGTGGTTGTTTACCAAAGTAAGAATACCGGAAACGAAGCAAAAAACGTTAGAGGAAATCGAGTTGAGTTGGAAGAAATAAGCGCATTATCCTGTTATAATTCAGTCATTATGAAAAATAGGCTTTTCTTATTCGTAACTTTAATTGCTCCGGCTTTAGGATTGGGCCAGGGCAAAAATTATAAACTATTGCCTGACGCGAGGTTTAGTAAATATGCATTAGTTAGCCCTGCTGATATTACGCCCGGGGGATGGCTGCACCAGTTTTTAGCATATCAAAAAACGGGGCTCACAGGGCATATAGAGGATGCAGGTTATCCTTTTAATACCGGTATGTGGACAGCTAAAGTGAACGATAAGCAAGAGGACCGCTTTTGGTGGCCGTACGAGCAAAGCGGGTATTTTGTGGATGGCTGCATTAAAGCAGGCTATTTGCTGCGTGATACCTTTTTGATCAACAAAGCCAAAATACAGATAAATTATGTGCTCAATAAAAAGAATGATAACGGCAGGCTTGGTCCGCAGGATTTGAAGGGCCGCTGGAACAAATGGCCGTATACCGGTTTCCTGCGGTCGTTTATGACGGAATATGCCGTTAATCACAACCCTGCCATAATTGATGCCATGCGAAGGCATTATAACACTTATAAAGGCGAAGATTTTGCCGATGAACTTGATGTTTGCAATACTGAAGAACTTTGCTGGCTATACGGCATAACCGGCGACGCCTCAATGCTGCAAAAAGCCGAAACTGCCTATGCTACCTTTAAATCAGACCACAAATATCGCGACCGCGATGGTCGGGATATCAATTTCGCATCAGATATGATACCTGATTACCATGCCGTAGTATATATTGAAATCGTGAAGATCCCCGCCATATTGTATAGTTATACCGGCGAGAAGGCCTATTTGGACGAGGCATTGCATGGGATAGCGCAGATGGAGAAATACGATATGCTGGTATCGGGCGTGCCGAGTTCGAATGAGCAACTGAACGGTATATCCGAGTTAGCCGGGCACGAAACCTGCAACTTATCCACCATACCCTATACTTATGGCTATATGCTGCAAATTACCGGCAACGCGCATTGGGCGGATAAAATTGAAAAGGCGGTATTTAATGCCGGCATCGGAGCGGTGACCAAAGATTTCAGGGCCGAACAATACTTTTCGGCACCTAACCAATTTATCGCTACAATGACATCCAATCACTTAGGCTATAACGATGCACGAATGGCCTTCCTGCCGGGACACGATACTGAATGTTGTACAGGCAATGTTAACCGCTTTATGCCTTATTATATCGGCCAGATGTGGCTGCGCACCAAAGATGATGGTATCGCGGCGGCGCTCTTGGGGCCCGGCGCTATTGATGCGGTGGTCGGCGCTGCCAAACAACACATAAAGATCACCGAAGCCACCAATTACCCATTCAGCGAAAAAATAGATTTTACTGTTCATACCACCAAACCTGCGAAATTTCCATTCCAGGTACGCATACCGGGGTGGTGCAAAAACCCGTCGATCACCCTAAACGGAACGAAACTGGAAGCTAAATTACAACCGGGCCATTTTTTCACCATCAACCGCATATTTAACAACGGAGATAAGGTGACATTGGCTATACCCATGAATGTAAATATCAGCAGCTGGCCAAATAAGGGCATAGCAGTGGAACGCGGCCCTATAGTTTACAGCTTTCCTATTGTGGCAAAGGTGGATACTGTGAGCAACTACACCAAATCAACTGCTGCATTTCCAGGCCTGGAATACCAACCTGCAGCGGCCTGGAACTACTCAATACTGGTGAAAAACGCGAGCGATGTAAAAGTTATAAAAAATACCCGTTCCAAATTTCCCTGGGCTCAGGGAGCATCACCAATAACGCTTAAAGTACCCGCAGAAAAGTTAACCAACTGGAAATTGAAACAAACCAAAAACGCCGCAGGTGAAACCGTTTACCAAACCTCCGGGTTTCCCGCCAATCGCGACAGTACCGGCACAAAGGAATATATTACGCTGGTACCTTACGGCAGTACATTATTGAGGCTTACTATTTTCCCGGAGAAATGAGGGAGAGAATTGCCCGCAGTTTGGGCTTGAACAAAAATTTGGCCAATAAGGCAATAAAAATTAGCTTTGTTATGATGGAAGCACTTATCGAACCACTAAAATCAACGAAGCGGCCCAATTAATCTTCCTGATAAACAGTTAGTTAGTGGCAAAAAAAATCGAACAAAACTTGATTTTTCAAGCCTGTCCGATTCGGTAGCCCCAACAGGACTAAACTCGAACCACTTTTTTGAAGATTTGAAACGTTTAGCCAATATTTTAGTTTAGTCAAAATCGTGATCTGTTACGTAAATTTCTGTATTAAAAGTAGTTGTGTTTTTGTTTGTGTCCGAAATCTAAAATAAAAGTAAAATGATCTTTCTGTTTTTGGTTCGACTTTTCTTGTTAGGGTTTGCGAAGTTAACTTTTTTTTCAGCCAGGAAAAAGAAAATTCTTTATATATGGTACGAAAGCGACTTATATCCAAAGACGTTAATTAACCATACCAAAAAAACCAATAGTAAAAGTTTGATTTGAGAAAAATAGGGGAATTAAAGCAGCATTAGCCCCGAAAGGAAGATTTGGACAGGCTCATTTGGTTTAAATCCTAAACGATCAATTTTATTATGAATTGAAATATTGCTAGGCCAATAATGTCGCCTTTTATCAACAATAAAAATTATTCATTTAAGGATTGGACTGCTTTTGGCAAAATAAGGTCTTTTGGTTCACTTCTTTTTTTCAGTCAGAAAAGACAATGCAAAATTTATAATTATTAATTCTTCAAAACTAAATAAATCATCTATTGTTCCTAACGTGCAGCACATTATTCATTTTAGAGCCCTTCCTGATTTTTCAATTTTTATTTACTTCTTCAACATCGGCTCTTTCTGACAATAAGCAGTATTTAACTTTATTTAAAAAGAAAATTCTATGAGCCGGCAAATACTTTATCCTGGATTGTAATTACCAATTATGATCGTAACGTTATACTTATCGGCGATAAATAAAGCCCAATCAATTTTTGATTCCGCTTCCCCGCAGGCTGAGAAAATTAACCGCCTTAGTTACGGCTTCTTAACTGTTGCTGCCGGTGTATTATTGTTGGTGGTCGTTCTAACCGTTTATATCACAATTAAGTTTCGCTCAAAAGAAAACGCTTCCGAACCTCGTCAAATTACGGGTAACCGTAAACTGGAAATTTTAATGGTAAGCTTTCCGATGGTATTAGTGGTCATCTTCTTTTTCTGGTCATTAAATACAATGAATGCGATAAATCCTGATCGGGCCGGTCAAAAATCAGACATTATAATAACCGGTCATCAATGGTGGTGGGAGGCCGTTTATCCCGGCTCAAAAGTTATAACTGCTAATGAAATTCATTTACCAACCGGGAGGAAATTATTGCTACAACTGAATTCCGCAGATGTGATCCATGACTGGTGGGTACCATCTTTCGGCGCTAAAATGGACATGATCCCGGGCATGGATAACTTTTTATGGGTCACTATTGATAAACCTGGAATATATGAAGGGACATGCAGTGAATTTTGCGGTGAGCAACATGCATGGATGCGTATTATGGTTGTTGCACAGAACCCAGCCGATTATAATAAATGGCTGCTTGCCCATACGATTAAGACTACAATACCAAATGACTCTTTAGCCAATAAGGGAGAGGTCATTTTCATGAATTCTAGTTGCAGCAGTTGCCATAGCATACAGGGAACTGTAGCAGCCGGAATGGAAGGCCCGAACTTAACCCATTTCGCCAGCCGGCAAACTATGTTATCGGGGATGATGGATAACAACCCTCAAAATGTAGAAAAATGGCTAACCAATCCCCAAAAAATAAAGCCCGGCGCACACATGCCCCGCTTCATTTTTAGTAAAGATAGCGTCCGTGCAATTACTGCTTACCTAACTCAACTCAAATAGATGAAAGCCATTAATTTGCCCGAGCCGGAAAAGCCTATACCCAATTTGAGTGTAAGCAATAACCAGGGATTATTACAATGGATATCCTCCGTAGATCATAAACAGATCGGCATCATGTACCTTTGGCTGTCTGTGTTATTCCTGGTGGCAGCCGGATGCGAAATTTTACTGGTACGCATACAACTTGCTGTGCCGAATAATCACTTCCTTAATCCGGAAGTTTATAACCAGTTATTCACTATGCATGGCACCACGATGATCTTTTTTGTGGCCATGCCCGCTATTTTCGGATTTAATACTTACCTCGTCCCTTTGATGATCGGGGCCAATGACATGGCTTATCCAAGGCTGAATGCCTTTAGTTTTTGGATGACATTCTTCGGGGGCTTATTGCTTTATTTCAGCTTTTTGGCCGGGGGGGCGCCGGATGCAGGGTGGTTTAATTACGCGCCGCTTAACCAGTATAATTATTCGTCGTCGCCTGGGGTGGATTATTATTGTTCTGGTCTCCTTATTGCCGGTATCGGGACGGTTACGGCATCGGCGAACTTTGTAGTCACCATACTTAAATACCGGGTAAATTCCATGAGTTTAAAACAAATGCCTTTGTTCGTGTGGATGATACTGATCAATTCATTTCTTATCCTGGCTGCGTTTCCATCGCTAAACGCGGCGTTGGTTATGCTGCTGTTCGACCGCCAGTTACATGCCCATTTTTTTAGTGTGCAAGGCGGCGGCAGCGCAATTTTATGGCAGCATTTATTCTGGCTTTTCGGCCACCCGGAGGTCTATATTGTAATACTTCCTGCATTTGGTATTTTTTCGGAGGTATTCCCGGTTTATAGCCGTAAGCCAATATTTGGCTACACTTTTATTATAGCTTCAGGAATGGCAATAGCCCTGCTTGCTTTTGGCGTTTGGATTCACCATATGTTTGCTACCGGGCTCGGGAATACTGTAAATAGCTTTTTTGCGGCGAGCAGTATGCTTATCGGCATCCCAACAGGTGTTAAAATTTTTAATTGGCTGGCTACCATGCATGGCGGCGCCATACGCTTTAAAGTTTCCATGATGTTCGCCATCGCTTTTCTCATAGAGTTCACCATAGGTGGCTTAACCGGGATTTCCTTTACACTTGTGCCTATCGACTGGCAATTAACTGATACCTATTACGTAGTAGCACACCTGCACTTTGTTTTTATAGGCGGTACCTTATTCGGATTGTTTTCCGGGTTATTTTACTGGTTCCCTAAAATGAGCGGCCGGATGCTGGACGAAAAGTTGAGCAAATGGTTTTTTTGGCTTTTCGTATTAGGCTTTAATACAACATTCCTGGTGCAACATGCGCTTGGCGCTATGGGAATGGCGCGGAGGGTTTATACCTATCCCGACCTGCCCGGATGGGGGATATTAAATTTGATTTCAACAATCGGCGGCTTTATGATGGCCATCGCAACCGGATTACTGGTTTTTATCATCATAACGGCTTTAAAAACCGGGGAAAAGGCGACAAGAGACCCTTGGGATGCCAATACATTGGAATGGACAACCTCGTCGCCACCCGGGCTTAAAAACTTCGACTTCGTAATACCTGTAAAGAGTACAAGGCCTTTCAGGGATTTAAAAAGACCGGATGACGCAGACTGGAAAAAAACAGACAACAATGGATAATAAATTAATGATAAAATTAATTATTGGAACTGAAGCCATGTTTTTCCTGGCTTTGATCATGGCGTTTGTGTATTTTTCTTTTTCGGCTGATTTCAGATCGCACCAGTTGCTAAGCCTGGATATTAAGTCGACCAGTATTTTCAGCATCCTGTTATTCTCCAGCAGTTTTACTTTTTGGCGGGCTGAAGCCTGTTACCAGAAAGGAAATGTAAAGTATCTCAGAGGCTGGTTATTATTGACTATTTTACTCGGTGGTATTTTTCTGTTCGGGCAGGGGCGAGAGTATTTAAGCCTGCTCAATAATCATGTTACTATCAGCAGCAGCATATTCGGGACCAGCTTTTTTACACTTACAGGTTTCCACGGTTTGCACGTTTTCGCAGGGCTTATTGTCATCTCGATCGTTACCGGTCTTGCGTTTCTTGGCGACTATGATAAGCCCGGCTCATCAGTTATTGGGGCTGTAGGCATCTACTGGCATTTTGTTGATATTGTTTGGTTATTCGTTTTTATCATCGTTTACGTTGTACCTCATTTTTAACACAATTATGGAAACAACACCCGTTATTTATCAATGGCACCTGGATATTTCGATAGCCATATTTTCAGTGTTAATCGTCTATCTGTATTATAAAATTGCCGGTTTCAAACAACAAAATAAGGCTTTTTGGTTTTGGGTTGCCATTGCTTTGTTCCTTTTCGTGGAGTGTTCCCCATTGCACTTTTTAGGTATGCACTATTACTTCGCCGCGCACATGATAACCCACGTTGTCCTGCTGTTAATTTGCGGGCCCTTACTCGTCATCAGTATTCCCAACAAAAACCCATCGCCACACCCAAAAGCTTTACAAAGTTTTTCATCTTTGCTTTACAGGCATCCCTGGCTGGCCTGGTTCGCCGGAGTAGGTATTATGTGGTTTTGGCATATTCCGGCAATATTTGACGGTTCATTTACTGCAATGAAGGATCAGTTTAGCATCATTCCGGTGTTGCATGCGGGCAGTATGCTGTTGGCAGGAATACTATTTGCATGGCCTTTATTTGGCCCATTTAAAAACTATCATATACATCCGCTTGCAGGTATAGTGTATTTATTTACTGCTTGTATAAGCTGCTCATTATTGGGTTTGCTCATCACCTTCGCGCCATTAAATACCTATCATTACTATGCGAATTTAAACACTTTAATGAGCATGAAAGGCTTAAATCCCTGGGGGCTTACACTGAAATCAGACCAACAGGCAGCAGGCCTGATCATGTGGGTGCCATGCTGCTTCGTTTACCTTATAGGCTGTATTTGTCTATTACAACAATGGTTCGCCAGCAATGATCATCCTAAAGCGAATATTCAAAAACTAAAACCTTCAATGATAGACCATGAGTGAAAACCCAAATATAGATTTTAAAATAAAACCAGAAAAAGATTGGGAAAAGGCTAAACCGGAGCTGTTGCCCCGGCCTACCTACTGGCCGTTTTTCCTGGCAATGGGACTGGCTTTTTTATTTTGGGGGTTATTGACCACATGGGTTATTTTACTTGCCGGAGCATTAATTTTTATAACTGCATTAATAGGATGGATTAATCAAATAAGACATGAATGAAGATGACGATTTGATCAAAGAACCGGAAAACGAGCGGCGAACTTTCCTGATCAAGCTTAGCCTTGGTTTAGGCTTTTTATCGGCTGCCGTTGCCGGGGTGCCGGTATTAGCCGCGATTTTTGCCCCGCTCATAGAAAAAACACCAAAGCTCTGGCGCAAAGTTGGCGACCTGGACAGTTTTCCGGTAGGCACCACAAACCTGGTCACTTTTGAAAATGCCAGCCCTGAAAAATGGTCGGGTACCAATGCCAGTTCTGCCGCCTGGCTCAGGCGGGATGCTACGGATAAATTCACAGCTTTTTCGGCCAACTGTACGCACCTGGGGTGCCCTGTAAGATGGGAAGCCGATGCACATTTATTTATGTGCCCATGTCACGGCGGGGTTTACTATAAAGATGGATCTGTTGCTGCAGGTCCTCCACCAAAACCGTTGGTACAATATCCCGTACGGATTAATAAAACTGCTATCGAAATACAAACATCCCCTATACCCATCACTAATATCAGCGCATAATAATCCGGATGAAAACATTAAAAAAAATATGGAACTGGATTGATGACCGCAGCGGGTTTACAGAAATCTTTATGCCGTTGATCAAGCATCCCGTTCCGCCGGGCTCCAAATGGAGCTATGTTTTCGGCAGCGCGACCCTATTTTGCCTTGTGCTGCAGGTAATAACCGGCGTTGCGTTGTCGCTGCTCTATCAGCCATCTTCATCAGAAGCTTATCAGTCTCTGCAATTTATAACACACCAGGCGGCATTTGGTAATGTACTTAGAGGGATACACTATTTTGGCGCTTCGGCGATGATCATTATGGTTAGTATCCATATGATGAGGGTATACATAACGGCAGCCTACAAATACCCCCGGGAAATGACCTGGATAAGCGGCGTGATCCTTTTTTTTATGACGATTGCGATGGGATTTACCGGCCAGTTGCTGCGCTGGGATTCAAATGGGGTTTGGTCGGCTGTGGTAGGTGCCGAGCAAATGGGGCGAATTCCTTTTATAGGGAAATGGGCGGCGAGGTTATTATTAGGGGGCGATACTATAGGCGGGCATACTTTGAGCAGGTTTTATTCCTACCATGTATTTATTTTACCCGCGATCATTTTCTTATTCGTAGCCTACCATTTAATGCTGGTTATCCGTAACGGCATCTCTGAACCTGCCAAAGTTGGCCGGCTGGTCGATCCAAAAACTTATCGCCAGTGGTATAAACAAATGCTTGTAGAAAAAGGCATTCCTTTTTGGCCCTATGCTGCCTGGCGCGATGTGATATTCGGAGCTCTGACGATTATTTCTATCATATTACTTGCCATATTCATCGGGCCGCCTGAACTAACTACGCCACCCAATATTGCTCATTTAAATACCACGCCGTCGCCGGACTGGTATATGCTTTCTATATTTTCCCTATTCGCGCTTATGCCGCCAAAGATAGAATCTTACATGATCATCATCGGGCCGGCATTAACCATCCTAATCCTGCTCGCACTGCCGTTTGTTTCAAACAAAGGCGAGCGGCACCCGATCAGGAGGCCATGGGCAGTATTCGGATCGGTTTGCGTAGTCATTTTTGTGTTAAGTTTATTTTTGCTCGGTGAAAAATCCCCATGGTCTCCAAAGTTTGATGCGAAGCCCTTAACTTCTGTTAGCATCCATTCAACCGACCCGCTTGTTATTAACGGTGCTGCGTTGGTCTATAAAAAGGGTTGTTTATTTTGTCACCAGGTCAATAACCAGGGTGGGTTAAAGGGGCCGGATCTTTCTGACATAGCCTTAAGGCTGTCGACGCAAGATATGACGATCAGGATCGTAAATGGCGGAAGCAATATGCCTGCCTATGGCGGAATTTTGAGCAAAAATGAACTAACAGCAATTGTAGCTTTTCTTAATAGCCGGAAATACAAAAAATGATTTATTTACCCCATTCAATTAATAACCGAAATTTTCAAACTTCATGTATATCCTTATTATTATAGCCGTAATTATTGTTTTGTGTTATTTCTTCTTTACAAGGAAGCGTAAAGCTATTATTCCAAATGAACATGCCAGCACTATTTATCCGCCCCTGCTGAATGAACATGTCGATTATTATTTCCGGCTTGGCGCGGAAGAAAAGCAGCGGTTCGAAAAACTCCTTTATAAATTTTTAGCAGATGTGACCGTCGAAGGGGTTGGAACTACAATAACCGATCTTGACCGTGTGCTAATTGCATCCAGTGCTATTATCCCTATTTTTGGTTTGGGCGACTGGAAGTACAAAAATCTCACAAATGTGATCCTTTACCCTGATACATTCGACAAGGAGTTTCAGTTTGAGGGTGAGAACCGCAATATATTGGGTATGGTGGGATCAGGCTATATGAATGGCCAGATGCTGCTCTCCCGCGCTGCATTGGATAAAGGTTTTTCCAAATCATCAGGGAAAGAAAATACAGCCATTCATGAATTTGTTCATTTACTGGATAAATCAGATGGCGCAACAGATGGTTTACCGGAAAACCTGATCGCGCATGAATATGCGATTCCCTGGCTTAAAATGATGCACCAGGAAATGCACCGGATTGAACAGGGAAAATCGGATATCAATCCTTATGCTTTGACTAATGAGGCGGAATTTTTAGCAGTAGTTTCTGAGTATTTCTTTGAAAAGCCCGATAAATTCCAGCACTTGCACCCTGCGCTGTACGATCAGCTAAGCCTGATTTTTAATCAAAATCCCTCTGACGGTGCTGGAATTCAGTAATGTCTTAAATCCGGAAAAAGTTCATCGTCTTGCCGATAAACTTAAAATGCCAGTACCCTCTTACATGCAATTGTCCTTTTTTGCCGATATTGGCAGAGGCATTCCACTCCCGGCCATGCCTCGAATCGTAAACCATGCCGTTTTCCCAACTGTTGGTTTTCGGATCATAAGTAGGTACATTTAGTATGCTCATGCCCAGTAACTTTCGGGTGCGGAGTTTCGTGTCGGGATTATTGACATCGGCCCAGTAATCCATAGGCTTACCATCTGTATTGCTGAACCAGATCAGCTTTGCCTGGCACTGATTATGATCCAGATAGATTTGTATTCGCAGATTTTTGGCTAAGGATTCCCATTTGCCGCAAATCCTATCTTTTTGAGGACCCGGTCACCTTTTACGTCTCTCATTCTCGTACTCGAAATGACCAACCGGCACAATGTGATATTTCAGCTCATATTGGCTGGCATGGTTGCCAGCCTTGTGTCAATACTAATAGACAAGCACTCTCTTTATGATCTATAGCATCCATTACCAGGTGAAACCGGTCCATTTCATTCAAAACAGTCATATCAAAGGAGGTTGTAATAGTGCCTTCTTCTTTATAATTTAAATTTAGTACTTATTATCAAAACAGATTGGGTCTGATAATAAGTCATTTTTGAAATTACCGGTCAAATCTTTGCCCTATAATTTAATACTGAAAAGTGAATGAATACAGAAAGGTAAATTAAACGATTTTGTAAAATCAAGTTTTGCGCAATTTTTATAATTAGTTGCATAATTCACACTTTGCGAAACAAATTAATGGAAACGAAGGTTGCTTTAATTATAAATTAAAAAGATCATGAAGTCTAAAAATCAGAAATCCCCGAAACAAAACGTTGCAAACGAAATTCCTAAAGAAAAAAAGTCCGGAGAGGAAAGACCGGACTATCCGAATGAATTAGAGTTAGGGCAACGGCAAAGCGGTGACGATGTTTCATATAGCGAAGAGCGCGATGTCACTCCGCCTCGTGCGCATGAGTTTCCATCTTTTGGCAATGCAGAAACAGATTTTGTAAGCGCCGGCAGACATGGACGTAAAACCGGCAGGATGATGGATCATGAGCCAGGCTTATAAAGTATTGCAATAGTTTTTTTATAGTGGATTAGTAATTTAAACAGAAAGGTTATCAAATTTGACGGCCTTTTTTTATTTTCATTCACTAACGTTTAATGCAGGCGCTTCTTTAAAATCTGCTTCCTGAATTAATACAGGGAGCTCTACCTGATGTGCTTATGATTAGTTGTATTATGCACGCTTTGAGACCACTATAACACTATAATAGCTGCCATTTTACCGGATGCTTTTCAACTCTTAATCCAAATGAATTCAATTTTGTTATTGTGGACGAATGATCAGTATGATGGATGCTGTTTATTCCCAGGTTGCGTGCAATCTCAACAAACATAGGTTGATCGTCAATATATAATATTTGCCCGATGGGCATTTGCGCTATATCCAATGCTTCCAAAAAAATATCTGCGTCAGGCTTGCGCAAATGCACAAAGCAGGATGAAATGAAGAAATCGACAAACTCGTTGAGCCTAAATTTTTCTATCCGGTATTCATTAAGTTCACGGCCTTCATTACTTACCACTCCAACTTTTAACCCATACTGTTTTTTTAAATGAATCATCATTTCTATCATTTCAGGATAGGGTTTTGTTTGCTTACACATGAATTCTTTAAATTCATTGGAAGTAAAACTTCGGTCTTTGTAAAACACCACTCTTTCCAAATACTCATCCAGTGTTATTTTTCCTAATTCATAGGTTTCGAAATTAAGGTGATGCCTTTCTTCCATTTCCTTATGATCAAGATTGAAAATTACTGTTGAATTTTTACGTGATTCCCGGTCCCATCCATCGGAAAGTAATACACCCCCGATATCAAGAAACAAGGTTGTGATATGATGTTCTTTTTCCGGTTGTTTAATGCCAGGTTTTTCCTGTTTATTATTGATGATCATAACCTGAATTTTTAAGTCTGATAGGTAGCCCGACCATTGAAATATATTAATTTTTCGGTTTAGAACCAGTCTTCATAACTACTTTGCCAGTAGGCTGCTTGATATTACCAACGTCCTCGGCTGTAATAAAAAATCCGGCAGGTTTAAAGGCGGTTACTGTTTTTAATGAACTTTTTAGCGTTGAACTAAGGAGAGTGGTCGAAGTATTAAGCTGTCCGATATTTATTGCCCCGTTCTTTTCTGTATTTATCCAAACTACATAAACTTTTTTAGGAGGGTCGAGCCTTTTAGGGCTTGCCAAACGTGTAATACTTATTTCGATGGCATAATTGTTATTGTCGTCGATTTTTATTTCTACTGTACCTTGCGCGGAAGGCACCACCGAAGAATTTAAAAATACCAGCTTTTCAGGGTACGACTGAAAAAATAAAGTGATGAAAAGCAGTACAACAACAGGGGAAATAAATTTGCTGAATTTTTTGACTTTAATCGCTTTCATTTTAATTTTTTTTTAATTGTGTTGAATTTTGATGAATATGGCTAAAAGGAGGCATTGAATTAGCTTTGCCCGAAATGCCTAATCCAAAAGCACTTTGTATAAAAGTTGGCACATTAATGCAAAGGTCTGATCCTGACACTTCGAAATATTGCACAACTTTTGGAATTAGTTGCATAATTCACACCTTAAGGCTACAAACCCCGGGCGCCATTAACATGAGGTGTGAATTATGCAATTTATATTAGAAATTTTGCAACAGTAACCGGTAAAGTAACAAGACCTTTGCTTTTGTAATTATCTCCAGGAAAACATGAGTTTCTTAAGCTGATTAAGTGAGCACCCACCCAAAGCACATTTGCAACGGTAACTCAATAAAATAAACCAAATAATGAGAACATTACTTTTTCCAACTGATTTTTCAGCCAATTCAAATCACGCCGCCGAATATGGGTTTAATATGGCTGCGCAAATCAGGGCCAACATCATTTTATTAAATGCTGTTATTATCCCCGCAGAGGCGCCCCAGGCAGGCTTGATGGTTTGGCCGATGGAAGAATCTGATACCCTCTTAAAAGATAGTGCAGATGAATTAAAGCGGCTGCAGTCACATTTTGAACATCTTGAAAATTCCTTTAGTTTTAAGCCTTCAGTAAGGTGTTTGAATGAAACGGGTATATTAACAGATGCAGCAAATAATATTATTAAAAGAGAGAACGTTGATTTGGTAGTCATTGCGACTCATGTTACCGGTGCTTTAACATCGTTGTTATTAGGCAATCATAGCCGGAATATGATTGACGGAATTAAAAAACCTTTGTTATTGGTCCCACCTACAGCGCACATTGCCCCGATAAAAAAAATAGCCTTTGCCACAGATTTTAAAA
>Ga0302309_10001738_pt1 | contig 19247 bp, 19 predicted proteins | sample III_Palsa_N1_1_FD_200453 | JGI IMG/M metagenome (GOLD analysis project Ga0302309, IMG submission 200453) | Peat permafrost microbial communities from Stordalen Mire near Abisko, Sweden - III_Palsa_N1_1 | ecosystem: Environmental > Terrestrial > Soil > Palsa > Peat permafrost | place: Sweden... | reverse complement strand
TTGGAAATATTTTTTATCCGTGAAACGTGTATTAAATGCCTTTGATGCGTTAATAGAATAATTTTTCGTTCTTGTTTTTTTATTGGATATTTATCATGTCTTATTTGCGTCAACGTTTTTCCCTCTTTAAACAACCCTCTGTTTTATTACACGTCGTCAGCTGCTTTTTAGCCACCACAGGCGCCGGCATGTCTTTTATCTGCATGGGTTGGTTGGTGGTGAGCGCGTATGAAGAGGTGAGCGCCATGGCATGGCTATTGTCATGTTTTTGGTTGCCCCAGATTATTTTTGCGCCGTTGGTGGGGGCGGTGGTGGATCGTTATTCGCGCAGAAAAGTGATTATTTTAAGCAATTTGGTGCGTGTGTTTGCACTACTGATTATTGCGGCGATTTACTCCTATCAAGAGTCTATCGCGTCAATTTATATTTTAGCGCTGTGTATAGGTTTTGTGTTTGCGTTTTATGGTCCTGCGGCGTTGGCTTTTGTGCGCGATATTGTGCAGCCGGGCGATTTATTATATGCCAATTCCACGGTGGATATGGCCTATGAAGTTGGCTTTTTAGTGGGCATTACGTCCGGCGGGATCATCTTGTCTTATTTAACACCGGTGTGGACGTTTGTGATTAATGCGATTTGTTTTCTTGCGGCCAGTGCGCTAACCTATGCCATTGTTGCGACGGAAGCGCATCTGCAGCAGGTGAAAAAAATTGATCACTTATGGCAGCGTTTTTGTACAGATACAATGGATGGTCTGCGCTATTTAAGGCGCAATCGGCATTTATTTTTTCTGTATAATGTACAAATGGCCATGTACAGTGTGTTGCTCACGTCGCCCATTTTATTAACACCGTTTGCAAAATTAGTATTAAATACATCTGCACTGGGATTATCCTATATAGAAGGGGCCTATTCCATTGGTGTCATCTTGGGTAGCTTTGTTGTTCCTTATTGGGTAAATAAGTGGGGCATGCGCAAGGTAATGATTGTGGGTTGTTTGGTCATGAGTGCTACATTATTTGTTTTCGCGCTCAATAGTTTATTGTGGTTGGCATGTTTGTTATACCTGTTATTAGGTGTTGTTTTGTCGACGTGGGCGGTCATCACCACTGCGGTACAACAAGCCACAGATCCTGTCTTCCAAGGACGTTTGCAAACAACATTTAATGCAATGGCCAGTGCGATTATTTTAGGTGTTTACTTTTTTACAGGTCTGATTAGTGAATTTGTAACGGTGCGTGCGACATATGGTGTCTTAATTTTATTGGCCTTATGTACATTATACTTTGTTTGGCGAGCGCCTTTTGCACAAGCCGAAAAAACTGATATCATAAGCAACAAATGAATGGCTTCAAAAAGGGATGGTAAAAATGGGTTATCGTAAACAGGTTATTTTGTGCGTCATTGCGGCAGGATTGGTATTGATTGCATTGTTGCCTTGGCAAAAACTGAGCAATCAATCCTCTGGGAAAACGCAGGCGGTCAATATTCCCATTGCGTTGCCTCAACCACGTTTGATCCATACGACTGAAGCGCAAGCACAAGCACCAGTGACGGCCAATCATATCGCTACCCCAGATACTAACACTGCAAATCCTGCGCCGGCATCTACTCCTGATCAGGCAGGATTGAGTCCTGCAGCAACGGCAGTTGGTTCTTCAACCATAGCGCCGATGGATGCAGAAGGGGGTGAGACGCCAGTCAATGCGAATAATCCAAGCGCTAATGCAGCAACCAGCACAATGGCAAACCATATCACGAGTGCAATCAACACTGAAACCACGTCTAATACTTCTCCTGTACAAGCAACGACACAGTTGCCTGTAAATAATGCGATGAATACAAGTACACCCACAGAAAACACGATGCCAAAAGTATCTGCGTCTGAAGTGACTACAACACTGCCCGTGGAAAATACAAAACCAAAAGCATCCACACCCGCGGTTGTTGCACAAGCCAAACCGAAAGCGACAACCGTCGCCACGCCCAAAAAAGTCGCTGCTATTAGCCCGAAAGGCGTGACAACGGGACCCAATGATTACACTGTACAATTAATTCGTCTAGGCACGGAAGCACAAGTCAAAAACTTTATTGCCGAAAATAAATTGCAAGGAAAAGTGCGTTCAGTCAAAAACAACAATACCTATGTTGTCTTGTACGGTCGTTATCCCAATAGCCAACAAGCCAATTTAGCAATCAAAAACCTAGCGCCTGAACTGAAAAAAGCAGGTCCATGGGCACGTAAGGTGTCGGACTTTTAATAATGGATAGCCTGTTAGAACCACAAATATGGGTAGCCTTATTGACACTGACCGCGCTCGAAATTGTTTTGGGCGTGGACAATATCATTTTCTTATCCATTTCTGTTGAACGCCTACCGCCTGAGTTGCGACAAAAAGGGCGTATTTTGGGCCTATTTTTTGCGATGTTAACGCGGGTATTATTTTTATTAACACTCACCTGGATTATCGGGTTAACAAAACCTTTACTCACGATTGCAGATTTTGCCATATCAGGTCGAATGTTGATCTTAGTGGGTGGCGGTGGCTTTTTGTTGATAAAAAGTGTGATGGAAATTGCGCGTATGTTTGCTGAAAATAGCAACACTCATCCAAGCGAAAAAATTGAAAAATATAAAAAATCAATGTCTTCAGCGTGTATAGACACCTTAAAATTTGCTAAATTTTGGCCTGTTTTATTGCAAATTGCCGTCATCGATATTGTCTTTTCTTTGGATTCAGTGATCACGGCCGTGGGATTGGCGAATCAAGTTTGGATAATGGTATTGGCGATCGTTTTAGCAATGTTTGTGATGATGGTCTGTGCACAGCCCATTGGCGAATTCATTGATAAACAGCCCACCATTAAAATGCTGGCTTTAAGTTTTTTAGTATTGGTTGGTCTTATATTGGTATGTGAAGGGTTTAATATCGACATTCCTAAATCTTATGTTTATGTGGCCATGGGTTTTTCTGTTTTGGTGGAGTTAATGAACATTCAACTACGCAAGCAGATAATGGCTAAAAAATAAGATAATAGAGGGCTTTACATTCTAGCAGTAAACCACCTGTACAAGTGGCCGCTGCATCACAACTTGGCGTTCTTAATGATAAATTCCGTATTATCCTTTCCTTGGAAATTCCAGTTCAGCTTCTGCCGCTTTACAAGCCATTTACACCATATCAATGGGCATTTATAATCAAGTACAACAAGTAGAAGCCAATAAAGAGCAATGCACTCGACTGGCAACACGGGTGCGCTATGTCATGGATATTCTAAAGTGACTGGAATCAACCTATCAGAACATGCAATATTTTGAAAACTTAAAAAAATTGCTCAAATTACTGGAAAATATTGATACATTTATCAAAAAATAGTTTGATAAAAATTGGTTTATGAAAATCATGAAGGCAGGAACCAATAACACTGAATTTGCAAGCTATAGCGAACAGTTAAATCAAGCAGCCCATGATTTAAATCTTAATATCGGCACGGAAATACTCATTAATCAGCAGCAGGATAAAGAGGATCAATCAGCAGATTTAAGGGCAATCATTGCCAATCAAGGAGAAATCCTGCGTTTACAAAAAAAATCGCAACAAAAACTCCGCAATATTACCCTACATCAAGATGAATACCAAGCTATTTTAGTGCAGCATTTATCCTCTATTCAACACCGGTTAGACAAATTTGCACCCGACAAACCACAACAACCCAGCTTACCATTTGATAAACACTTTGCTATCCCGTTTTATGAGCTGAGTTTTGAGCAAGAGATTGGCAAGGGTGCCAATAGTACTCTCTACATAGGCAGTTGGGGACATCAGGTAGTGGCGATTAAACTGTGGCAAAACAATGCAGATAATTTTTCACAAGCTCAGTATTTGCGAGAAATTGCCATCATGAGTCGCTTGCGCGGTGAATATATTGTGCGCTTTTATGGCGCTTGTATAGAGCCTGAGCGAGCTTGTTTGGTGATGGAATATTTAGAGAATAATTCGTTACACAATATGTTGCATTCAAAGAATGGTTTATTAAAAGATGCGCTCACCCAAAAACGCTGGCTGATCGAAATTGCCAAAGGGCTTTCCTCGTTACATTTACAAGGAGTGATTCATGGTAACTTTAATAGCCAAAATATTTTATTCGATGCACATTGGCATGTGCGAATTATTGGTTTCACACTGGCTTCTGTCAATACCAAAAGTATTGCACCAGTCGCACATGAGCTTAGCACCGATTTATGGCAAGCGCCTGAAATTCGCCAGCGTAGCGGTAAACCCACCAATAAATCGGATATCTACAGCTATGGTGTTGTAGCATGGCAAATCATGAGAATGCAATTGATGGATGACCAATTCACCCTGGGTTTAATACAACAAAGCGCTTTGCCCGCTGTTTACAAAGAGATTTTACAACACTGTTTACAAGCTGATTATAATCTGCGTCCCGATTTAGAAGACATCCTACCGCCTTTGAAGCAATATAAACCAATTTCCCCAGTACCTCCTTTATCCGCCCCTGAACTGGCTTATTATGAACAACAAGCGAAGAAAGAAGAACAAAGCGGTCATTACCACGAAGCTGTTAGTAGCTACCAACAGATTTTAACCGTTGATAGCAATCATGCTAAAGCTAATTTTAAATTAGGCATGATATATTTACACGACAATGTAGAAATCAATAGATTAAAAGCCTTTGAATTGCTGTTACGAGCCGCGCACCAAGGGTTATCACGACCTGATTTAGCTTTTAATCTAGGTAGGTTGTTAGAAAAAGGCGGACAAGGTGTGATAATAAATCTGCCACAAGCGTTGTATTGGTATAAATCTGCTGCTAATTATTATAATGCCGATAATGATGTGGATACTCAAAAGATTATTGACCTAGCCAACGTAAAATGCCAATTACCTTCGCTGCAAGGAATGACACCTGCCAATGAAAACGCTGTTTTTTCCTATCCGTTTCTTGATTCAACAACACCGACATCTTCAGCATCACAAACAACAACACTAACGCCAGAAAATGATCCGCACGTAGTGACACTACGACCCAGCGCTGTAACCAGCGTACTGCGCTTTACGGTATCTGATTTGGCAAGCGAAGAGCATATCATGAATGAATGGCTAAAGGATTTGCAGGTTGGATCAGATAAGTTGACGCAGGTCGCAACATTAAAAAAAGTAAAAGGGGGCTCTTAATAGGAAATCGCTCCATATGGTAAAATCTCAGTTTTCATTTAAAAGCAAATCTGCTATGCTTGCACCACACGCATCATAGGGTGAATAGGCATTGTGACAATTGATCCCATTCTTGAAATCAATCATTTAACTTACGCTCGTGGCGAACGTGTTATCTTTGAAGATATCAGTCTCAAAGTGACACGTGGTCAAATTATCGGTGTGATGGGACCCAGTGGTACGGGCAAGACGACCTTATTACGTTTGATTGCTGGATTATTGCGTCCACAAACAGGGTCGGTGAAGGTGAATGGTGCTGAAGTCACACAAATGTCGAGTCGAGAACTGTATATCATGCGCAAAGACATGAGCATGTTGTTCCAAAGCGGTGCCTTATTTACGGGCCTGAATGTGTATGACAATGTAGCCTTTCCTTTGCGTGAACATACGCGCCTGCCAGAAAATATTATTCGTGATATTGTGTTAATGAAACTGCAAGCAGTGGGCTTGCGTGGTGCAGCTTATTTACAACCCCGTGAATTGTCAGGTGGAATGAATCGACGTGTGGCCTTGGCGCGATCGATTGCTTTAGATCCAGCTATTATTTTGTACGATGAACCGTTTACAGGACAAGATCCGATGACGATGGGTGTATTAATTAATCTCATAAAATTATTAAATCATGCTCTGGGCATGACATCGATTATCGTGTCTCATGATGTTCAAGAAACAGCGAGTATTGCCGATTACATTTATTTATTGTCAGGTGGTCATATTGTTGGCGAAGGTACCCCAGATGAGTTATTCAATAGCACGGTGCCTCAGGTGAAACAATTTATGCAAGGCTTGCCAGATGGACCCGTACCGTTTCATTATCCTGCTGGGGATTATCAACAAGCATTGCTCGCGGAGAATGTATGAACGCAATACAATCTTTAGGTCGCGCGACTTTAAATTGGTTGGAAACCTTTGGTTATTCCACCTTATTTTTGTTTGCCTCGATGTTTGGTCGACCAAGGTTTAAGAATGTCTGGACATTATTATCCACGCAATTTTATTCCGTTGGGGTATTATCGCTGGTGATTATTTTATGTTCTGGATTTTTTGTTGGTATGGTGTTGGGCTTGCAAGGTTATACCACGTTAACGAAATTTGGTGCGTCTCAAGCCATTGGTCAATTGGTGGCGTTGAGTTTGGTGCGCGAATTGGGACCAGTGGTGGGTGCATTATTATTTGCAGGACGCGCCGGATCGGCATTAACGGCGGAAATTGCCTTAATGAAAACCACAGAGCAATTGGATAGTTTGCGTATGTTGGGTGTGGATCCATTAAGACGGGTGATTGCACCACGGTTGTGGGCAGGTTTTATTATATTGCCCATTTTAGTATTGATATTTAATGCCGTTGCCATCTTTGGTGGTTACTTAGTGGCGGTTGAATGGTTAAATGTGGATGCGGGGGCGTTCTGGGGAAATATGCAAGCATCGGTTGATTTTTCAGATGATATCGTCAACGGCATTATTAAAAGTATTGTATTTGGTCTATTGGTCACGTGGATTGCGGTCTTTCAAGGATATACAGCAGTACCAACGGCGGAAGGCATTGGCTTTGCGACGACACGTACGGTTGTTTATTCTTCGTTGGTCATCCTTGGGGCTGATTTTGTGTTAACCGCAGTGATGTTTGGAGGTGTATAAATCATGCTAAATCGGCGAATGATAGAAGTCACGGTCGGTTTTTTAATGTTATTGGGTATCGTCTCATTTGTGGTATTGGCATTCCAAGTGAGTGGTTTGCGTACCGTTTATAGCAGTGAGAAAGGTTATCAAGTCACGGCTTATTTTGACAATATTGGTGGATTAAAAACCAAAGCTCGCGTCACCGTGGCGGGTGTTTCTGTTGGAAAAGTCATGAGTATTCAACTGGATCCCAAAACATATCAAGCCAAAGTGGTTTTATTTTTAGACAGCGACTTGGTTGTTCCTGACGATTCTGCCGCCAGTATTTTAACCGCAGGTTTGTTGGGCGATAATTATATTTCCTTAGAGCCGGGCGCGGAAGAAACCAGTTTAAAAAATGGCGATATTATTCAAGAAACACATTCAGCCATGATCTTGGAACGTTTGATTGGTCAATTTTTATTTAACAAGGATAAATAATGATGAAAACATTGCTGCGTAAACTTTGTCTACCTTTGCTCGTTTTTTTCATCGGATTGTTTAGTATCACAGCCATTGCCGCGCCGTCTGAAAATGATGATCCGCAAGCCGTATTAAAACAAGTGACCGATAATATGATACAAGAATTAGACGCTAATAAAGAGCGTGTTCAAACGGACAATCAATTCTTATACAGCCTGGTCGATAAAATTTTATTACCTCATGCGGACTTTCAAGAAATGTCCAAAAAGGTATTGGCAACGGCTTGGTCTCAAGCAACACCCGATCAACGTGAACGATTTCAAAAAGAATTTGGGCAATTGGTTGTGCGTACCTATGCAACGGCGTTTCGTTCGTATAAAAATCAAAAAGTTGTTTTTATTGATGAACGCTACAGTCCCAGCGATCCCAATCGTGTTGAAATCAAAAGTGTCATTAAACAAAGCGGTACAGCTGATGTGCCCGTTAATTACCGTTTAATTAAAGAGCCCAGTGGTGAATGGAAAGTGTATGACTTGAATGTCGATGGCATTAGTTTGGTCAGTAATTTCCGTGAACAATTTGCTCCAAACATTCGTAGAGATGGTTTGGATGCGGTGATTGCAGATATCGCTGCCAAAAACAAAGGACATGTGGTAGGTAATTAATGGATATATTGAGTGCAAGTTTCACTAAAGATGATTCAGCAGATAACGTTTGGTTATTATCAGGTGTGGTGAATAACCAAACGGTTCCTGACTTATTACCGCAAGGTGAAAAAATCATTCGTGAGTTTGCAGCCAGCGAATTGATCATCGATCTGAGTGGTGTCACACCCGATCAGGTCGATAGTTCTGCGGTGGCGCTTTTATTGGCGTGTTTACGCACGGCAAAAGGGTGTGGGAAATATTGCAAATTTAAGAATATTCCTGCGAAAATGAAAGATATTATGACGGTGTCTTATATTGATTTCCTATAAAAAAATACTCCTTCTGATCTGCGCCGTATTATTACTTGCTAGCTGCGGTAAAAAAGGTCCATTATCTCTTCCGCCGGAAGAAGAGACGGCGCCTGTGGGGCAAGACTTATTATGATGTTACCGTTTGGTTTATCTTACCAAAACGAACAATTGTATATTGAAAACGTGTCAGTTCAGACATTGATTGAACAATATGGTACACCACTTTATGTGTATTCGCGGTCATCAATCCATCATGCCCTGCAACAATATCAACACGCATTGGTTGGAACCCCGCATCGAATTTGTTATGCCGTTAAAGCCAATGGTCATTTAGCGATATTGCGAGATTTGGTGGAGTGGGGGGCAGGTTTTGATATTGTATCCGTCGGTGAGCTGCAACGTTGTTTGACGGCCGGTGCTGATCCCAAAAGCATTATTTTTTCCGGTGTGGGAAAGCGTGTTGATGAAATTATCACCGCTTTAGACGTTGGCATTGGTTGTTTTAATGTAGAGTCCGAAGCCGAATTAATATCAATACAACAATGCGCTGAACAGATGAATAAAAAAGCGCCGGTTTCCTTGCGGGTTAATCCCAATGTCGATCCGAAAACGCATCCGTATATTTCAACCGGCCTAGAAAAAAATAAATTTGGTTTAGCACTGCCTATTGCCAAACGTTTATATCAAAATGCCAGCGCATTTAGCCATATTGATTGGGTTGGAATGGATTGTCATATTGGTTCACAGATCACCACATTGGAGCCATTTACAGAAGCGCTGGACTGTTTGTTGGCTTTATATGATGAATTGGCTGCACAAGGTTTGCGTTTAAAGCACCTCGATCTTGGTGGCGGATTAGGGGTTGCCTATCAAAATGGACAGTCTGTTCCCACGCCAGCCCAATTATTATCGAGCGCACAACAAATCGTGGGTGATCGTCCGATACAATTAATCTGGGAACCTGGGCGATCGATTGTTGCTGCCTCCGGTATTTTATTGAGTCAAGTACTATTAACCAAACCGCAAGGAAATAATGAGTTTGCTGTCATTGATGCGGGCATGAATGATTTGATGCGACCTGCCTTATATCAAGCACGACACGATATTATCGAAGTAAAAAAGACAAGCGGATCGCTTAAAAAATATCATATTGTCGGTCCAGTGTGCGAAAGCAGTGATTCGTTTGGTGAAGATCAAGAATTAAATATTAAAGCTGGTGAATATATCGCTATTTTACATGCCGGCGCCTACGGCATGAGCATGGCTTCTGATTATAATGCGCGCCCAAAACCGGCGGAAGTGATGGTGGAAGGGCAACGTGCTATATTGATCCGCCCACGCCAAACACTCAGCGATTTATGGTCGAATGAGCAATTTTTTATCCCGCGCGTCTGATGGAGAGATTTTAGCGCTCTCAATTATAAGCCATTTAGAGAAGAAAAATTGATAATGTAAAAGTCCCTAAATACATATATGGACCCGTCCAGTTTTGCAAGGCTTTCATCGCGAAGTCAGAAGATATTGCAGACATATATCCGGCCTGTTGAAGGGTAAGTTATTGTTTTTACCCTGGCCCTGATGAGATCCGCGCTCTTTCAATGACCTTAACATTTCAACGACCTCTGTGGGCCATCGGGGAGCTAAGAAATCCATCCATTTCTATGAGTTTTGCGTAAGTCCTGTGATTGATTAAAGCTTTTATGCGTCCTGCCGATCTAATGGGTATCATGACTATTAAAGATCACCCCATCCTGGTCATCAACTCAAGCTTGGTGACCGACAAACGCGAAGCACAATTGTATGAATTTGTGCTCGGAGAAGATCTACGTTTGTTGGAATGTGCTTATGTAGAATCCGTCAGCAATGGCGTGGTTGTGCCTTTGCGCAATGAACCGTGGTCTTTAAGAGGTTTGTTGTTCGAACTCAATCATGTTCGTGTTAATCCCTTATTAGACAATACAAAAATTTTATCGGACTTTTCGGTATTATTAGAAAATTCAGGTGTTTATGTTAGCAATCCACCCTCGGTGGATTTAATGGCCATGTGTTTTAAACCGCTGGGCGAACTAAGCAATGTGGTTCGTTTTTATGTGACGATACATCGAGAGTTGGTGTTTTTGTCTTCTTCAGTGAAACTTCGTCGGGTAAAGTAGTACCGTCACCCTTTTCGGGAGGGAGTTGCTGCATAAATATGAAAACCACAGCACCCTATATTCATTTATGTAGCAATGACTTTCAGGGAAGGGATAGCCTCCATTAGCTCATCTGATTGGTTGGCGTATTTTTATTCAATTGCTCAACACTTGGATATTGTGTTTGAGCTTTCTGCGCCAGTTGTTCGGTGCTGTGTTGAATAAAAGGGCTTCTATCAGGGACTTGGTGTTCAAATAATAAATTGGCATTGACAACCAATACGCCTTTTTGTGTTTGTGTCGTGGTTGCGCTGCGATAACTCATAAAGCTCGTTTGTGATGTGGCGGCGGTGGGCGCATCAGAAAAATATTTACTAAACACATAATCGTCGCCACTTAATTTAGATAAACCCAACATATTGAATTGTTTATGCACGACCACCCAATTTTTAAAACGTGGGAACGCTTTGCAAAAGTCTTGGAAAATAGCAGGGTGCAATAAAAATACGCCTTCATCGGTGATATGCACCATGGCATTTTTTTCATTAACGGCGATACTATGATTATTTAAACCATCTCGCAACCATACTAAAAAGGCTTCACCAGCTTGTGTGTCTAAATGATCCGCTTGATGTTGTTGTTGCTCGGTGTGTAGTAAACCAGCGACTAGATTTTGTTTATGCCATTCATGCAGTCGTTCTAGTGTTTGCAACAAATCGGTGTGTTCTAAATGTAATTGTGCTACCAGATCAGACAGTTGGATCTGACCATCCAGCAGTTGATTCACCAAACTCAACATGGCAGAAATTTCGCCATTTTCACCTTGTTCATCATTTAAAGCCATTAACCAGGCATCTAACGCTTGCGGATGAGCGGTTAACCAATGAAATCCATCGGATGTTAATTGTTGTTGTGCCAATAACGGTGTCATGAGATGAGCAGGGCGTCCACTGTCGGGATCAATGTCACGAATTTTATATTGTTCTGACTGACTCAATAATGTTCCTTCTAATGCGGACCAATACCGTTGATGCAACCCTTGTGGATCACACAAAGAGATCATGTAATGCGTGCATAATCGACCGCAATGCCACAATAAAGCACTCGTTGCAACAACGTAAGTCCATAGCGCATATTCTTCTTTGATTTGTTGCTCAGATCCACCACTGGGGAAATTGACATAAGAACGAATGGTCAAGGCATAACAAGCGCGCAATAGGGCGTTATCAATCAAGGCCGTGATGCGTTTTTCTTCAGGTTTTAAGGTGACAATATCAGGCAATTCTTGCCAAAGTTCAGCAATTTTGGCGAAGATAGGTTCATATAGCCCATCATAATAAACATCTGGCGCATTCACCAATCGTTTAATTTTAGCCAAATAGCTTTTGCGATATCCTTCGTTCAATAACTTAACATTGTCTTGCGTTTTTAACAGCTGTTTGCTGTTGAACAGCTTTATGTCCGTGGTCGTATGAAATAGTGATGTAAATGACCTGATCATAGTAAGACGTCCTTGCAAAACAATGATATCTGGTGCAGTATGAGCCATGTAAGGTGATATGTCAAACCAGTGACTGGATATTGATTTATATTGAATGCGGCGGTTTATGCTTGGTTATTGATCGTAATTTTGCCATACTGTAGCAGTGTTTTTTTACGGCAATCAATGAATAACCAAAACCTATTTGGATACAAGAGCAAGTCCATTCATCATGAACCATGACAACCAAGAAAAATGGCTAGCACAACTACACGATAGAATGTTAAAGCAACCGCCACATGCATTTTTAGTCACGGCCAGTGACAGTGTGGACAAAGAGATCTTTATTCGCAAGTGGTTGTCGCAACGTTTGCTCGCTAATACACATTTAATGGATATCGATAATCACCCTGATTTGCATTGGATTTCACCTTCTGGCGTGATAGAGCAAATTAAAGTAGATGATATCCGTGCAGCGATTATTTGGAGTCAAACCTCTCCACTGCTGGGCGATGAAAAATGGATTGTGATTGCATCGGCCGAAAAATTAAATGAAGCGGCCAGTCATGCCTTGCTTAAAGTATTAGAAGAGCCTCCCACCAGCGTGCGATTTATTTTAATCAGTCGTTCAATACAACGCCTCAAACCCACCATACGTAGTCGCGTGTGCCGTTTTCATTTACAAGAAAAACATGACACGACGTTGCCAGCGAACGCATGGAATGAAGAATGTTTACATTATTTGTTGTCATCATCGACAAGTCTAAATGCATTTGTTGACTGGGGGCAATCCGATGTCAGAATTTTACTTGAATATTGGCAAAAAATTCTGCATGATTTGCTCTTGTTACAACAAGATGAACATCATGCATCTGAGTTTTTATATCAGCAACATTCTTTATCGTTGTTGAAAGAATACGCCATCAAAGCCAATGCGAATAAGCTCTGGGAATTTTGTGATGTACTCAATGAGATGTCGTCTGCATTACAATCCAATGTGGTGTTAAATACCACTTTATTGTTAACGCGATTGCTGCTCATGTGGCAAACTATTTTTGATGGACAAAAGAGGTGATTGTATTGTGATATTGGTAGACTCACATTGCCATTTAAATTTATTGGATTTAACCGAGTATAATGGCGATCTGGATAAAGTACTGGCGCATGCAGACAGTTGTGATGTAAAAAAGCTGTTGTGCGTGAACACGGACTTTTCTCAATTGCCACAATTGATTGCATATACAGAACGTTATCCCAACATTGTTTTATCGGCGGGTATGCATCCTAATGAACAACCAGGCGTGATCCCCAGTGTTGAAGAGATTGTGGAATATGCATCACATCCGAAAATAGTGGCTATTGGGGAAACAGGGTTAGATTATTTTCGCAGTGAAGGCGATCTCAGCTGGCAATGGCAGCGTTTTAAAAATCATATTGAAGCGGCGAAACAGTTAAATAAAGCGTTAATTGTACATACACGTAATGCCAAAGAAGATACCTTGAGGATTTTACAAGAATGTAATGCCCAAGAAGTCGGTGGTGTGTTGCATTGTTTTACGGAAGATTGGGCGTTTGCTCAAGGTGTATTGGCGTTAAATTTTTATATTTCTTTTTCGGGCATTGTGACGTTTAAATCTGCGCCGGCTATTCAAGAGGTGGCACGTTTGGCGCCATTGGATAAAATTTTAGTCGAAACAGATTCACCGTATTTAGCGCCGATCCCATATCGAGGGAAGCAAAATTTGCCGGGTTATGTGAGGAATGTGGCGCAATTTGTGGCAGATCTGCGGCAGATTTCATTGGAAGAAATAGCAAAAGTGACAACGGAAAATTTTGAGCGGATGTTTATGCGGTATTGAATGTTCATTTTTTAGGTTGTTTTTTTAAGAGAGCTGTCACCCCACGGCTTGACCGCATCGAGTGAATAATTTTTAAAAGGAAAGGAAACATGCAGGAAGGAATTATTTATCCCAAGGCGTTACAAGCAGGTGATAAAATTAGTTTGATCAGCCCAGGATTTCAAGTCACAGCAGAACGGTTGCGCATGAGTTTAACACGTTTAGATGCGATGGGTTTTCAATCGGTGGTTCCCAAAACATTATGCAATGAAGATGGTTATTTTGCAGGACATCTTGAAGAAAAAGTCAATGAACTGCATGAAGCGTTTGTTGATCCTGATGTCAAAGCCATTATGGCGGTGCGTGGCGGATATGGATCCGCACGTTTATTGCCACATTTAGATTATGATCTGATCCGTGACAATCCTAAAATTATTATCGGTTATAGCGATATTACTGCGTTATTATTGGGCATACATGCACAAACCGGTTTAGTGACTTTTCATGGTCCTTCTTCAGGTGTGCCTTTTACTGCCTTTACCAGAGCATCATTTAGCCAAACTTTATGCGAAGCTGAAACATGCATTTATGAAAATCCCACTGATGTCAAAAATGATCCCACAATATCCCACGGTCACGTTGCAACCTGGGCAAGCTGTTGGTCGATTGATTGGCGGGAATTTATCGGTGATTTGTTCATTGGTCGGTACGGCTTATTTGCCGGATGATTGGGATGATGTGATTTTATTTATCGAAGATTTAAACGAAGAAGCTCACCGCGTCGATAGAATGTTAGGGCAACTACAATTGGCTGGCATTTTAGAACGCCTACAAGGCATTGTGATTGGATCATTTAAAAATTGCCGCGCATCCGCATATCGTTCTTATACGGTAGAACAAATCATTACTCGGTTTGTTGAACCTTTGGGTATTCCTGCCTATACTGGCGCAATGATTGGACATCAAGATGATATCTTTACGGTACCCATCGGCGCCAGAGTGGTACTGGACGCCGATCGCTGTTTATTTGGCTTGATGGAACCTGCTGTGACGGATTGATGGTTTAAATACCACACTTCGCTAGCACGTAAGCCACACATCCCGTTAAACGCTTGCCCATTTCAATGTGCAAAAATTCATTGGGACCATGCGCATTGGAGTGTGGTCCCAACACGCCGGTGATCATAAATTGAGCTTGAGGAAATTTTTCGCCCAACATGCCCATAAAGGGAATGCTGCCGCCTTCGCCCCAATAGCCAGGATCTTTGTTAAAATAGCCTTGCGACGCTTCTTTGCAGGCTTGTTCTAACCAAGGCGCCAAAGCAGGAGAGTCCCAACCAGCGGACGATTTTTCTATTTTAAAAGAAACCTTCGCTTGATAAGGCGGATCTTTTTCTAACATTTGTTTCATGGCCTGCGCGGCTTTTTCAGGATCGCAATGTGCAGGAATACGCATGGATAATGTGGCACTGGTATAAGGTCTTAATACGTTGCCAGCATTCTGTAATGCAGGGATCCCATCTATTCCGGTGATCTCCAAACCAGGTTTCCATGTTTTGCCGGTTAATAATTCATCTAGTTCGCCAGAGATAGGTTTAACACTTGCAGAAAAAGGCAGATCTTCATAAATACTTTTCCCTAATATTTGCGCGGCTACTTTGATTTGTTCGATGCGTTGTGTGGGAATATTGACATGCAATTCAGGTAATAAAATTTCACCTGTTTTTGCATCTTCAATGCGTGAAAGCAAATCACGTAAAATACGAAAGCTAGATGCGGTGATGCCGGTGCCTTGACCAGAATGTACGCCTTGATCCAATACTTGGACATGTAATTGTCCACTGATCAAACCACGCAGCGAGGTCGTCATCCATAATTGTTCATAATTACCACAACCCGAATCCAAACAAATCACCAGCGACGGGGTACCAATACGGGTTTGTAAATGTGTAATATAATAGGGCAGATCATAACTGCCACTTTATTCACATGCTTCGATAATAATCACACAACGAGGATGCGCAATCCCTTGGGCTTGTAATACCTCAATGGCGTTTAAAGACGCAAAAGCGGAATATCCATCATCCGCGCCACCACGACCATACAATTTCCCATCACGCAACACTGGTTGCCAAGGATCAAGGCCATCCGACCACCCGGTCATTTCTGGCTGTTTATCCAAATGACCATACAACAAGACTGTTTCGTCTATTTGTCCTGGTACTTCCATATAAATCAATGGAGTGCGATTTTCTAAATGCACGATTTCAATATGCAAACCAGTGATCGGTCTTGCTTGGCACCAATTCCTGATTAAGGTCACGGCTTGTTGCATATAGCCATTTTTTTGCCAATCTTTGTCAAACATTGGCGATTTATTGGGGATCTTAATATAATCCATTAAGCTGGGAACAATACTCTGATCCCACGTTTGTCCTATCAAGGACATGCTATCTTTAATAAAGGTTTTTGGAAACATGGTTTGAAAGCCTTCTCTATTTAACTTAATATAAAACAGTGTACAATACGATAAGATTATGGCGCAAGGAAAGACAAAATGACAGAACAAGATCTTAATGTTGATCCCAATCACTTCAATGAATGGTCACACACCACCGCAAACGTCATTGAAAAGTTGCAAGGCATTACCAATGAATTGGTCAAACGACATAAAGAACAACTACCTGATTTGCAACCGATGGAATGGCATGAGTGGATCCAAATGGGCGAACGTTATCAAGACGTGCTCAAACAAGTATGGTCGCGTCCTGACAAATTTATTCAGGCGCAAATGGGTTTTTGGCACGATTATGTGAACTTATGCCAAAACACCAGCCTTGCAATGATGGGACAAGCACACGAGAAAGTGATAGAAGCCGATCCGCGCGATAAACGATTTAAACATGAAGGTTGGCAAGAGAGTCCTGTGTTTGATTTTATTAAACAAGCCTATTTATTAATGGGACGACATGCCAATACGCTGGTACAACATTTAGAAGGCATGGATAGAAAAACCAAGCAACAAATTGAATTTTTTACACGACAATTTATTGACGCCGTCGCGCCCAGCAATTTTTTATTTACCAATCCTGAAGTGTTGGAATTAACGCTGAATTCGCATGGCGCGAATTTAGTGCAAGGGCTGGATAATTTTCTTGAAGATTTAAAGCGCAGTAAAGGACCGTTCAACATTAAAATGACGGATTTAGAAGCGTTTGAAGTGGGTAAAAATCTTGCGTTAACGCCCGGTGATGTGGTGTTTGAATCACGCCTATTTCAATTAATTCAATATTCGCCCTCAACCGACAAGGTACACAAAACGCCTGTCTTGGTTGTGCCGCCTAGCATTAACAAATATTATATTTTAGATTTGCGACCAGATAATTCATATGTGAAATGGTTGGTTGATCAAGGTCATACGGTATTTATGCTGTCTTGGGCGAATCCCGATAGTTCTTTTGGTGATGTGACTTTTGAAGATTATGTGTTGCAGGGCATAGTGGAAGCCATGAGTGCCATTGAAAAAGTGACGGGCGAAAAGCAATTACATGCGGTTTCCTATTGTATAGGTGGAACTTTATTGGCCACCGCATTGGCGTATTTGTCAGCCAAAGATCTGTTGAAAAAACGTGTACGTAGTGCTACTTTTTTTGCCACCATGTTGGATTTTTCTGAACCTGGTGAATTGGGCGTGTACATTGATGAAAAACAATTAAAACAATTGGATCTAGAAATGAGCCGCACCGGATATCTATCTGGTGACAGTATGGCGTTTGCGTTTAATCTATTGCGAGATAATGACTTAATTTGGTCTTATTTTGTGAATAATTATTTAAGAGGAAAAGAACCTTTTCCCTTTGATTTATTGTTCTGGAATTGCGATGCCACCAATTTGGCGGCAAACATGCATTCATTTTATTTAAGACAATGTTATTTGCATAATAATTTATGTAAACCCGATGGGATCAAAATCGGTGATGTGTCGATCGATCTACGTTTAATTGACATCCCAGCCTATTTTGTTTCAACCGAGCAAGATCATATTGCACCGTGGAAATCGACGTATGTGGGGGCAGGATTATTCTCGGGTCCCGTGCGTTTTGTATTGGCGGGTTCAGGACATATTGCAGGGATCGTCAATCCACCCACACAAGTGAAATATGGCTATGCCATCAATGCAACATTGGCGGAAACGGCTGATTATTGGTTAGACAGTGCAAAAAAACATGAGGGATCTTGGTGGCCAGATTGGCAACAATGGTTGACAGGTTTCGCTGATGAAATGATTGCGCCACGTAAGGTAAAAAAATCGATTGAACCAGCACCAGGACGGTATGTTAAAAAAGATAGAAAATAGAGGTTAGCATGAGTTATTTCACGCCAGCGTTGATTGAAGAAGCGACACAACATTTAAAAACCGTGCAAGACTGGTTACGCTTTGGTGCCAGTCAGTTTGAAAAAGCGGAATTGACCTATGGGCACGGCCAAGATGATCCCTGGATGGAAGCAGGGGTTTTATTGTTGGATGTGTTGCATTTAACGCCGGATTACTTACCGGATATTTTAAAAACCAAATTATTGCCCACCGAACGTGCTGCATTAATTGAATTGTATGAAAAACGCATTTTTGAGCGTATTCCGGCTGCTTATTTAATTAAAAAAGCATGGTTTGCGGGCATGGATTTTTATGTGGATGAACGCGTGCTGGTTCCACGTTCGCCATTGGCGGAATGGATAGAACGATCGTTTGAACCTTTCTTGGAGCCAGGGCAAGTATTGCGCATTTTAGATTTATGTACGGGCAGCGCTTGCATTGCCTGTGCTTGTGCGCAATATTTCCCTGATGCACAAGTGGATGCCGTGGATATTTCTGTGGATGCGTTGACAGTTGCAAAGAAAAATGTGGAGAGACATGGTTTAGGCGATCGTGTTCGGTTGATCCAATCTGATTTGTTTGCCGCGCTCACAGAAAAAAATTGTTATGATTTAATCATCAGTAATCCGCCTTATGTTGCTGATACAGTGGTTGCGGGTTTGCCTAAAGAATATCAGCATGAACCTTCATTGGGTTTGGCGGCAGGACAAGAAGGCCTGGATTTTGCGTTGCCTATTTTAGATCACGCTGCAGAGTATTTGACGCCGGAAGGTGTTTTGGTGGTAGAAGTGGGTTATAGCAATGCGGCTTTAGAGGAAGCAAGACCTGATCTGCCATTTTTATGGTTAGATTTTGAACGCGGTGGTGAAGGGGTATTTTTGTTGACGGCGGATCAACTGTCATAAGTGAACGACCATTGTACACCGTCAAGCGTTAGATCCTAATGTTCGACGGTGTGCTATTTTGCCATACTTGCTGATGCCAGGTTTGTTTTTCCAAAGCATGACCCGGGGCGTAAAAATTCACCATGCCTTGATATTGAAAATAATATTGACGCCATAAAATCCCGGCGCCATCAACAATTAAAAAAGACTCTTGATGTTCGCCACAATATTGTGGTGCTTGACGCATTTCTAATAAACTAG
>Ga0302309_10001737_pt1 | contig 19253 bp, 13 predicted proteins | sample III_Palsa_N1_1_FD_200453 | JGI IMG/M metagenome (GOLD analysis project Ga0302309, IMG submission 200453) | Peat permafrost microbial communities from Stordalen Mire near Abisko, Sweden - III_Palsa_N1_1 | ecosystem: Environmental > Terrestrial > Soil > Palsa > Peat permafrost | place: Sweden... | reverse complement strand
CCGCGAATTTCTAAAACGCACATAAGCCGCGAATTTCTAAAACGCACATAAGCCGCGAATTTCTAAAACGCACATAAGCCGCGAATTTCTAAAACGCACCGATGTGCGTTTTAGAAATTCGAAATATGCAGGATTCTAGGAAACCTCAACCTGGATGAGGTTTAAAATTAGTACCTATTGATACCACTCACACTAATGTATACTTAATTAAGTTTGTGAAAATAACTAGGATATCATCACCTTAGGAACTTATATATTACTGTATTCTTAGTTCTCTGAACCAACAAGTTTTGTTGTAACCCCAAGTTACAACTCCCGTAGTCTCCCTGTCTAAGTTCTAACTTAGAGTTGTAATAAAACCTCGTAATTGGTTATAAACCCAACTTATAACAAAATTCCATAAGTGGTTATAGGTTAGACTTATAACAAGGTTTCATAACTGCCTGTAAACCTAACCTATAAAAATGCCTCATAAGTAGTTGTAGACTAGACCTATAACAAAACTTCACAACTGGTTACAACCTAGAGTTGTAACAAAACCTTATAGGTGGTTATAAGTCTAACTTATAACAGACATTAGATAGCTTACAACTCAAAGTTGTAATTATTAACAACAGCCATATCCCAGGTTATTAACTATTAACTATTAGACTGTTTTACCACTATACCATGCTTGGTTAAATTTTCTAATCTCTGCTGTCTTAATATATCCAGCGTCGCCTTAGTCAGAATTTGGTCACTTGACAAGTCTGAGGTCCTGTTGCTGTTGCTGCTGCTATCTACACGATGCTGTTTCTGAGCCGTCTTGACCGTCTCTCGGTTAATAACCGGTTCTCGGCCATGCAGTATATCCACGGCAGCCTTATTTAAGATAGCCTCGGTCCGGCTATCTGTTGGTCCACGTAGTTGATGAGAGAGTCGATGAAGACTGTTTCCAATTGTTTCATTCATAACAAAACGTTCAGGTGGAACATCTGTATCACCATCTATAAAGGCTGTCATATGGTCTATTTCAAGTTGATTCTTAGGCGCCAACTTGCCATAGTCACGTGTTCTACCTTTCAGCTCCATATAACAACTTTCTAGCTGTTAAACTAAACAAGTTCAAAATCTATTTCGAGCTGTAACCTGTTACTTTAACATCTAGTTTTCAAACTGTTACAAGTTTAACTTATAAAAAGTAGAGTGTGTCAACAGTAGTTGATATAGGTGTCATGTATCAATGTTGTTGGCTCCAACAATGTTGATCATAGTGGTACCAGTTATGTTAGTATAAGACTATGTAATTAACATTTAGTGTGTGTGTTAACCACAACAGACCATAAGTTACACAACTAAGCTATGTAAGTTGTTGATGATAACATAATAGATAGTGTAGTTGATGTTGACAGGAATTCCATCAATAGTGTTGTCAAAGTTTCAAACTTTGACATCTTGAAAATCTTGTTAGTAACTTGTCATCTTACAACGTAGTTGGAGCAATCAATATGTAGAGAATGAGATAGTGAACTTGGACTACCAATCATTCCACTCATCATTAGATGGGTAATAGTGGAGCTCAGAATCAATAGTTGCTTCGCTAATAATTTGTCCTTGCTTATTGTATGTGATCTCATGCTTTTCTCCCTTCTCTAGCGGGTTGGTTATTTGACTAGTGAGATCCCCATCTTTATCATAGTAAGATATGAGTGCAGATGTAACCTCAGTGTGACTACCATCCAACTTATAAACAATTTTATAAACAAGCTTACCATCTTTATAGTCTGTATGTGACTTGAGTGTATGCGCAATGTCATCATAATAATCATCAGATGAAACAATTGTACCATCTTCATAGTCTACATGTAACTTGAGTGTATATGCAGCATTATCATAATAATTATCGTCTGAAATACTCTCACCAGATGATGTTGAATGCATCTCATAACTTAGCGTCCCACTTTGATAGTAGTTCTTAGCTGTACCAACCTGTTTATCGTAAAAGTTATAGCTCTTAGATTCAGGTCTATCATGGTAATAAGACGTATCTGGTCCATAGCGCTTTCCGTCAAAGAAAACACTAGCTTGTTGCCAGCCAGTAAAAGGGTTAGTCACTGTGTCAAGACCGTGATCTATAAGCTTACCTCCTTTAACAATATATTGAACATGGAAGTTGGCCTCACCAACCGCTTGCCCTGCCAAAGTTCTAAACAGCTCAGTGTCATCTTTGACCCTAAGCTCAAACTTGTCTGAGTTTCGCTGATACTCACCAAGACGATTTGTCCTTATCATAGTACCTTGGTAGTCATAGTCTTCTTCACTAATTTCTATGGGCACCTCTGTCTCGACAGTATAATTGAAGACGTCAGTAGTGTTGAGGGTCACGTGTTTATTGTCAAGAATACGCGACCACTCCTTCATAGAAATCTTGTCATCAAGGAACCATTGGGGCAGTACTTGACGAGGACAATGACACCACACATCCCACTTGATTTCGGTGGCAAGTCTATCATCGTATAACACCGGTGAGAGTAAGATCCAGTATTTAAACAGCTGCTTTAGTGTATACTTGAAGAAGTTCTTGTCCTCAGTCAGACTATAGATCTGCAAACAACCAATCATAGTATCGCGATCAACAATCTTGACTTCAAGACCTCTGAGAAAGCACACGTAGCTAGTAATGGCTACAACGTTTATATTGACTAAGAATTTCTCTAGGTCGAAGGGTGCAGCCTGGTTTGACATTCGCACCATATCAAGCTGGGCAGTATAGACGACACCTGAATTTTCATTGACAGTCACGTCAAAAGTGACATTGTAACCCACATAGATCTTGGTGTCTAGTGTGCGTGTCTTAGGAGCTGTCATGCTTTTAGTGACAAAAAAAAGTCAATGACGTGTAATATCAGTAGTTCAACAAGAGATATGTCTTGAGACACTTTTATATATGTATATGTATATATCTTGCAATAGTTGTAAGGTTATAATCGTTATCATAATTTTACTGTAGCAACTTTATAATACAAACTTACCCATCACTACTTCTCTGAGAAGTAATCACAAAGTATATTTCTTCATTGTAAAATTACATTATGTTGCAAGCAGTAAGGCGTGACAAGAAGAGGGTGATGGTAGAGCAGCAAGGGTAATTTTCAATCAGTGACTAGTTATACTAGTTATACTAGTTATACTAGTAATAATAATAGTGTTACATTAGATCTAGATAAGGATAGTGAGATTGTAGTTCCTTCCACAACATTCATCGTGACAACTTTGTAGTTGTCAGCAGTGACAACTCAAAGTTGTTCTCAGAACATAATAATAATAACATTAGTCTGTTAAGAGAGAATTATGTGGTAGTAGTTCTGGGTTACAGTTGTGATGTCATTAAAGACAAAGCTTGCATTTTAGACACCTATCCCATTGATAATACATTAGAAGATAGTCTGGGATACAGCTACTTCTTCAACAATAGCCTAGACGATACTAGCTATAACTGTTGCAGATCATAACTGTAACCAACCATAAGCTAAAGTGGTGATCCGGGATCATAACAGACTAACAGTTGTAAAGACAACAAGTATGTCAAATGATACCTATCTGATTTTAATATTCGCAATAGCTCAACTCTCACAAAGCTTGGTAGAACGAACATAAACTTATCTTAACAAGATGCTAATTACGCTATCACAGTTGGCCTTGCTGATCTGCTGTCTATTCCAGATCATTGGTCTGTATTTGCTGTTTGGCCGACAATTTCACAAGATCGTCAAGCACCGGTCAGTAGCTGGCATCAGCAAAATGTTTATTATCTTCGGTAACGTCCAGTATCTGTGTATTTTCACCAACTCTATTGTGTACTATACCCAGGCAATCAAAGATTGTGCCTATACACCAGCAGTTCTCTGTGTCAACTTTACTCTAGGTTTCTACCAGATCATGTCTGGCTACTTACTTAACGTTATCTTCGCTGTAGTATACCTGGTCTACGTCGGCCGTGACCAAAAGAAAAAGCAGCTGTTGAGGCGTGCATCTAGTGACGTGATAGATCACCGTAGTACCAGTCGTGACGACGTAGATCATCACAGTGGTGGTCGTTTAGACCACAATAGTAACCATCAGGGTTACACTAGTAACCATCAGGGTTACAATAGTAACCATCAGGGTTACACTAGTAACCATCAGGGTTACAATAGTAACCATCAGGGTTACACTAGTAACCATCAGGGTTACAATAGTAACCATCAGGGTTACACTAGTAACCCAGACAGTAGTAACAACAAAACGCTGGGCCAACACCTGACCATCGCCAACATTAGGCGAGCTAGCATTAACGCGATGCTACAAACGACCTCACCACTGAAACCGGTGACACCTATGATCGAGGAGTACACTGGTTTCAAAGTAGTTAATCCCTACCCACTGTACTTCATAGTGTTGATGCTAGTCAATGTCACAGTCTTGACTATAACCCTGATGTTGAGTTCAATTGATAACTGGAACGGCTACCACTATATCAGCAAGTTTGCTGACACACTGAGCTATGTCAGTATGGTAGCTATTCTAATCCAGTATCTACCCCAGTTCTTGGTCTTGTACAAGACCAAGAACTCTAGTAACTTCACCATCCTGACGTATCTGATGTTGAGCATTGGTAATGCTGTGACCTTCATCTACTTGCTGATGCAGGGTGTGGTCAACTTCACTACTTGGCTACCTTTCATTTTTGAGAGTAGTGTGCAACTGACCCTGTCACTACAAATAGCCTACTACGACTATGCTTACTCCAGAGTCGTCGAGTACCGAGAGAAGAAATTGGCTCTTAGGTCGAATCAATCTGAGCAGACCACTACAGCTGCTCACAGCACTAATATTGTAATTTCCGTCACGGACATGTCTGGGGAACACACAGATGCAATTCCTGACACACCCCTCAGTGAGTTCAGCACTGTCGTCTATCTCTAACTGTTCTAAATCTGGCTGTTACAGGTGTAGTTATTCTAGGTGTAGTTGTTGTAAATCTAGTTATTATAGCTATAGTTGTAGTTGTAGTTGTAGTTGTAGTTGTTCAAACCTTATGTAGTTTAGTTTTATTTACAAGCCTAGCTTGTAAACCGTTATTATCCCTCTATAAGATTAAACCTATAAGGTTTTGTTATGGATTTAGTTTGAGTTATAAGTCTTACTATCTCTCTCTCTTTATAGGAATAAACCCGTGAAGTTTTTACTTACAAGCTAAGCTTGTAAATGTTTTTACTATCTCTAACCCTAGAGACTCTTGTTTATAGGTCCAGCTTGATCCATCTTTTACTATCTCTCTATATAAGTTAATGTTAGAATCCCTCCTCACCCCTAAAATCTCTCAGTAGCTATTCTGTAGTAAAACTTGTATGCTATTTGAATCATAGACAGACTCAATCTGTCTACCACATGTAACATTGTACTATTTACAATCTCACTCTCTATTATTTACAGACAGCTACTCAACCGACACATGTTTTACCAAGTAGAAACTGTTGTAGAGAAGTAGGTTGACATAAGTTATGCCAATAACGATAAGCAGGTCGTAGAAGAACATTTCTATCACGGTAGATAGAACTCAGCTTTCCATCATAGCTTATCTGTGATACAGGTTACTCTTGTTATTGCAGCAAAGATTCTCTCACATCTCATTGACGAGCCTTATAGTCAGGTAATCTTGTAACTCTTAAGTCTGCTTCAACTATAGTAGCTAAGGTTTGATACCAACAGGTCTTACTATATCGCTGTTAAACCTGTAATTACAATCTAGATCTGTTGAAATTGTAACAAAACATTGTTTCGTCACAGTAGTTTTTCAACACACCATCTGTTATGTTAGAGACACGACTTCCAACGTGTTTGATAGTTGTTATGTCAGAGACATATCTGATAGTTGACATAGGTTTCTGATATACCAAATAACTATAAAAAGGTAGGGTCCTAATGGCAGATCTCAAATTTAATATTGATACTGATATAATCACCAAACAGATAGCAGCAAAAGTTATGTACACGAGAGCTGAAACAGTTTTAGTACTAAGCGGTTCAGGGGCCAACATCACCTATGAGCTGGGTGCGGCTGCCGAATTGCAGAAGCATATGGAGATCAAGACTATTTATGCCTGTTCAGCTGGTTCCATCATAGGCTTGGCTATCGCGTTAGGCATTAATCTAGACAACTTTGCTAAGGAGATGATCGACAAGATTGGGTCCACCTCTGTTCTGAGAGGGCGACTGCTGCTGGCCCTGTACCGGCTGAAAAGGCGTGGCTATATGTTCAAGAAGGATATAAGGGACAAGCTGTTGAACTTGATCTTGACTGGTAAGAATAGGGCAATGAGATTTGTTGATTTGCCATTTGACTTTAATGTAGTGGCCACCTGCTGTGACAACTCTAGACGGATAGTCTTCAATGCCACTAATACTCCTACTGTTAGTGTACTGGATGCAGTGATGGCCTCCAGCGCTATTCCTTTGATCTACCCTACAGTCGAGATAAATGGTGTCGAGTATGCTGACGGTATCTTCAGCAATGACTATCCCTATGACTTGGCACCTGCTGAAGACAGTATTGGTGTCTACATCACTGTGCCGCGACCTAAGAGAACAGGAAGTGGTATGTCCCAAGAGTTTAAGAAGGTGATGTTCATGACTCGGATGTCGATGTCCAACCCTAACGGTATCCCTGAAGACTGGTTGAGAAAGACCATCTTCTGTCGCATTAGTGATGACAACAACATTAATGTCTTTACCACCATCACACCGCTTATGTTCAACAACAACTTCCAGTTCGGCACCCAACAGACCCGCGATTTCCTGTCCCGAACAGCAGTCTCTCGCTCACCAACTTTGGATTTGGAACCTGTGATCATTGACCAACTCTGTGATGATAATGGCCATTATCAGGATGATAATGGCCATTATCAGGATGATGGCAAGAAGCACAGTGATAGTCATCGTCCTGGTAATGGCCATTACCAGGACGATGACAGTTGTTATCAGTCTAATGTTAATAGTAGCCTCCACTCAGCTGAGTAATCTTCGCATATTGTTACCCAGTAACAATATATTCTAGGTGTTGTTATGTTTAAACCTGCTGGTGACTGTTACTTTGTAACAACAGCGACCTCTAAATCTACTACTACTACCACCACTACCACCACCACCACCACCACCACATGAGTTAGGTTACAGCCTTTATGTTACTAGTAGTGTTTATGCAGTAAATAGATAGTGTAGCTACTAGGTAACTACAACCGTACAAGTTTATAATCTATACTGGGTATAGATTTTTAACTATCTTTCTGCATACACAATTGTGTCATATCTCTGATAAGTACTGAAACTTTGTTTGATGGATGAGTGCTAATTCTGGGAATATAGTTTTTTACTACCTTGTAATCTACATCACACCTGGGTGGCTTCTGAGAAAACCTCCGTTTGTCAAGATACTATATTTTTCTAGACTTAATCATAGAATAACCTATACTAGACTACTTCTCTTTCTCTTTATATGTTTTTGGTCAGAGAAGGTCTCCCAAAAACATAACAACAGCTACTAAAACCCTATTTCGAGAATTAGCACTTATCCACCAGATAAATTTTTAATACTTATAAGAGGTATATCACAACTATGTATGTAGAAGGATAGTGTGATTATTAAGTAACTACAACCAGACAAATTTGTAATCTATACCAGGTATAGATTTTTAATTATCTCTCCACATACACAGTTATGATGTAGCTCTAATAAGTAGTAAAAATTAGCTACTGAGTAAGTACTAATTCTCGAAATAGGGTTTTTAGTAGCTGCCTCTATATTTTCGGGAGACAAACTAGGGGTAAAACATATAAAGAGAAAGAGAAGTAGTCTGGTATAAGCTGTATTAGAGTTAAATCTAGAAAAATATAGTTTCTTGACAAACAAAGTCTTCCGAGAACCCGTATAGGTGTGATCTAGACTACAAGGTAGTAAAAACTACACGTCCACAATAAACTTAGAGAGGGGAATTAAACTTTAACACTATTTAAGGGTTTATATATTTGTGTGGTAATAACAGACTACCTAAACCATAAACTAGTTATAAACTATAGAGTTACTACCTAAGTAACACTTGTTTGTCTACTTAGTAGACAACCTTATTACTACTACTACTACTACAACTACTCAGAGTTGTAACTACTTATAACTACCACAAAAACCTTGCAAAAAAACTACAAGTACTACATGGGTTAAGTTATAAACTTTATGTTACTAATGGTATCTATGCAATGATTAGATGGTATAACTATTAAGTAACTACAACCAGACAAGTTTGTAATCTATACTGAGTATAGATTTTTAACTATCCTTTTATATACACAGTTATGGTGTAGCTCTAATAAGTATTAAAATTTTATCTGGTGGACAACCGCTAATTCTCGAAATAGGGTTTTGGTAGCTGCCTCTATATTTTTGGGAGACCTTCTCTGACCAAAAACATATAAAGAGAAAGAGAACTAGTCTAGTATAGGTTATTCTATGATTAAGTCTAGAAAAATATAATATCTTGACAAGTAAAAGTCCTCTGAGAAGCCTTCTAGGTGTGATCTAGGTTACAAGATAGTAAAAAAACTATACTTCCAGAATAACCTTAGAGAAGAGGATTAAAGTTTAACATTACCTATAAGCTAAAGAACTTGTGTGGCAATAATGGAATACTTAAAAACATAAACTAGTTATAAGTTATAGAGTTATTACCTGAGCAATACTTGTTGTTTACTTAGTAGACAACCTTACTACTACTACTACTACTACTACTGTTTATGAAGCAGATGCTGTGTATCACCTGATAACAACAACTTCTAGATATGTTACTATAGTTAAGCTTGTTGGTGTTCAGTAATTGGTAACAAAATTACTACTGTCAACAACTACTGGCTAATAACGGTAGCTTCTTATACAATAATAAGATGTTACTGGCCAACAGCAAGTTTGTTAGTAAGAGAAATTGACATATATTTGGGCCAATAAGAAACAGCAGCTGTGTGTAGTTTTAGTACTTATGTTCAGAGTTAAGTTTAGGCAGTCTGCTGCAGGCAGAACGGGGTCGGGATCCACACCAAATTTCGACCCCCTTACTATGACCAGAGCAAGGTCTGGATCCATGCCAGACCATGAATACTCACCCTGTGAAGAGATGAGGTCAACTCCCACCAATCTGGAATCTGAAGTTAAAGCTGAAGTTGAAGTTAACAGGTCATCGTCTAGCGGTAGTTTGAAGGCCAAGCTCAAGGCTGTGCTGTCAGGTCGCAAGTCTCGGACAAACATGAAATCGATGTCCGAGACGAACCTGGAGACAGTTCTGATTATTCAACCAGTAACAGTCATGATTGATGAGCAACCACGCAGCCTAGATGTGGCTCACGCTGGTCTTTTTACCTTCCACAAGAGCTCGCGTAAGGGGATGCTGACTAGGAAGAAGCTCAATGTTAACTACATCAAGGACATTGACTTCACCACCTACTTCCTTGATTTCGACAACTACTACTGCTTCTGGAGCAACTCACGGTCTCTGTCCTTCTACATCATTCCCACCTTCACCGCTCAGCAGCATCTGTCCGATGAGCAGCTGACTAACGCCATCGTCGATGTCGAGCTTGTGAAAGCTCGGTATCTGGCGGCCGAGTATAACCATATCCTAGGCATGGTAGGTGGTAGTAGCAGTAGTCACACCTCAACTGGGCAACCATTAGCCTCCTACGTGTTGCCATTGTAGTCTAGTCTAGTCTAGTCTAGTCTAGTCTAGTCTAGTCTAGACTAGTCTATCAACTGGTCACTTGACCAGTTGACCACTTAACCACTTCTTAATATTACAAGTTCAACTTGTAATTTAGACTGTACTGTGTAGTTTTACATGATACCATCAGTGATATGATTACTATCACTGATATGATTACCATCACTATAACAAGATATCTTGTTGTTTGTAATCTCTAACTGTTAGAGATTTCTGTAGTAGTTGTAGTAGTAACCAATAACGACTTACTGTGTAACTATTTATGGTCTTATAACTAGTAGAGAGTTGTTGTAACTACTAGGAATTCTGTAACTATAACCAGTAGTAAGTTGCTGTAACTACTAGGAGTTTTGTAATTATAACCAGTAGAAAGTTATTTCAACTACTAGGAATTCTGTAACTATAACCAGTAGAGAGTTGCTGTAACTACAGGAATTCTGTAACTATAACTAGTAGAGAGTTGTTGTAACTACTAGGAATTCTGTAACTATAACTAGTAGAGATCTATCCTAACTGTTAAGTATCTCTGCAGCCTATAATAAGTAGAAACCTACTCTAACTATTAAGTATTTCTACAATCTATAGTAGATAGAGACTTATAACAAGTTTGACAGAGGTTACAATCTGCGACCACTAGAGACTGTTTGTAAGTCTATTTGAGTAGCCTGATAAAGTACAAGTTTAACTTGTAGTACATGAAGCCCTTATGATCCACATAGTGCCTACAACTCATACAACTCGTACAACTCGTACAGCTTAGACAATGTTCACAATCTTTATAGGCTCTGTCCATCTTGATCGAAGGTGTAAGACTTGTAGCCACGAATGGTGTAGGCGGTGATGTGGATAACGTTGCCGTACCCAATGCTGACTGTACTGTGGTCGACGACAACCTTGTCTGATACCGATGTGGACTTCATACTAGACAACATCTTATAGATGACAGGTAGTAACCCAGTAAAAGTTTCCGAGTAGGATAGTCGGCTGAGAATAGTGTTTATTACATTACCTGATGGGCGGTTACCATAACTCTTATTAGGATCATAACGCTCGTCTCTCACAACTTTACCACAAATATTTGTTATGCTGCTGCTAAGCTGCTGCTCGTTACTATTGAAGCTGTTGGTTATCACATCACCATTACTGTTGTACTCATGGAGGGTCCTTTTGAGTAGTCCACCATTAGCTGCGAATAGTAGTGAGAGGCTGGTCATGCCTGATTTTGAAGAGCCACGGTACTCTTCCATTGTTATCGGTGTCAGTGGCAATCGATATAGCTCGGCTGTGAAGATGTCAACTCCACTAGGATCGTCGACGTTGAGCTGATACGTCAGCTTGCTAACAAGACTACCTTTGTTATAGGTAATCTGTTGCAGTTCATCCTGGATTCTGACCACTGAATCATTATCAGCTAACCCGTTCACGAATGTCATCACTAGCTGGTAGTCGTTAGTGGTGGTAGCACTAAAACTCTCAATGCGATATTGACCATCTAGTCTATTGTTAATAACAGTACCGGTAATACGATGTTGCAAGTTACCGTAGTAACCTATCTCTATTATAAATTTGCCGCTATTATAGCCACCCTTGCTAACATTAGTTATAGTACTATAACTAGTAGCAGCTGTAGTTAGTCTAATCGCTAAGGTGGCATTTGCGGGTATATCTTTAAACAGACCACTGATAGCAGCCACTGTTAAAGGTAGACACATAGCAAACAGTGGTCGAGTTTGACTGGTAGCACCACAAGCAACATCATAGATATCCAGCTGATAAGGTTGTAGTTGTACCTGATCGCTATTGCTCACCTGACTTAGCGCCTCATACAGTTCAGACAGTGATTCCATCAGTCAAGTTTTATTTTAGTGTACTTTTAATAAAGAAAATACTACAAGTCTAACTTGTAGTGGTTTCAACCTCGGTATTAACGCTAACACCAACAACATCTAACATATCAGAGTCATGTCTGACATGTCTGAATTGTGTCAGTTGTCTAGTCAAGGAAGGATAAGAAGTAGTCGCTGTCATCGATGTCTGAGCCGTGACGTACTAGAGCCCAGTAGAGGCGCCGCATGTTGTCAGAGACAGGCACCTTGAAATCAGGCACATCCTCTTCATTGACGGCAAAAGCTTTACTGTCATCCATCCTACCAATATGGTAAAGCTCATACAACATGACAGCTAAAGCGAAGCGGTCACCACCACGCCACATAGACTGTGACACTGGTCGCTTAGATGCATAGGCGGCTCTTAGTTCAGGTGATAAATAGTAATCAGTACCGACCCTGGCACTGTTTGTCTGTTGGCAGCTGGAGATGGTGTCCAAATCTATCAGCACACACTCTCTAAAGTGCCTCTTCTGCACCGGCATAGCATCTAACAGTACAGGTGAGCCGTTGCGTGACATGTGTTTACTAACCTCCCTAGGTATACCATCTACTACTGGTGATTGCTTATCGTTAGTAGAGGTAGCATGTGGGTCCTTTGTTTGACAGGTATGCTTATAGATGACGTTTTCAAGCTTAACGTCACGGTGACAGAAGCCCATGTCATGTAGATGACTCAGACTAGTCAACACTTGTTTGATGATGGATTTAATCTCCTTCTCCATAAACTGTTTGCCGGTGGACATTAGATCGTGAAGATCATGACCATCAATATACTCCATAATGCAATACTCGTAGAGTTTCTGATCTATACCCAGAACTTCCCTAGCATAGTCCTTCTCATAAGGGGTCAAGCTATCATAAAAATAGACCTTACAAAGGCCTGGTACTTGAGTGCTGACATCAATGATGTCTTCCTTGTTGTTGGAGGCACCAGCTTGCGTCTTAATAAAGAACTTGACGGCATACTGGTTGCCAGCCTTGAGACCAAAGGAGCTGTGCTTCTTGCAGCAGGTTGAGTAAGTATTCTTGGTAGCTGTGGCCAAGTACACTTGTCCAATGCCTCCTTTCTGTAATAGCTTAGGTTTTCGGGTATACTCGTTCTCGCTAACAAACGTTAAATGTTCTAATATGGAGTTCATTTTATAGTCAGAAATCTTGTATTTCGGCAAAAACTTTGCTGATTGGTGACTAATGATGACGATCACTAACTGGGGTTGGTGGTCTGAGATCATGATTTGGGATTACAACTTATAGTCACTATCTAAGGTTGGTGACTACAAACTTAGCTATGTGGTTTGGTACCACTTTTGGCCATCTGTGTCTAGACACAGATGGCCAAAAGTGGTAAGGACCGTTATCTTATCGCAAATTTTTGCTTAGTCAAATTTTATTTTGTTAGCTGGCAGATTTAACCAAAACTGGTGATCTCGTAATTGCGGAAATTATTTTAAAAATTTTTTTATGGCTTAAAAGCAAGGACGCATTATGGCCGACGAACTCAACAACGAGAACACCAACGAGTGTCACAAGCATCTCCCCAAGGTCAGGGTTTGTGATATCAAGCCTTCTTACAAGTTCGAGAAGAAGCATGTGACCCTCTACGACTTCGATGAGGAGAAGGTCATCGAGGAGGAGTGTGACGAGCTCCTTGAGCAGAAGATCAGGAAGGTCTGCAGGCCCCAGTGGTTCCTCCGTGTCAACTGGAAGCCCGAGTACAAGTGGGTCAGGAAGGATGTTGAGACCACTGAGAAGTACTGGACCAAGAAGGACGTCAGGGTGCCCGTTGCCCGCTTCTGCCCCAAGAAGGTTAAGAAGGATTACGAGGTCCACGAGCTTGCCTGTGACTGGAAGAAGGTCTGCAAGACCATTGAGTGCAAGATCACCAAGGAGACCGAGAAGGAGGTCTGCGGTTGCGAGGAGAAGCCCGAGCCCAGGCCCGAGCCCCAACCCTGCCGCCGCAGCTACTCCTCGAGGTCCAACTCCTCCAGGGGTTCCTTCCGTGCTGGTCACCCTGAGCTCCCCTTCTAAACGTGCATCTACTGACGCTACTACTTCACAAAACATGACTGCTTACTTGACTAAGTAGGTGTATTTACTTAGTCAGTAAGTGATTGTGTATAATGAACGTTGTGACGACTCTGAGTTGTCACCATCTGTCTGTCTCTTTGTAAGAGACACTTCTGCTGCGGCGTCCATGACGCGCGCACTGTCAGGCTCGCTTTTGACTACAGCAACTACTGAGTATTACTACTGTAATAGTCGGCAGTTGCTGCAGTCAATAACATGAATAAATTAATCTCTACATTTAAGCGGAAATGTCTGCTGCCTCTAGTACTAAACCAGCTACGCTGTCAGTTGATGATACAGAGCATCTGTATTGGGACATCGTCTTCTGTGCCAACAACATTAACGGGGATGGTAGCCTGTCAGAGTTTCTAACAGCTGAGGAGCTGGAGCGTGTTTATACCATGTCTACAGCCAATCAAACAGCTCTTAACCTTTACATCGAGGATAAGAAGAAGCTTAGTAGTAACTGGAACAAGTTGCAAACACTGTACAGTGGCTATCAGACTTCCCTTAGAAAAGGTGGTGAAAGCGGTGAAACAGCTTGACCATGCAGAAATTACATGTTCAACATGTAACAGTTATCAAGATTGACTATGAGGTCTATTCCACACCTGGAGTCCATAAGTTATAATAACAGTAGGAGTTTCGTGTTGTTAGAGTTATAACTTAAAGTTATAACACTAAGGTATAATCTAGAGTTATAACAGAGGACCTGCAGTAATGGAAATATTTTGTAGTAGTTATAAGTTATAGCCATAACAAAATTCTGTAATAGTTACAGTCTGAACTTGTAGTGTAATCCTACCAGAGATGTAGCTCTAGTTACAACGCAGACTCTATAGGTTATATCTCCAGTAAATTTTGTAATAGTTACAATTTAGAGTTGTAACAGAAACCCCTATAGTTATAAGACTAGACTGTAACAAGATTTTGTAGACTAAGTCTACAAAATCTTGTTACAACTATAAGTTGTAACCAGTGAGAGTTACTGTTTACATACATGTATCTATTCTGTTGTAGCCGCTATAGCAAAGAAGGTGTATGTAAACAGTAACTCTGTTGAGTGATAAAGATAGTGATGATGGTTATAATAGTAGTAGACTTCTGATACTCACAAACCTCTATTTAACCATTAACATCTCCTTACCTTTACTGTTCTACATCACAACCAGGTTGTGATGTGTAACTGGAGCTTAGAAAGCTTAGTAAATAAGTGGCATAACAGCAGTAAGCTTGAAGTCATGATTCTCTAGAATGCCAGCCTCCACCAACATTCTAATGTCAGACAGGAGTGCTTCCACGTCCTCTTGACTAGTAAAGTCATAAGCGTTACTTGGATCATACAGTGCTGAGGAGAACACAGTATCAAGCTGGTTGCTATATTTAAGTGCATCATCAATAGCTAGTAACTTCTTACGGTCACCAACAAAGTTGCCATTGCCAGCCATCGTAAGAGGAAAGTCTGGATTAGCCAGCATGTCATCAAGCGCTGCTTCAATTTCGGCTGGGCTAAAGGCGTCAGGTCTATAACGATAGTCAGGGTTGATGAGAATCTCGATTGTGTAGTACACGTCACTGATAAATTTCTGGAGAGGCACCACAATATGGTGAGCCCGACCTTCCTTGTATTCAATAACATACTCAATCTTCTCCCTATCGGATGATAGTGACATCATTGCTTCCTTCTGTCGGGTGAGTGAATCTACGTATGTGACCTGTGGACTAGGGAAAAGAATCTCGATGACTTCGTTGTCAGCATCTAGTAGCGGATCAAAGATGTTCTCATAAAGCTTAATGTCAACGTCTGTATCAACAATGTTAATGCTGCCACCAGCATAAGCATCATTGATGATTCTCATATTCTGACCAGTATCTTGGTCGTTGGCCAACAACAAGCTGTTGGCCTCCTCCGTCATGGTAAACTTCTTACCAACAGGGACAGATGTGAAGTCATACTCGATGAGCAGGTCACGGATATCATAGAGCCTACCAGCTAGTTTGAGATCTGGGTAGTAAGCGATTACATTGAGCGGATCGTAAGCCTCTCCAGCTTCATATGACTCACGCACATTGACTTGAGCGAAAGTCCGGGCGCCCGAAATTACCAGAATCTTGTGAGGGCTAACCGAGAGTCGACCTGATGCGTCCTTTCTCACATGCATATAGTAGCGATCCCCGTGAGCTGACACCTTCCTGACCATGTCCTCCAACGCCTCTTTGGTGAAGTTATCCTGACCTTGACTGACCTTGGCCGACCTCGTAGCAACGTCACCAAAACCGCGATTGAGAGAAGAAAGTCGTGAAGACATGGTTTTGTATGAAAAAAAACAAAGTTTCAGTTTGGTAGTTTACTGTTACACCTAGCACTACAGTGGCAGCTTCTGTCACTATAACTAGTGTCCGTTAGACACCCTACTAGTGTAGCAATGGTTGTAATGATAATTTCTTTCTCTCCTACCACTAGTGTAGCAATGGCTGTAATGACAATTTCTTTCTCTCCTACCACTAGAGCCTTGCTGTAGCAACAGGTTACCTCGAGATCCAGTAGGACTACTAGTCTAGTTATCAATAACGTCACTAGTCTAATTACTATCATAGCTGTTGTCATCAATATAACTATCACTATATGCGTGGCTAGAATTATCATTGTGGTTGCCACTATAACTGTCATTACACAATTACATCATTCTTAATATTCAGATAACAACTTGTATTTGCAAAGTAAACTTACTATCTGAGTACTAAAAATGACGTAAGTAACGCAGATTGAAATCTGACACTATAGTTGTAACCTAGTTACGACTGGCACTCACACATAACCATAACAGTCACATTGACATGTCTGTAAGTTATACTAGTGCCGGCAGAAGTTGGTGATTATACCAACTTCATACACAAACTAACCAGTCATCACTATAAGTGTTTCGTCGGATAAGTAGACTTGACGTACCAAATCTCTACACTCCTCAACTGATAACATGAGTAAGTTGACACTAACGACAGACAACTGCTAATAAGAAATGTCTAGTTCAACTGTCAGAAGTACTACTGCCGATGACAGTAAGCCACTGTCATCTGATGACACCCAGCGACTGTACTGGGATGTGGTCTTCTGTGCTCACAATATTAACAATGATGGTAGCCCGTCAGAGTTCTTGTCAACTGAGGAGTTGGAGCGTGTTTACACTACAGCCGCAGTTAATCAGTCAGCCCTGAACTTGTACATTGAAGACAAAAACAAGCTCAATAACAACTGGAACAAGTTGCAGAAGCTGTATCTCGTCTATCAGGCTGTCAACAGTGGAACTGTCTAGTTCTGGCTGCAGCCCAAAGGCTAGAAGGGATAATCATAACTTACATGTTAAACATGTAAAAGTCACCTATTATTACAAGAGACTATTCTCTCAAGTATATAACTGTAGTTAGATCATAGTGAATCTATAGCGGTTATGACTTGGAGTCATAACAAAGTTTTGATGTAGTTACAAAATCTTGTAAGGGTCAAGCTTAAGTGAAGTGATGGTCGTACTACTTAGAGATTAAGATGTCTAATATAGACTATAGTTAGATCTCTATCTACACCATTTTACAACGAACATCTTCAAGATGTTCTTCTTTAAACTTCCTTTCTTTTAACACTAAGCAGTGTTAACTAAACACAAACTCCAACTCATCTACAGACTACAGTTCATCGATGAATTGTAGCCGCTGGCTAATCTCTTGCAGCTGTCGCTGCCGCACAGCGATGTTATCGATGGCCATGGCATGCTTAAGTTTGTACAGATCAATAGGACAGAGATGCATCGGATGCTCGGCCAACTCTGCCAGGTGGTTCCAACCATTCATGTTGCAGGCATAGTAGACACAGTGACCCATACCAAGCATATGATTGAGTTCATGAACAGCCACCGCACAAATCAGCTGCAGCTGGTACTTCAGCAGCAATTCCTTATTATCTGTTAGCTGCAACAACTGTTGTGAGCTACTGTGTGAACTGACAGTTGCTAGCCTACCTTGTTCAGTATTCTCCTGCTGCGACCGCAACGGTTGTAGCAACCTGAGACAATCATCAGTTTCGTCCGAACGAAGAGTAGGGCGTTCAGTCGCGTCGTGGTCCAGAGCTGCTATTAACATCTTCAGGCTAGTTTGATAAGTTGAGATAACACCAACATGAGAGATCATATCAGTCTCACCGAAGACAAATGAGGTGTGGGTTCCATAGAGATCAAGCTTGGTCACAGCCAGCATCGCGAAGCAGTCTGGCAGCTGACTACGCCTGGAGACGAGATACTTGTGTATGTCCGCGGTCAACAGCTGCTTGTGAGATGTGGAATGCTGACCACCACTCTCGTGGTGGTCGCTGTCAGGGTTGTGACTACCCCTATCAGCTTCAGTGTTGTGATTATTGTTACTAGCTCCAGCAGAGTTGTAGTAGATATCCACCTGACGACTGGTTATCTGGTTAATGTCGAAGTCATGAAGTTGATCTACAGTCAAGATCACTACTTGTCGTTGGAACCAGACAGAGATGTACTCAGCCAGCTGGTTAACTTTGATATTAGCTGGAGTAGTTGTATTGTTACCAACATCAACACCATCATTACCGTTACCGTTGCCATTATCATCGTCATGGTAATGACGACCACTGTCATTAGTAGTAGTTGTTGTTGTCACACTGTCGAAAACGTCAGCGTCCAGCAAACACAAGTAGATCTTGGCATCAGCGGCCACCGGTAGGGTTAGTGGAGCCGTGGGTCGCTGCTCTCGCACACAGCGGCGGTTGAAGTAGTTGACATAACGCAAGTATTCGTCGAAGTCCTGTGGTGCTTCAGGGTTGTGGCTCAACCATGAGCTGGCATCTGGAGTGGCAATTGGCTGGTGACGTTCATGCTGGAAGTACGGTCTCTCCTCATCGTGTAGCTGAGCCAGCTTGTCAGCCATTAGGCTCTTGAGTTTGGCATCAGACAACCGCTTGAAGCGCCACCTCTTGAGCTTGTAACTACGATACCAGAACATCACACGCCAGATAGGTTGGATTAGACCATAGACAATAACGTATACGAGGACACGCTTGAATGTAAGTTTTGCCATCTCCGCTGTTGTCCCTGATGACTACTAGTAGGTAAGTTTGCCCTGCTGTTTGAGACTTATCCCGACATCAATTTTGCAATAAGTGTTCTAGATTAGGATGTTGGGGTACGTTGTTGATTTCAACACTGGCATGTTGATATAGTAGTTTTGAGCTTGACAAATAGCACAATGATAGTATTAGTATAACTGTTATACAACTACAGTTTTGTAGTTGTGTTATTGTCAATAACACCATAACATTTTTGATTACAACATCTCTGATTACAACATCTCTGATTACAACATCTCTGATTACAACATCTCTGATTACAACATCTCTGATTACAACATCTCTGATTACAACATCTCTGATTACAACACCTTTTTACAAAATTCAGTACACCTTGTATTAGGAAGGTGGTGTGTAGTGTCGACAGCTTCACCGTCA
>Ga0302309_10001735_pt1 | contig 19266 bp, 13 predicted proteins | sample III_Palsa_N1_1_FD_200453 | JGI IMG/M metagenome (GOLD analysis project Ga0302309, IMG submission 200453) | Peat permafrost microbial communities from Stordalen Mire near Abisko, Sweden - III_Palsa_N1_1 | ecosystem: Environmental > Terrestrial > Soil > Palsa > Peat permafrost | place: Sweden... | reverse complement strand
TTTATAGATTAAGAGGAAGCATCGCAATAGAATATAAATAATGTATTTAGCTATAATTACTTTACCTTTATTAGGATCAATAGTTGCCGGCTTTTTTGGTAGGAAAGTCGGAGTTAGCGGAGCCCAACTAATTACATGTACAAGTGTAATTGTAACAACTTTATTAGCAATCATAGCCTTTTTTGAAGTAGGTTTAAATAATATACCTGTATCAATAAGCCTTTTTAGATGAATAGATAGTGAATCACTAAATGTCTTATGAGGTTTCCATTTTGATAGTTTAACGGTATCTATGTTGATACCTGTTTTAATCGTTAGTTCTTTAGTTCATATATACTCTATAGGATATATGAGTCATGATCCACATAATCAGCGATTTTTTAGTTATTTAAGTTTATTCACCTTTATGATGATTATACTTGTTACAGCTAATAATTTTTTATTGATGTTTGTGGGTTGAGAAGGTGTGGGAATTTGTTCGTATTTATTAGTAAGTTTCTGATTTACTAGAATAGCAGCAAACCAAAGTTCTATGTCTGCTTTCTTAACTAACAGAGTGGGTGATTGTTTTTTAACTATAGGTATGTTTGCTATACTATGATCATTTGGTAACATTGATTATAGTACAGTATTTTCATTAGCACCTTTTGTTAATGAAAATATTGTTACAATTACAGGTATATGTTTGTTAATAGGTGCTATGGCTAAAAGTTCTCAAGTTGGATTACATGTTTGATTACCTATGGCTATGGAAGGTCCTACACCTGTTAGTGCCTTAATACACGCGGCTACAATGGTAACCGCTGGTGTATATTTATTAATGCGTACAAGTCCCTTAATAGAATATAGTTCAACTGTATTAATACTATGTTTATGATTGGGTGCTATAACTACAGTCTTTAGTAGTCTTATAGGATTATTCCAACAAGATATTAAAAAGGTTATTGCTTATAGTACAATGTCTCAATTAGGTATGATGGTTATAGCAGTAGGTCTTTCTTCATATAACATAGCTTTATTCCACTTAGTTAATCATGCTTTTTATAAAGGATTACTATTTTTAGGTGCAGGTGCTGTTATTCATGCGGTTGCTGATAACCAAGATTTTAGAAAATATGGTGGATTAAGACCATTCTTACCTTTAACTTATTCTGTAATGTTAATAGCTAGTCTTAGTTTAGTAGCTTTCCCGTTTATGACAGGATTCTATAGTAAAGATTTTATATTAGAATCTGCTTATGGACAATTTTTTTTTAGTGGTACAGTTGTTTACTTTATAGCTACTATAGGTGCTATGTTTACTACTTTATATTCAGTAAAAGTTTTGTATTTAACATTTTTAACTAACCCTAATGGGCCTTATCTTAATTATAATAAATATCCTTTTACTTTTTTTGAATGGAAATCCTCATTATTTAGAAATGATGATTATCCTTATCCTCAAATATTTAACATAAAAACCTCATTAAGGCCAGGTATTGGAACTTTTCCAATAAATTATAATTACTATAGTCAGCGTATTGAATCAAGTCGCGTTATTGATAAACGGGCTCATGAAGGTGATATATATATGAGTTTACCGCTAATTATATTAGCTATTTTCTCTATATTCTTTGGTTATATTACTAAGGATATTTTTATAGGGTTAGGTTCAGGTTTCTTTGCGGATAATAGTTTATTTATTCATCCTACACATGAAATAATGTTAAATACCGAGTTCGCTGTACCTACTCTATTTAAATTATTGCCTTTATTCTTTACTATATCTCTTAGTGTTTTAGCTATAGTTCTTTCAGAATTATTAGGTAAAATTTTAATCACTTTTAAATATACTAGATTAGGTTATAATATATTTGGATTCTTTAACCAACGTTTCTTGATTGAATTATTTTATAATAAATATATTACTGGTCTAGTTTTTAAATTAGGAGGTCAAACCACTAAAGTTATAGATAAAGGTAGTGTAGAATTATTAGGACCTTATGGTTTAGAAAAAGGTTTAATTAATTTAAGTAAAAATATTGTCAGCTTAGATACTGGAGTAATTACAAGTTATGCTTTATATATTTTAATAGGTCTTATTTTCTATATATTAATTCCTTATTTATCATTGTTTGATAATAGTTTATTATTATTAATTATATTAGGACTTTTTATCCTTATTAATTCAAGTTACCATAGTGAATCTAAAGACCAAACATATATAAGTTTACCCTTACAAAGTAATGTATTTAGCTATATGAACAAACATTTTACAACTGTTAATATAATAACAGGTGTTATTACTATATTACTTGTTATGTTATTGAAGTTAGTTTTATTAGGAGGTGGTTTATTCGATTCTGTTTCAATACTAAATGGAGCTTTACTTGGTTTTGAAGGATTAATTATAAAATTATCTATTAAAGGTTTAGTTGAAGGATTAGTTGAAGAATTATTACCTAATTATGTTACCATGGGTTCTAATGGTAGTATACCAATTCGTTTCCCGACGGATCCTGGTTCTGGTTCTGGTGCTGGTGCTGGTGGTTATAATGCTTCAGGCCTAAGCCCTTCTCATCCTCAATTCGGTAATATTGCGATTATTAAAATACATCAAATATCCTTACTTGGTTATATACGAGACCCAAGTATGTACGAGTATAATGTTAGAGAAGCAATGGTATTTACTCATAGAAACGCGGGGCACTTAGATTCTAGATTTAATTCTAGTGATTTAAGTACAGCTAATGTAAATAGAGCTCATATGTTATTGGCTTTGCACAAACATTCTTTAGAATTTGGGCATAGATAGCTTTTATTACAACATTAATATTAGCTTTTTCAGCTTTATACAATAATCATAAATGTATTATATAAGATCATAATTTAAATAATAAAAAAAAATATATATATATATTTTTTTTTGGTTTATACTAGATTAGTTTATATGTTAATATTTTTATTAATAAAGCGTGTTTCTCGGGCAAATTCTTTAAGGTAAGGGTTAGCTTTTTTGTTGTCTTTATACCTGTTTTATGGTTAAGTCTAATTAACATTAAATTATTTAAAAGAATTAGTCGAGTGGTGGGTAATAATCAGTATTTATTCCTTTTTTGTGGTCGATCAGGATAAGGCTATAGCTGATTTAGCTGGTAGAGCTGTTCCTATGGTTAAACAAAGAGGGACTATAATTATAGTATATAAAGCTAATTATTTAGTTAATTATCCTTTTTACAAATTATCTGTATAATATGTTTATACTAATTGACGTTTTTTGCTCCTGATACTGGGCCAAAGCATTCCTAAAAAATATTTTTAAAATATTATTAAGGATTATACTAATTAATTGTATATACGGTTTAACACCTATAAATATTAATACCTATTTGTATATTTATCCCATATATAACTTTCTGTATATTTAAATACAAGCAGTGTATGGAAATCTTGGAGAGAAAGCATATTTTATATATGATAAAGCCCATAAAAAAAAAAGAATAAGAAGTATACTATTATTTTTATTTTTCTTAATACTTTACAGTATTAGTTTGTCGTTTTATTTATATAATTTATTAAATTTAATATAATGTTTTGTAAATATTTATATGGTTTATACTTATGTTTTATATACTTGGAGTAGAGTTTATTTTAACTTTATGTTTATGGTTTACTTTTATTTAAGTTTATTTCTTTAAAATAATAAACTTATTTGTTTGGTTACTTGATTAAAATTAAAAGTAATTGTTTATATAATAATATTAATAAAATTCTTTTTTTAGTTATATTATTAAAATTATACATAAAAAAGACTTTTTTTTTACCTATTAATATTCTGATTTTTTTTTTATAATATATAAATTATTAACGTATTTATTCCACTATTTGTGCAAAGCAGAGCTTTTTTTAACTGAATTTCTTATATTTGACCTTCATCATATGACTCATAATATGTATAATTTATTATACTTAACATTTACGTCGACGTGTCTATAAAATATAGGTATATTATTTAATTTTATCTATTTTTATTAAAAATTGTTTAATAAATGTTTAAAGTATATATACTAACGTATATTCGGTAAATACGTTTTATATACTAGCTATATATAATCATGTTTCATTAATTTAAATCATTAATGAAACATGATTAATGTTTAAATTAATATAGTTTATTTTAACTACTAAAGTACCAATATATATAAATTAATTATTCTTTTTTTTTTGTGCAAGCATACCTTTTTAATTTTTAGTATAAAAGAATAAATCATCTAAAGATTCAATAATGAGAATTTTTAAAAGTCATCCTTTATTAAAATTGGTTAATTCCTATGTAATTGATTCTCCACAACCATCTAATCTAAGTTATTTATGAAATTTTGGTTCTTTATTAGCTGTTTGTTTAATTATACAAATAATTACAGGTGTTACTTTAGCAATGCATTATAATCCTAGTGTATTAGAAGCGTTTAATTCAGTCGAACATATTATGCGTGATGTAAATAATGGATGATTAATACGTTACTTACATAGTAATACAGCATCAGCTTTCTTTTTTTTAGTATATCTACATATAGGTAGAGGTTTATACTATGGATCATATAGAGCACCTAGAACATTAGTATGAACATTAGGTACAGTTATATTTGTATTAATGATGGCTACAGGTTTCCTGGGTTATGTTTTACCATATGGTCAAATGAGTCTATGGGGTGCGACAGTGATTACTAATCTTATGAGTGCTATACCTTGAATAGGACAAGACGTAGTTGAATTTTTATGAGGTGGCTTCTCAGTTAACAATGCTACTTTAACTAGATTTTTTGCTTTACATTTCGTATTACCTTTTGTATTAGCTGCTTTAGTTTTAATGCATTTAATTGCTTTACACGATAGCGCTGGATCAGGTAATCCTTTAGGTGTTTCAGGTAACTACGATAGATTACCTTTTGCTCCTTATTTTTTATTTAAAGATTTAGTTACAATATTTATATTTATTATCGTATTAAGTATATTTGTATTTTTCATGCCTAACGTATTAGGAGATAGTGAAAACTATGTTATGGCTAATCCTATGCAAACTCCTCCTGCTATAGTTCCTGAGTGATATCTTTTACCTTTCTATGCTATACTAAGATCTATACCTAATAAATTATTAGGTGTTATTGCTATGTTTAGTGCTATATTTATATTATTAGCTATGCCATACACAGATTTAAGTAGATCTAGAGGTATACAATTTAGACCTTTAAGTAAAATAGCTTTCTATATTTTTGTTGCTAATTTATTAATTCTTATGGTTTTAGGTGCTAAACACGTAGAATCACCATTTATAGTATTTGGACAAATAAGTACTGTTATTTATTTTTCACACTTCTTAATAATAGTGCCTTTAATTAGTTTAATAGAAAATAGCTTGATTGAATTAAGTAGTTACAAAGCTAATACATTTGTAAGTTAAGCTTTACAAAGTTCATATTTTACACTACATAGAATAATAAGACTTGTTTTTACTATATTACTTGTTATTCTTTATAAGTTAGTTTTATTTGGAGGTAATTTATTACAACCTATTTTAATATGACATGTTGCTTTATTTAGCTTTATTTGTTAATAATTATATTAGATATTAAAGATTTTAGGTAGTACTGCAAATAATATAAAACATTTATAGATGAATGTTTTACAAAGTAAAATTTTAAGATAAGTTTTTAATATAAATTTTAAAACAAGTTTTATTAAAAACTTATTTAAAGTTATTTTTTTTTTTGACCAACACTAATAAGGTAATATTAGTAGTGGTAGTGAAAAAAATTTGTAAAATTTCGATACAAATCTTGTATACCATTAAGTTTGAACCTGAATGAACATTATTCAAGCGTTTGACACATGTAGCCTTTTTTATTATTATTTATTCATTTGGTTTTATCCTAAGTAGATAATCTCTTAGGTGCGGTTTTTAACATAAAATTCCGTTGTATTTAAATAAGAATAAGACCTATCGTAATAATATAATTTTAGTTTTATATTATAGAAATAGTGTCTTAGGGTTGATGTTTGCCTGCTTCCCATCTCCACCCTCACAATGTTTTATTTAATTGAAACATAAAAAATAATAAAAATAATGAACCTCATCAGCCAAATGAGCCTAAATTTTCTATATTGAAGACAAGTTTATCTTTATGAACAGAACGATGATTTTTGTCTTCAAATGCTAAAGATATAGGAACATTATATTTAATATTTGCTTTATTTTCAGGATTATTAGGTACTGCTTTTTCTGTCTTAATTAGATTAGAATTAAGTGGACCTGGTGTTCAATATATTGCAGATAATCAACTATACAATAGTATCATTACTGCTCATGCAATATTAATGATATTCTTTATGGTTATGCCTGCCTTAATCGGAGGTTTTGGTAATTTTTTATTACCTTTATTGGTTGGAGGTCCTGATATGGCATTTCCTAGACTTAATAACATAAGTTTCTGATTATTACCTCCGAGTTTAATATTATTATTATTTTCTAGTGGTATAGAAAATGGAGTAGGTACTGGTTGAACAGTTTATCCTCCTTTAAGTGGAGTACAAAGTCATAGTGGACCTAGTGTAGACTTGGCTATATTTGCTTTACATCTAGCAGGTATAAGTAGTTTATTAGGTGCTATAAATTTCATAACTACCATACTTAATATGAGAAGTCCTGGTATAAGATTACACAAATTAGCTTTATTTGGATGAGCTGTAGTAGTTACAGCTGTATTATTATTATTATCATTACCAGTACTAGCCGGTGCAATTACGATGCTTTTAACTGATAGAAATTTTAATACATCATTCTTTGAAGCTGCTGGTGGAGGTGATCCTATACTGTACCAGCATCTTTTTTGATTCTTCGGACATCCAGAGGTCAAATATATAGGCCTCTTAACGTTGCTATATGCTGGGACCACTTTTATATTTGGTTTTAAATACTTCATCTTAAATGACATAGTAAAAAAGTTAAAACTAGAAAGTTTATCAGCAGGTAACCAACATCTAGCTATGATGGGAACCCCAGAGACTCTACGCGACGAAATCACAGCAGAAAAAATTAAACATGTATCCATTCATAATCCTAAGCACCTAAAACCAGCTAATTCTACTGAGTTTGGTCATTATTTGGCCGGTTTAATAGATGGAGATGGTCATTTTAGTAGTGCACAACAATTAATTATTGTATTTAATGTATTAGATATACAATTAGCTTACTATATAAAAGAACAAATAGGTTATGGTAATGTACGTAAAGTAAAAAATAAAAATGCTGTACTTTTTATATTAGCTAAAAAAAAAGGTATAGAAGTAGTAGTTAATTTAATACATAATAAGCTTAGAACAACTAGTAAGTTTTATCAAATAACTAATAATATATTACAAAACTATAAGTTTATAGATCTAAAAAAAACTATCAATATAAGCTTAAATACTAGTAATGATCTTAAAAATCACTGGTTAGCCGGCTTTTCAGATGCAGACGCTAGTTTCCAAATTAAACTAATAGAACGTAATAATAAAACAGAAGTACGATTAAATTATCAAATTGATCAGAAAAAAGTTTATATTTTAACTTTAATTAAAGAATATTTAGGTGGTAATATTGGGTATAGAAAAAGTAAAGATACTTATTATTATGGGTCTACCAGTTATGGTTCAGCCAAAAAAGTTATTGCTTATTTTGATCGTTACCATATGTTATCCACTAAGCATATTAATTATTTGAAATGAAGAAAAGCTTATATACTTGTGCAAAGTAGAGATCACCTAACTGAACAAGGGTTGACTAAAATAAAAAGATTAAAGTTTACTATGAATAGACTAAGCGTTTCTCCGCATAACATGGAAGCGTCTGTTGTGATTTAAGATAAAGTCCTAACAAGAGTGATAAGCTTTTGAGTGATAAAAAAAATAGATTAATTAATTATTTTATTATCCAAAGTATCTGCTATATATTAATTATACCTGGTTTCGGTATAATTAGTACAACAATATCCGCTAGCTCTAACAAGAGTGTGTTTGGATATTTAGGTATGGTTTATGCCATGATGTCAATAGGTGTATTAGGTTTTGTTGTTTGAAGTCATCACATAAAGTGAGTGTAGGTTACTCATATTTGTGTAAAAGAGCCAAACTCCGGGGAAGCCCTAAAGCCCTAGTAACCAAAGTTATATTGGAAACAATTTAGCCGGCCTGAGTAATGATCAGTGGTAAGGTAATATCACTAGGGATTACAGAAATGTAAATGGGTGATCGCGGATCTAAATCAGACATGATAGATCTAAATGTGTCTGTAAAAGAGCAACGAGTAGATGGTTTTTAGGTAATACAATATTTCCGTAAAAAAGTAAATATTGTGTTACCTTAAGGTGTACTCTAGTCACCTAGAAATAGGCTCTGTGGGAGAAAAATGATGCTTAAGTAACCCCAGATTAAAGTTACTACATTAGCCAGTCCGTAACATTAAGGTTTTTTCCAGTAAAAAAATAAAAAAAAAATTAATTAAACTTGTAAAGTTTAAGAATGCAAATATTACTTTTTACTATATTTTTTTGAAAAAGAAAAGTGATAAAAAGAATAAGCGGATTCCCCATAATATGATATTTATGGCTTAAGTATCATTTACGGTACGGTTGTTTTAATTAATAGGACAAATTTGTAGACGGTATACAGTAGGTCTAGATGTGGATTTAAAAAACCTTAAGCAAGTTTAATTTAGTCCATCAGTGTCAAACTCCGGGGACCCCCTAAAGCCCTTCTAACTAAACATTTAATTCAAAAGGTTAAGTGTGGCTGTGTTAATGACCACAGATATAGTAATATCAGAAGGTATGTACGAAAGTTAAATGGGCAATCGCGGATCTAAATCACTTTTTTATCTGCCTGCTACTTGTTGTACGAAGTATGCATGAGCAATAGAAAAAAAGTTGTAAAAGAGCAACGAGTAGACGGTACTGGATATAAAATATAAAATCTTATCTTTTATGTTTAAGGTATACTCTAGTAGCCTTGAAAGAGGTTTATCTTATAAAAACGTATTAATAAATTAATCGAATTATATTATATATTATTAAGAAATTAATATAAATAATACTACGTAAAATATAGGATAATTAAATTAATAAGATAGCTTAATCTATATATTTAATATATAAAAGTATTATATATGAAAAAACATATAATGTAGTTCACAATGGGTTTTCCAATATTAAGCCTAAAAAGCTTAATAAATATAAGAGACTTAAATTAGAGATGTTATAACCTACTTTCCTGTAGGAAGTCTGTAGGCAGGTTACACATAATATTGAAAAAATAGTAGTATATGCTTCTACGATCAAGCTCACTGGCCGCAGCGTAGCAATCTTAACGAATGCTCTGTACTATTAATTAACTTTAAATATATATACTATTATGTTACCACATGTATAGCTCAAGGGGGCTATAAATGGACGGAATGAATAAGTAGGGGTGTACAGGTTAAATTCCTGTCACATCCAGCAATTTAATTTTTGGAATAGGTATCCTGAAGGGTATTCCAGAGGTAAAATTCTGAGAGCCACTTACAAATACCCTCTTCATTTAATACTTGTGTATCTGCCAAGACATTATATCATGCTTCCTGCATAGGATGAAGTAAGTAGTGTTATATTATTAATACTCTTCTCCTTTTCCCCTTATAACCCTTACCTATATATGTTGGTTAAATTCTGAAACACGACAAGGGCTTATTTCACAGCCGCTACATTGATTATAGCTGTCCCAACAGGTATTAAAATATTCTCTTGATTGGCTACATGTTATGGGGGATCTTTACAATTAACACCTTCAATGTTATTTGCTTTAGGTTTTGTTTTCATGTTCACAATAGGTGGATTATCAGGTGTTGTTTTAGCGAACGCATCATTAGATATTGCATTTCACGATACTTATTACGTAGTCGCTCAAATTGGAAAGGGCCTTAATAATTTATATTATTATGCATTTGACTATATGCTGGAAACTATGTTTTTAGGTTCTTATTTACTATATACATTATTATATTATCTTTTTAAAATAGATGAAAAAAAAAATCAGAATCTTCTCTATATATATAGTGAAAATAATAAGAAACCTGTTGTGTTTAATTATTTCAATAATAATGCCAAACAGACAAATATACAATCAGCAGAAAACTGTAAAGGATTTTCAGAGACTATACGTCAAATATCTAAATTTAATACACACACTGAGTTAGAACAATCATATATTTCTCCTATTACTTCGTGCGAAGCAAATAAAAAAAGAATGTGTGTGCGAAGCAAGAGATCTAATAAATTAAATTATTTATTTATTAATTGATTGGCAGGTGTGATAGATGGGGATGGTAATTTTGATATTAGAAAAATAAACTCTAAACTAGTATTAAAAGCCATTAGAATTAAATTACATAACAGAGATGTAAGAATTTTAACTCGTATTCAAAATGAATTACATATGGGTAGAATTAGAGCAGATAAAAATAAACCGCACTCGTTATGAATTATATCTAAAAGAGAAGAAATGGAGTTTTTAATTAATAATCTAAATGGTTTAATTAGAATTAAAGTAGATAGTTTTCAAAAAGCATGTCATTTTCTTGGAGTAAAGTTTATAAAAGCTAATTATAATATTGCAGCTTTTGACCCTTATTTTTCAGGATTAATTGATACTGATGGTACTATAGTTTATAACTATAGTGGGAACAGAATTGAATGTAATTTGGAAATTAAATATAATGATTATAGCAAAAAACTTAATTTAGATAACGTTATACCTAATTATAAACCATGTATTTTATTAAGAAAAGATAAATCATCTTCTAAAGGAAAAGTTTTTTTTTACTCAATCGCATTTAAATTTCAAACGGTTAAAGGTATGGTGTTTTTATATGATTACTTCATGAAAAATAGATTATATTGTGATTTTAAATTTTATAGAATATCTAAGATAAAACAATTCATCACTGTAAGAGATTATAAAAACGACCCGAAAGATAGCATCGAGTTTAAAATATATTCTGATTTTATACTAAATTGAATCCAGTATAGAAACCCTGTATGATATAAAGTACCCTTCGTGAATAAAATTAGATAAAGATATAGTCCACAATTTAAATTAATTTTTAAATAAGCATTTCCACTACGTATTAAGTATGGGAGCAGTATTCGCACTATTTAGTGCATGATACTTCTGAATACCTAAAATATTAGGATTAGATTATAACACTATGTTAGGTAAAGTACATTTCTGAATACTTTTTATAGGGGTTAACGTCACATTCTTTCCACAACATTTCTTAGGTCTACAAGGAATGCCTAGAAGGATTAGTGATTATCCTGATGCCTTTGCTGGCTGAAATTTAATAAGTAGTTTTGGTAGTATTATTAGTGTAATTGCTACATGATTATTTTTACATATAGTATATCTACAATTAGTTGAAGGTAAAGCTACAAGTAGATACCCATGATTAACTCCACAATTCTATAGTGATACTTTACAAACCTTATTAAATAGAAGTTATAACAGTTTAGAGTGAGCATTAACAAGTCCACCTAAACCTCATGCATTTGTAAGTCTTCCATTACAATCACATATATAATCTGCGTGATTGAGTTATCTTCATGATTTTGGGCAGGTTGGAGGTATTCATCAACTTTATTTATATGAATGATTTTCTCATTTAGGTACTTTAGATGATATCTCATCCACTATGAATCGTTCTTTACATGCTGCAAATGATGGTATTGCTTGGAGGGATCCAGATTATTTATCTCATCAAAAAGCTATCTTTGATAAAGCTAGCGGAGATTATGAGCTAATAAAAGGTAATATGTTAAGATGTAAATAAGCTTTTAGTTCAAATGATAGAGCTAGTTCTCTTATATTTGAACTAACTAAAATTAAATGAAAGGTAACTTAAATATCCTTTATTTATAGTTAGTTCATGATAAATCTACAATAACAAAATATTATTGATTAATTACTTATTATCTTTAATATGGTTGCTACATGACTATTTTTATACTTAGTTTATCTACAATTAGTTGATATATTTAAATTAAATATAAAAAAAATAATATAAATGAGCCTATATATTATTTTAAAAGTAATACTAAATAATATTATATTAATAAACTTATTGTTGAATAATTAGTATATTATTAATATTTTTATATAGGTTATTTTCGTTTAAAAACCTTATTATATATTACTACGTTTATAAATAATAAGATCCTCTGACGCTTGCTTGCGGAGCATCAGAGAAAGAAAGGAGAAGACTAAGTTTAAAATAATAATACTAGATTAGTTAAAGCCATCAAATAAAAATATATTTATAAACTTATTGTTGAATAAAATAATATTTATAAGTGATAGTTTAAATTTACATTTAAATATTTGTTTAAAATCTATATATTAGGGTTATGTCTTTATAATTATACATTTTTATTACAGATCATAAGTTGTAATTAGATATATAGGCGTAAATTTAGATATATTATATAGTAAATATTAAAGATAATGTTCCTATATATTTAGCATCATTTGAATATAAAAGTTCTCGTTCTGTTCATTAAGTTGTTTTCAATATAGTAAGCTTAGGCTAATTTGGCAAATTAGCTTATTCATTTTTTTTTTTTCTATTTAATGAAACTGTGAGGGTGGAGATGAAAAACAACAGGCAAATATTAATCTTATGACACTCTTTTTATATATTCATATAAAGATAGAGAATAAGTTATAAAAAATGTACAAAAAATTTTTTATAAATAATATAGTAAAACAATTAAATAAATTTTTATTTAGTTTTACTTTAGCTAAATTTACTGGAGCATTGTTTACTATTACAATAGTAGCAATGATTAAATACAGTATTTCAGGTAATTTTCACATAGAATATAGTGAATTTTGGAATAATGTAGGAGTTGGACTATTAGGTTGAACTATTAATACTGCGGTTATAGCTTGATTAACCGAATATTTAGGTATTAAAGGTATTAATTTTAACTTAAACCAATTTTTATATGGATATAATACAATGGCCTTAGGTGACAATTCTTCTAAAGAATTCAAGGTAAAATTATATAACGCTATGGAATCAGACAAGGGGTTAAATTCAGGTAAAGGTTTAGATAAAGGCAAAGGTATAGATAAAGGTTCATCAGACAACAATAAGTCTTTTGAAACTGAAGCTGATACCGATGCTATGTGTTTAGACAAAGGTAAAGATAGAGCGACAGATCCAACTTATGATGGAAACAAAGGTAAATCTGTATCACGATTTACATTAGGACCCGGTTATGCAGTGGAACCACATATGGCTCATTGATATAGACTTCATCCTGGTGTTGACCCTCAAGTTTTCTTTTTTCCTAAGAAGATTAATTTTATTCCAGGATTCAATGTTCCTGGGGGCGAAGTACCAATACGTGATGAAATATGTAAACATATTGATTATAACACGCATATACTAAGCCAATTTAAAAAAATGGATTTGGAAACTGCTATACAGCAGCGAGATAATAACTTAAAATTATTTGAAGCTATGCAAACCAAAATTGCATACGCACAAGATGTTTTATCAAAAATACCTACAATTCCTACTACCGAATACGAATTTAAATTAAAAAATCAAATATTAAAAGATTTAGATGAATTAAATAGACATAAAGTTAGGGCAGAAGCCAGAGCTACTCTATTGAATTCTAGAATACAGTTTATAGAAATTAATAAAAATTCAAATGAACAACAATAAAAAATTTTTAAAGATTTTTTTTTCTTATTTATCTAAGTATGTAGGGAGATTGGTATATATTTTATTAATTTATAAAATATATATTAGGGATATGACGTAAATGGTTTTACATTTTGATTGCAGATCACTAATAAGGGGTTCAATTCCTCCATATCCCTAAATAAGTTCTCATATTGCTTAATTTATATAATAATATTATAGATTAAATTTAACTCTTAAATATTATAAACCCTAAATGCCTTATATTATTAGAGTAATTTAAATTTATAAAAATTTCCTTATGCAAATAAGATCATTTTTCTCTTAATAGAAGTCTATTATATAATCGCTGTCGATCGGATTATCGATAAACATTCTGAATTTATGATTATGGTTCAAAACAGAAAAAAATAAATAAAAAGTAATATATCTAAATAATATAGATTTTTTTTTTATTTTTTAAGTAAGAAATTAAATTATATTACCAAATGTTTCAGTTTCACCTTGCTTAATTGTAATTATATAATAATATTATTATTATTTATATAAGCAATATTTTAATAATACAAATCATTATTTAATATTAAACATATTATTAATTAATATAAAGTCTTTATTGCTCAATGGTAGAGCAAAATATTGTTAATATTTTGATAGATGTTCAATTCATCTTAAGGGCTAGATTAAAGTACAAAGTAAGGGCGTGTTGACTTAATTGGTAAAGTGTTGTGTTTCGGCCACAAAAATTACAGGTTCGAATTTTGTACACGTCTAAGTTTTATATTATTAATTATCCTTTCCTGATTTTGGTTAAAATAAGTTATTATTTTAGCAATGGTAATTAAAGTATTGATCTTTAATAGTAAAAAGATAGTGAGGTATATTTATCTTTTTTTTTGTTGAATGAATTTATTATTAAAAATTACAAAACACTTTACGGTTAAAAAGATTTTTTTAGGTTTAATTATAATATTAGTTGGAGCATTGTTAAAATTTATTGTTATCCCTAAATTATTAGCTTTATTTAATGTAACTCTTACTGAAATTATGGGATATATAGTTGCAAGCTTTATTGCTTTAATAATTAAGTTAGGTATTAAAGATTTAGTGGAAGAATTAGTGGATAAATTAATGCCTTATCTTTTTATGGATACAAATTCTCCTCACGAGAGTGGGAATGAGAGTGCGAATGAAAAGCCATTAGATAAAGGTAAAGGCAGAGCGTTAAGTAGTTAGGATTCAGAATATAAATCTAGAAAAAAAAACGTAAAATAAATAAAGGTAAAGCTAGAGTTGCTGATAGTGATTCCGATAAGTCATTAAATAAAGGTAAAACTAAAACTTTAGTTTTTGTTACAGGTAATGATGCTCTGGATCAACATAGAGCGTTAAGTAATAGAATTCATCAGCTGATGTCCATGATAAATCTGTTAACAGATGAAGAGAAATTGGAATTACAATCTTTACTTGAGATTGCTAGAAGTCATACTAATATATCTCGAGAGTCAGATAGCTATCTAGCTTCCTCTAATTCTTCTGTTTCACCTAATAGTCATTCAAGTAATGATGAATTTCCTCCATATAATCCTGAAGATTATGAATCTGAAGCCGAAAATAAAGGGGAATCAAGTAATAAAATTTTATTACTTGATTCTTAATGTATAGGATGGTGATGGTGATGGTACTGGTTTATTCTCTTTAATAGTTTGTGTTTTAATCTCAATTAATTAGCAGTGATTGTGCTATAGTTATAACGATAAAAAGACTAAATAGTAATTTTTAAGAATGGAAAAACAATTGAGTTTTTTATTTCTGTATCAATAAGCCTTATTAACAGTTTTTAATTTGTGTAATTGTAATATTTAGTTTATTAATAGAGTATATTAATAGTTTGTAATATAACTATCTTACAAAGGGTTAATGACTAATAGGTAAGTAACTTTCTTGTCAATAAATATTATGTCGGTTCTAATTCGATTTGACCCGTATATAAAATAATACTCTTATTAGCTCAATGGTAGAGCAGGATACTTCTAATATCTAGATCCAAGTTCGAGTCTTGGATAAGAATTTGTTAAATAATTGCAATATTGGAAATTAAATATAGCTTCTATTATTAATTCCAATATATAATTATATAATCTTAAATAATAATAGATAACTTATAGATATATTACTTTAAATCTTAAAAGTTATTTTTAACCTAATATTTTATTATAATAAAATATATTTATATTATTAATATATTTAATATATATTAAATATAGATCATAAATAAAAAAAAAATATGTTTTATATACCAACTTTAATATCTATAATAGAAGTTTTAATAGTAACTATCCCTGTTTTATTGACTGTGGCCTATGTAACTGTAGCCGAAAGGAAAACCATGGCTAGTATGCAAAGAAGATTAGGTCCTAATATAGTAGGATACTATGGTCTTTTACAAGCATTTGCTGACGCCTTAAAACTTCTTTTGAAAGAGTATGTTTCACCTACACAAGCTAATTTAAGCTTATTTTTCCTTGGTCCGATTATAACTTTAATTTTTTCATTACTAGGGTATTTAGTAGTACCTTATGGTCCTGGTTTAGCATTAAGTGATTTTAATTTGGGTATATTGTACATGTTAGCAGTTTCTTCATTATCTACATATGGTATATTATTAGCCGGTTGAAGTGCAAATAGTAAGTATGCTTTTTTAGGTTCACTTAGAAGTACAGCACAATTAATAAGTTACGAATTAATATTAAGTTCTGCTATATTACTTGTTGTAATGTTAACAGGAAGTTTAAATCTTACTGTTAACATAGAAGCTCAGAGAGCTGTATGATTCATAATACCTTTATTCCCTATATTTATTATATTCTTTATAGGATCTATAGCGGAAACTAATAGAGCTCCTTTTGATTTGGCCGAGGCTGAATCAGAGCTTGTTAGTGGTTTTATGACAGAGCACGCGGCTGTTATTTTCGTTTTCTTTTTTTTGGCTGAATATGCCAGTATTGTTTTAATTTGTGTATTAACAAGTATCTTGTTTTTAGGTGGTTATTTATATGATTATTTACCTTTATTTACTTTAATGCAATATATTAATTTTGAATACTATATAAATAATTTATATAATGAAAGTTTATTTTCAGGTCCTTTAATGGAAGGATTGTTATATGGTTTAACTTTAGGTATTAAATCATGTATTATGATTTTTGTATTTATATGAACTAGAGCTTCATTTCCTAGAATACGTTTTGATCAATTAATGTCTTTTTGTTGAACAATATTGTTACCTATAGTTATTGCTTTTGTAATATTAGTACCTTGTATTTTATATAGTTTTGAAATAATTCCTTCTAATATCACATTGCTTTAGTATTTTATTAATATTCCATATCAATATAATGTCTTTATATTTAACTATATTATTATATATAAATTGTGTTTTTACTATACAGTTGTGTATAGTGTTAGTAAAGATTAAATCTTATATTTAATTTTGAGGGAAATTAGTTTAATATTATTTATGTTTTTTATTATGTTACTTACATTTTTATTATTAATTCCTATATTAGGAGTATTTAGTATATCCACAGGTATGTCTTATGAATTATCCTCTTTAAACATTAAGCGTATTAAAATAATAGGCTTAAGTACATCTATTGTTAATCTTTTGGTTTCTTTGATGGTATTTATACTATTTGATTTTAGTAATAATCAATTCCAGTTTGTCCAAGAATACCATGAAATTAGTTCTTTCGACTTTTACTTAGGTTTAGATGGGCTATCTATTTATTTTGTTATGTTGACAACTATAATAACTCCCATTGCTTTATTAAGTAATTGAAATTCTATTAAGGATAATGTAAGATCATATGTCATTATAATTTTATTATTAGAGACTTTGTTATTAGCAGTTTTTTTAGTATTAGATATTTTGTTGTTTTATATTTTTTTTGAAAGTATATTGCCCCCGTTATTTATATTAATAGGTCTATTTGGATCAAGTAATAAAGTAAGAGCGAGTTTCTATTTATTTTTATATACATTGTTCGGATCATTATTTTTATTATTATCTATATTAGCCATGTCTTCGATAATGGGAACAACAGATTTTGATGCTTTATATAAAACTAATTTTAATTATTCTACACAGTTGTTTTTATTTTACGGTATATTTATAGCATTTGCTGTGAAAACTCCTACTATTTTTTTAAATACTTGATTATTAAAAGCTCATGTTGAATCACCTTTAGGTGGTAGTATAATATTAGCAGCTATTGTTTTAAAATTAAGTTTATATGGTATATTTAGATTAATACTACCATTATTACCTAAAGCTTCTTTAGATTATACATATATAATATACCTTATAGGTGTTATAACTATAATATATGCTAGTTTTAGTACTTTAAGAACAATAGATGTTAAAGAACTTATAGCTTATAGTTCTGTATCACACGCAGCTGTATATCTTATAGGTGTGTTTAGTAATACTATACAAGGGATAGAAGGTGGTATAGCTTTAGGATTAGCTCACGGATTTGTTTCCAGTGGTTTATTTATTTGTGCTGGAGGTGTATTATATGATAGATCCGGGACTAGATTAATTAGTTACTACAGAGGTATTGCTCAAATAATGCCTTTATTTTCTATCTTGTTTTTTATTTTATCTTTAGGTAATTGTGGAGTTCCTCTTACTTTAAATTTTGTAGGAGAATTTATGTCTCTTTATGGTGTATTTGAAAGATTGCCTTTACTAGGTGTTTTTGCTAGTTCATCTATAGTGTTCTCTGCTGCATATACTATATATATGTTTAATAGAATAACTTTTGGAGGATCATTTAGTAAGTTTTTTGAAGCTAATATAAGTGATATTAACAAACGTGAATTTTTTATATTACTTACACTAGTAGCATTTACTGTTATATTAGGTATATATCCTGCTCCTGTTATAGATGGTTTACATTATTCAGTTTCGTCTTTAATATACAATAATTATACTTAATATTTAACATAATTATTAAATAAGAATAGCCTATATTATATTTTTTATGATATTTTACACTGAATATATTATATTAGATATTTAATGTTGATAACTTTATTAATAAAAGAATTAAGGTCATTAATTATATAATATAATTACTTTATAAAGTTTTGCTACGCACAAAAAAAAATATTGTATATATTAATAATATTCTTATTAGCTCAATGGTAGAGCAGGATATTCCTAATATTTAGATTCAAGTTCGAGTCTTGAATAAGAATAGCCCCAGTCTTATAAAATTTTTATCTTTAATTAGATAATAAAATATAAAATAGTTTGTAAATAGTAGTGTTTTAAATTGTTTACTTATAATATATTATATGTAAACATTAGTAAGTATGTATTTCTTACCTAGGTTTAATCACCTTACACTACTTTATAACATTAAAAATTAAAATTTAATGTTATAATTTATATTCAAATTATATCATTATAATAATTATAATAATAAAAATGG
>Ga0302309_10001734_pt1 | contig 19267 bp, 13 predicted proteins | sample III_Palsa_N1_1_FD_200453 | JGI IMG/M metagenome (GOLD analysis project Ga0302309, IMG submission 200453) | Peat permafrost microbial communities from Stordalen Mire near Abisko, Sweden - III_Palsa_N1_1 | ecosystem: Environmental > Terrestrial > Soil > Palsa > Peat permafrost | place: Sweden... | reverse complement strand
TTAAATATAATCGGTGAAATCTTTTCTAAATCGGTGAAATCATAATGACTCAGATAGAATTATCCACTCATATTAACGCTCCAATTGAACGCTGTTTTGATTTGGCCCGAAGTATTGATCTTCATATGGAATCAACCAAACAAACCGGCGAACAAGCAATTGCGGGGCGTACCAGTGGCTTGATTGGCTTGGGTGAAGCTGTTACATGGCGGGCAAAGCATTTGGGCTTTTGGCAAACACTTACTTCAAAAATCACTGAATTTGATTATCCTAATCATTTTACCGATGAAATGGTTGAAGGGGCATTTAAATCCATCAGGCATGAGCATCTTTTTTATGCCGTAAATAATCAAACTGTAATGAAGGACATTTTTATATTTGAACCACCCTTCGGTATACTTGGGAAACTGGCAAATTTTCTTTTTTTGGCCAGGTACATGGAAAACCTTTTAATAAAACGGAATAGGGTTATTAAAGGAGCGGCAGAATCAGATCACAGATTTTAGCTGATTTTTTTGGGTTCATAGTTGATGGTTCATAGTTCATGGCCGATAGTTCCTTAATGAATTAATCGCTAAATATAATCTGTATAATCACACCCATCAGCTAACATCTGTGATCCTGTTTAAATTTTTAAGCAATAAATTTGAATAATAATATCATCAATTAAAATCTCTGATTATCTTTAGGCATCTAAATATTTTTATTACATGAAAAGATCAATCCTTACCCTTGTTTTTATCGGCGCTTTTGTATACAGGCTATTTGCGCAGGAACATTTACTATGGATGCAGCAGCCTGCAATTTCTCCTGACGGTAATTGGATAGCCTTTGAATATAAGGGTAACATTTTTAAGGTTGCTTCAAGCGGAGGTTCGGCAATGCCTTTAACTATAAATAGCTTTTATAACGGGCACCCGGTTTGGAGCCACGATGGCAAGTCAATAGCGTTCGCATCAGACAGGTACGGTAACTTTGACGTATTTGTTATGCCTTCCGGCGGCGGTAATGCTATCCGGCTAACCTATAATTCGAGCATGGATATCCCTTTCGATTTTTCTCCCGATAACCAAACCGTTTATTTTGGCACAGGCCGTTATGACGTAGCCACCTCCATTAGGTTTCCATTGGACGGCTATTTTTTAAAATTGTATAAAGTTCCCGCTAAGGGCGGCCGGAGCCTGATGGTTAATTCCGCCGGTACTGAGCATGTTCATTTTAACAAAACCGGTGATAAGTTTATTTTTCAGGACAGAAAGGGGTATGAAAATGAATTCAGGAAACATCATACCTCAGCTGTAACGCGTGATATATGGATATATGATACAAAAAATAACACCTACACAAAAGTTTCACCTTTTAATGGCGAAGACCGCGAACCGGTTTGGGGCGATGGCGGTAAGTTTTATTATTTGAGCGAACGCAACGGCAACCAAAATCTTTTCGGATCATCAGAAGCAGATATAAATACAATTACCCAATTAACCACTTTTGACAAAGACCCTGTACGCAACTTGTCACGGTCTGACAATGGAATTTTTGCGTTTACTCAAGGTGGGGACATTTATACATTGAAGGAAGGGCAGCAACCCCAGAAGATCATCATCACAGCCACTGCCGATTTTGACGGCGACCAGGTAAAAACTATCCCGGTTACAGGCGATGCTACCGAAATGGCCATATCGCCGGATGCAAAGGAGGTTGCCTTTGTTTACCGAGGAGAAATATTTGTCACCTCGGCAGATGGAAGTGTTACCAAGAGAATAACCAACACCCCGTACCAGGAACGAATGATCGAGTTTAGCCCGGATGGCCGCAGTATATTGTATTCTGTAGAAAAGGATGGGTCATGGGATATTTATAAAGTTTCAATCGCTAACAAGAATGAACCTTATTTTTATGCTTCAACGGTGCTGACTACCGAGCCGGTAATTGCCACCCCAAAGGATGAATTTCAAGGCATTTATTCGCCTGATGGCAAAAAGATTGCCTACCTGGAGGAAAGAAATATTTTAAAGGTATTTGATATAGCCGCTAAAACATCAACCACGCTGGTCCCTGAAGGGGTTAATTATTCTTATGCCGATGGCGACCAGTATTTTGCATGGTCGCCTGATAGTAAATATCTGCTTGTACAATCCAATGAGGGCAGGTTTGCAAGCAGCCAGGTTGTATTATTAAAAGCCGATGGCAGCGGTCAGCGTATTAATTTAACCCAAAGCGGCTTTAATAATAGTGAACCACAGTGGGGAATGGGCGGTAAAATGATGTATTGGGCTAATGATAAAAAGGGCATGAAAAACCTGAGCGCCAATGGCAGCTTGTATGATATATTCGGCATGTTCTTCGACCAGGCAACATGGGATAAATTCCAATTGAGTAAAGATGACCTGACTTTAAGAAATGAACAGGAAAAACGGGATTCCATTGAACTAAAAAAGGAAGAAGCGAAAACCAAAAAGGGCAAAGGAAAGGATACTACAAAGAAAAAAGAGCCTGATTTTTTGCCCAATCTGGATAACCTGGAGGACCGTACCAAACAGTTAACCATTAGTGCTGCTGATATTGCCGACGTCAAACTTTCATTAGATGGTGAAAAACTATATTACCTGGCAAAATATGAAAAGGGTTATAACTTATGGGTCACCATGCCGCGTACAAACGAAACTAAAGTACTTGCACAATTGGACGCCCCTAATGGCTCATTGCTTTTGAGCAATGATGGTAAAACATTGTTTGTACTGGCGGGCGGCAATTTAATGAAGGTTGGTGTTGATGATGGCAAGATAACCCCGGTGCATATCAATACCAGTATGGAATTAAATACAGCGGCAGAAAGAGATTACATATTTGAGCATGTTTATAAACAGGTTGCAAAGAAATTATTTGACCCAAAACTGCAGGGGGTAGATTGGAAATACTATCATGACGATTATGTCAAATTTTTACCTTATATTAATAACAACTACGATTTTGCTGTGTTTTTGAGTGAATTTTTGGGTGAGCTGAATGCATCGCACACTGGCGGTGGGTACATTGCAAACTTCCCTGATGGCGACCAAACTGCCTCCCTTGGCTTGCTGTATGATTATTCGGCAGGTGGTGACGGCCTTAAAGTGACAAGTATAATTGCAGGCGGCCCGTTTGATAAAGGAAAAACAAATTTAAAACCCGGTGATATTATAGACAAAATTGATGGCCTTGCCATTACCGGTGATGAGGACTGGGCTAAACTATTGAACCATAAGGCAGGTAAATTTACATTGATCAATTTTCATGACCCTAAAACGAACAGCCAGTTTCAGGAGGCGGTAAAACCTATCAGCGGTTTTGTGGAAAGCTATGAGCTGCGTTACAAAGCTTGGACCAAACGTATGGAGTTTTTAACTGACAGTTTATCAAAAGGCCAGGTTGGTTATGTGCATGTGCGCGATATGGACGATCCGAGTTTCCGGGTTACTTTTGACAGGGTATTAGGAAGAAACATTGATAAGAAAGCGTTGATTGTTGATACCCGTTTTAACGGGGGCGGAAACACGCATGATGACCTGGTTACCTTTTTAAGCGGAAAACAATATTTAGAGTTCAGGCCCCAAAGCAATAAATTAATGGGAGGGGAACCCCTTAACAAATGGTCGAAACCGAGCTGTGTTTTAATGAGTGAATGCAATTACTCCGATGCTTTTATATTCCCTTATATTTATAAGGAACTTAATGTAGGGAAATTGATAGGAATGCCCGTTGCCGGAACAGGCACGGCCGTATGGTGGGAAACCCAGATTGATAATTCTATTTATTTCGGTATCCCGATGTGGTCTACCTGGGGCTTAAATCAAACACACGCGACAGAAAATTACCAGTTAGAACCTGATATTAAAGTTAATAATGATTACAACCAGGAGTTAGCCGGCGAAGACCAGCAATTAGAAGCCGCAGTAAAAGAGATGCTGAATGAGATTAAATAGAAAATGATTTCACCGATTTTGGGAATGATTACACCGCTTAACTTCGAAATCGGTGTAATCATCTTCAAACCTCGGCGTAATCATAAAATAAATAACCCGTTTAAATTCCCCCTTTAGGGGGTTAGGGGGCTTCCCTCTTATAATCTTTATGCACTATCAAAAAACTAGCACGTTCTGTTTTGTGAAAGGGGATATCCCAGTTGCCCTGGTAGGTGATCTTGGTGGGCAGTAATACACCGTTAAAGTTAGCCAGTTCGATGTTCATTTGTATATCAAAACTGAATATCCAGTTACTGTATTTTAAATCAACATACCTGCCTAAGATCTGGAAGTTGCGGGTATCAAAAATGGTGGTCAGTTCATTTATCACTACATCATTATTGGTCTCGCTTGGCTTCCTGACTACCCTGAATCTATACACCGGTATAGAATCAAGATATTTGCCCCGTGCAAACTGGTAGTAATAATAATCCCGCATATCCTTCAAAAATATCTCCGTTTTACTGCTGATAAAAGGGATACCTTTTACTTTATGGCCGGGCGCAAATATCAATGTCTTTAATTTATCCTTATAGCTTTCATTTTTACCTTCCGATCCCGGCAATGCAGGGCCTTTAATAAAATCAGAATTATAGTCATTCATGAAAATATAGTCGAACATTTCCACGGTATAAAGCTGGTATTTGCCATTGCTTTTATAAATATTACCACTATCACGTTTCGCCAGGTATTCTATTTTATGTTTACCATTAATATTGCTGTGCCTTAATTTACGGTATATCCTGCCATCAACTTTGTTTTTTTTATCGTAGGTGAAAATCCGGTTTTCAGCAATAAAGTTATACCTTTTCATATTCCTGAAAGCTTGATAAAAGCCGGTATCAGCCAGTACGGCATCAATAAAATCCTGCGCATTTAAATGGTGTGAGCGGATATTTATTGCTGAATCAATAACAATAGTACGAATGGAATCGGGGTTAAATCGTTTGATCTGCTGGGCGAAAGAAACTGGACCGATGGCTATAAGTATTAGAAAAACTATGTATCGTTTGTTCATGAAGACAAAGGTAGCTATTGAATAAACAGCAAAAAATGACTGTGGTCAGTAAACAATCAAACGCTGAGCACAAAAAATAGTTTTCAGTCACAACGGTCGTCATGGGTGTCGCTGAATTTTCTTAATCACAGTAAAAAGAGGTCAGGAAGGCATTGCAGTTTGCAGGAGAAAACTCCTGCAAAGGCGAAGAAAAAAATAAACGTGCTTTCATTTACCCGATCTGCGAAGAGCTAAGAACCATCAACTTTGAACTATAATTCAATTCCCCAACTGCTTAACAGCCAAATAAGCCATCAAACCAGTACTTATTTTAAATGCATCCTCTTCCACGTCAAAAGTAGGTGTATGCACGGATGAGGTAATTCCCCTGCTTTCGTTACGGGTGCCTAAACGGTAAAAGCAGGAGTCAGCTACCTGGGAGTAATAGGCAAAATCTTCGGCGGCCATCCAGATATCCAGGTCGAGAACATTTTCTTTGCCAAGATAGTCTTCGGCGTGGCCGCGTGTAGAAGCGGTCAGCTTTGGTTCATTAATGAGGAAAGGGTATCCTCTTACAATATTAAAGTCAATAGTGCCGCCCATACTTTCAACCAGTCCTTCCGCCATTTTTTTCATTTTGAAATGGGCTTCGGAGCGCCACTTTTCATCCATCGTCCTGAATGTCCCTTCAAGGTAAACTTCATTGGGAATCACATTGGTCGCCCCGTTCGCAATCACTTTGCCAAATGAAAGCACAGAAGGACTTTTAGGATCGGCAAAACGGCTTACTATCTGTTGCAAAGCGGTCAGCATATGCGCGGTAATAATAACCGGGTCAATATTTTGCTGGGGCTGCGCGCCATGACCGCCTTTTCCCCTTACGGTTACATAAAGCTCATCCGTCGACGCCATATATTTACCGGCACGGAAACCTACTTTCCCCGCATCTATCAATGGCATTACATGCTGGCCCAAAACTGCCTGTGGCTTTGGGTTTTCTAATACGCCTTCTTTTATCATCAGGCTGGCGCCGCCTGGCAGTTTTTCTTCTGCGGGCTGAAAGATCAGCTTTACAGTTCCGCCAAACTGGCTTTTAAGGTCGGTTAATATTTTTGCTGTACCTAATAAAGATGAAGTATGCGCATCGTGTCCGCATGCATGCATAACACCTGTATTTTGTGATTTATAGGGAAGGTCGTTAGCTTCAGTAATAGGCAGGGCATCCATATCTGCGCGCAGGGCAACTACGTTACCGGATGGTTTATCTCCTTTTATCAAAGCTACCAGGCCATTATCAGCCATCCTTTGATATTGCAACCCAAGGGCATCAAGTTTACCGGCAATAAAGGCTGATGTTTCCGTCTCCTGAAAAGAAAGTTCGGGATGCGAATGAAGGTGGCGGCGATTAGCCACTACATCGTTAAAAATATTTTTTGATAATTGCTGTATCTGCTCTTTAATCATTTGATGCGTCGGGTTTGGGTAGGTTTATTTTTTCGGATATGACAAACAGGATCGGAAATATCCCGGTTAGCTCACTTTGCAGCTTTTGGGCCTCCAGCCTTGTCCTGAAATCACCTGCCCGCACCCTGAAATTTGGTTCGATGTAGGTGATATAGGTATGCATTTCCGGGTATTCTTCGTTAAACTTAGCCTGGGCATTGTAAGCCGCCTGCCTGTTCGACCCAAAATATATCTGGACACGAAACCCGCTTGCAGTTTCCTCACCAACGACATTGTTTTTAGTAAGGGAAGGGCGCCTGGCGATAAGCGTATCGATGAGCGGGTCTTTTATCACTTCAACTTTGCCGCGTGTTTGCGCTGATGAAAAAAACGGGGTAAAAAAAAATACAGCATATATAATGCTAAGCTTAGCTACGGTATATGATGTTGTGTTTTTCATTATAAATTTAGCCCCCTCTAAATCTCCCCCGGTAGGGGAGACTTAACTTCGCTTGTTTCTTAAAGTCCCCCCTGCAGGGGAGAGTTGCAATGCTATTATAAAAAATATCAAACACTGAATAATGAATGTTGAATGATGAAGTGACTTCGGCGTTCGATATTCAAAATTCATTATTCGATATTAATATTTCTTTATTTCTTAACTTAATAAGATTCGGGGGGGTTAAACCAGCCCTACCCCATGGCAATTTTTATATTTCTTACCGCTGCCGCAAGGACAAGGGTCATTTCTGCCAATTTTATTTTCAACCCTTATTGGGGTAGCTTTCTGCAGTTCGCGCATGTCCTGCATTGCCGCTCCGTTGGCTTCGCCTACCAATTCGGGTTTTGAGGTCCGCAATTTTCTAAGGTCGAGCTTTGGCTGTGGCTTTGCTTCGCGTACCTCATCAGGCTGCTGCTGTACCGGGATCACGCCCCTGAACAGGAAGCTTACCAAATCCTTGTTCACACTCGCCAGCATCTGGCGGAACAATTCAAAGGCCTCGAATTTATAAACCAGCAAAGGGTCTTTTTGTTCATAAACCGCGTTTTGTACTGATTGTTTTAACTCGTCCATCTCGCGCAGGTGCTCTTTCCATGCATCATCAATCAGGTACAGGGTAACATTTTTCTCAAACGATTTAAATACTTCCAGCCCTTTGTTTTTGATGGCTTTTTTAAGCGGAACCGATACCTGTATGCCATTCACCCCATCGGTAAAGGGCACCATAATATTTTCCACATACTCGCCACGGGTTTCAAAAACGTCTTTTAAAACCGGGAAGGCTTGTTTTGCAATGCCTTCCTGTTTCCGTTTATAAAACTCCGTTACCGCAGCAAAAGAACGGTCGGTTAAGGCATTTATAGAAATATCGGTAAACTGGTCAGCTGTAATTTCTATTTCAAGTGAGAACAGGCGAATCATTTCCAATATGAAACCTTCAAAATTATTTGCTTCCTTATATTCCGTTACTACATCCTCAACAACATCAAAAATGGTATTGTTAATGTCAACGTCCAATCGCTCGCCAAATAATGCATTTTTACGTTTCGAGTAAATAACGGTACGCTGCGAGTTCATCACATCATCATATTCCAGCAAACGTTTACGGATGCCAAAGTTGTTTTCTTCTACTTTTTTCTGCGCACGCTCAATAGAGTTGGAGATCATGGAGTGCTGTATCACTTCGCCTTCTTCAATACCCATTTTTACCATCAGGTTTGATATCCTTTCAGAACCAAACAAACGCATCAGGTTATCTTCCAGGGATACAAAGAACTGTGACGATCCCGGGTCACCCTGCCTGCCTGCACGGCCACGCAACTGGCGGTCAACGCGGCGCGACTCATGGCGCTCTGTACCCACAATGGCCAAACCGCCTGCATCCTTTACATTAGGCCCAAGTTTTATATCTGTACCACGACCGGCCATATTGGTGGCTATGGTTACCGTGCTGGTCTGACCGGCTTCGGCAACAATGTCGGCCTCTTTCTGGTGCATTTTAGCGTTTAACACGTTGTGTTTAATACCACGCAGCTTAAGCATGCGGCTTAGCAATTCCGAAATTTCAACCGATGTAGTACCTACCAATACCGGGCGGCCTGCTTTTGTTAAATTAGTTATTTCCTCTGCTACCGCATTATACTTTTCGCGAACGGTGCGGTAAACAAGGTCTTGCCTGTCCGAACGGCTGGTTGGCGTATTTGTTTGTATATTTCCCAAAACTCACCGGCTTCAGTAACAGCAGTACCTGTCATACCGCAAAGCTTGTGGTACATCCTGAAATAATTTTGCAGGGTAATGGTTGCAAATGTTTGGGTAGCATCTTCAACCTTTACATTTTCTTTTGCCTCAATAGCCTGGTGCAAGCCATCGGAATAACGGCGGCCATCAAGCACACGGCCGGTTTGCTCGTCAACAATTTTTACCTTGCCGTCATCTAAAATATATTCGGTATCCTTTTCAAACAGGGTATATGCTTTTAACAACTGGTTAACCGAGTGTATACGTTCAGATTTTACCGAAAAATCGCGCATCAGGGCATCTTTCTTAGCAATTTTGTCTTCAGCAGGAAGTTCTGATTTCTCTATATCCGAAATTTCGGTACCAACATCCGGCATCACAAAAAAGTGCGGGTCTTCACCCGATGCAGTGATCAGTTCAATACCTTTTTCGGCCAGCTCAACCTGGTTGTTTTTTTCATCTATTATAAAAAACAGTTCGGCATCCACTTTATGCATTTCCTTGCTCTGGTCCTGCATATAATAGTTTTCCGACTTTAATAGAGTCTGCCTGTTGGCGCCCTCGCTTAAATACTTTATTAAAGCCTTGCTCTTAGGCAAACCACGGAATGCCCGCAATAAAGACATGCCACCTTCATCAGGACCAATTTTTCCTTCGGCAATTAGTTTTTTTGCTTCGTTCAATGCGCCGTTAACGTAATTTTTTTGCGCATTAACTAAGCGCTCAATGCGCGGTTTTAATTCGTAAAATTCATGTTCATCCCCGCGTGGTATAGGGCCCGAAATAATCAGCGGCGTACGGGCGTCATCAATTAAAACCGAGTCAACTTCATCCACCATCGCATAATGCAGTTTTCCCTGCACAAGTTCCTCGGGGCTGCGTGTCATATTGTCACGCAGGTAATCGAAGCCAAACTCGTTATTGGTGCCAAAAATGATGTCAGACTGGTAGGCCTTGCGGCGTTCTTCCGAATTTGGCTCATGTTTATCAATACAATCAACCGATAAACCATGGAACTCATAAATCGGGCCCATCCATTCCGAGTCACGCCGGGCCAGGTAATCGTTCACGGTTACAATGTGCACGCCTTGTCCGGCAAGGGCATTTAAATAAGCGGGTAGCGTAGCAACCAGCGTTTTACCTTCACCTGTAGCCATTTCGGCTATTTTACCCTGGTGCAATACAATACCACCTATAAGCTGCACATCATAGTGTACCATATCCCAGGTAACTTCATTATCTGCAGCCAACCAGGTATTATGATGGATAGCATTGTCCCCTTTTATCACCACGTTTTTCTTACGGGCGGCAAGGTCGCGGTCAAACTGGGTAGCGGTAACCTCAATGGTTTTATTTTCTTTAAAACGCTTTGCAGTTTCTTTTACCACAGCAAAAGCCCCGGGAAGAATTTCCATTAAAATAACTTCCAGCTGCTTATTGCGATCTTTTTCCAGTTTATCCAGTTGGGTATATAAAGCCACCTTTTCACTAACTTCAAGATCGGGATTGTTTTCTGTCTTTTCCTTAATTGATTGTATTTCACTATCAATTTCGGCCAATCCCTGGGCGATGGTTTCTTTAAAAGCTATTGTTTTGGCCCTAAGCTCATCGTTACTAATATCACCAAGCTTAGCAAATTCTGCCTTAACTTTTTCAACCAGGGGTAGCAAACTCTTTACGTCCCGGTCTGATTTGTTTCCAAAAAGCTTACTTATAAATTCTAACATGTTATTTTTCTAATAGTGCGATAAACTCAACAATTGCGCCACAGCAATTATGAGCCATTATGACAGGCAAAGTTACAGTTAATTGGGGATTTCACCGATTTTAAAGATAGATTTCACCGATTTTATGATATGATTGCACCGATTATGGAATGATTGCATCGGTTAGGGAAGCCTTTACTGCAAACTGCCCACTGCTACTCCTCGTCCGCCTCATCATCACCTTCCTCATCCTCATCAAACTCATTAAAAAAGCGGTCTTCATCAAACATTAGTTCTTCCAGCTTTTCCTGTTCGGGGGTACTGGTATCAAAGCGGATGGCCCAGTTATCGGGTATATCGTACGTTTTATCAAAGCCCCTTATCCAGTCAATAAAAACAAGCCTGAACTCTTCCACTTTGTCGCGCATCAGGTCGACGTAATCTTCTTCGTTTATCTCCACCATCGAAGCAAATGATACTGCGTTGAACATGTCCTGCACTGCCAGCTTTATTAAAACCGCGTTTTGCATCCGTAGTGAATATAACCCGCCGCCTTCAGCGCCGGCAATTTTTGCCTGTACCAGGGCGGCATTGGTAAACATCTGTGCCGCAAGGTGTTCTTTCATTTGATCCTCTTTTAGCGAATCGGCAATTACTTCGGCCAGGTCAAATAACTCCTGTGCTTTCCGGTACACAGGCAATTTTTCATATTTATCTAATCGGCGGGACATGGGTGGTGAAGTTAATGTGCAAATGTGCGGATTTCAGATGTGCAAATGAAATAAAATTAATGTGCGGATGTGCAGATTTCAGATGTGCAAATGAAATAAATTGGAAAATCCTAACTCATTTAAAATCAAAAAATCATCCGCATATTCGCACATCCGCACATCCATTTTTTCATTCGCACATCCGCACATTTGCATATCTTTGAGGCATGAACATCCTGCTCCTCGGTTCGGGCGGAAGGGAAAGCGCCTTCGCCTGGAAAATAGCCCAAAGTCCAAAATGCCAACAGCTTTTCATTGCACCGGGTAATGCCGGTACAGGTAAATTTGGCAAAAACGTAAATATTAAGGTAACCGACTTTGAAGGCATTGCGCAGTTTGCTTTGAGCAATAGTATCGATATGGTGCTGGTTGGGCCGGAAGAGCCCTTAGTTAAAGGTATCCATGATTTTTTCCTGGCTGATGAAAATTTAAAAAACATCCCGGTTATTGGTCCGCAGCGCGAAGGTGCACAATTAGAAGGAAGCAAGGATTTTTCGAAACAGTTTATGGTGCGGCATAATATTCCGGCCGCGGCATCAAAAACTTTTAATAAGGACACTTTACAGGATGGGCTTGAATATGTTGCAACGATTGGTTTACCTGTTGTATTAAAAGCTGATGGCCTTGCCGCAGGTAAAGGTGTGCTGATTTGCTTAAGCTTAGAAGAAGCCTGGCAGGAACTAAAAGAAATGCTCACCGAAGCAAAATTTGGTGAAGCCAGCTCAATGGTGGTGGTTGAGCAATTTTTACAGGGCATTGAGCTTTCGGTATTTGTGATGACCGATGGCGCCCACTATAAAATTTTACCCGAAGCCAAAGACTATAAACGGATTGGCGAAGGTGATACCGGTTTAAATACCGGCGGTATGGGCTCTATTTCGCCCGTGCCATTTGCCGATGCCGCCTTTATGAAAAAAGTAGAAGAACGGATCATTATCCCTACGGTTGAAGGCTTAAAAAAAGAAAACATCCCCTATAAAGGTTTTATTTTTATTGGTTTGATGAATTGTGACGGCGACCCCTGGGTAATTGAATACAATTGCCGCATGGGCGACCCTGAAACCGAAAGTGTTATGCCAAGAATAGCATCAGACTTTGTTGAGCTGCTATCCGGTGTAGCCGATGGGAACCTTAACGAAAAAGAATTAATTATTTCCGATAAGATCGCAGCCACAGTAATGATGGTTGCCGGTGGTTATCCCGGCGAATATTTAAAGCATAAAACCATAACAGGGATTGAAAATGTGCGCGGCTCGCAGGTTTTCCATGCAGGAACCTATCTTGATAATGAAGATATCAAAACATCCGGCGGCAGGGTATTGGCCGTTACATCTTTGCAGGATAATATGTTCACCGCCCTGCAACAAGCCACCGCCGATGCCAGCCGGATATATTTTGACGGCATGTATTTTCGCAAGGATATTGGATTTGATCTTTTGTAGTCCGAAAGAAAATTGTCGCTTTTTCATCAGGCGTTCCGATGGAACGCTCTTGCACGTTGTTTGTTTTTTCTACCAACCAAACGCCCCGATGGGACGGGCTTTACACTCTTTTCGTCCCATCGGGACGTTTGGTTGGTAGAAGATTTAGAGAAGCCATTTTCACGTTCCGTCAGGAACGTTTGGTGCTTACGCGACAATTTGGTTTACACCTTATTGTATGCCAAGTCAGAAAATCGGGGTATATTTTTAAGAAAAAATTTCCAAAAGATAAGAACTTGATAAACTTTTCATCTTTCCGACTTTCCAACTTTTTACTTCATTCCAAAAACCTCCGCTAATTTAGCGGACAACTCATTGCCATCAAGATCGCGGGCGATGATCTTCCCATTGGGATCGATTAAAAAATTTTGCGGTAGGGCAGTAAGCTTGTACAAAGCAACTACAGGGCTTTGCCAAAATTTAAGGTCAGACACCTGTGTCCATAATAGCCCGTCATGATGGATGGCGTTCAGCCATTTTTGTTTGTCACCCGGCTTATCGAGCGAAACGCTAAGTATATTAAAATCTTTATTCTTATAAATATTGTAAGCCTTTACCACACCGGGGGCCGACTCACGACAAATCGGGCACCACGACGCCCAAAAATCCAGTAACAAGTATTTTCCCTTGAAGGAGGATAATTTTACTGTATTATTAGCGGTATCGGGCAGTTCAAAATCCGGGGCAATACTTCCTATCCCCACCGCATGCATTTTTTCAATCGTTTCGGCGTAGGATTTTCCACGAGGGCTGTTTTTCACGGACGGTGATAAAATATCAAATAACGAGGAAACATCATTATAATCACTATACATAGCAAACGAGTACAAAGCATCAAGACTTACCAATGAGGATGGGTTTTCGGTTATGAATTTTTTATTCTCAGCTTTTCTTTCTTTTTCAAGGTTCTTATTCAATAATTCAAGTTCTTTTAAAAATTGCGGCGATTTTTTTTGATCTTCCGAGGCACTTGTATCCCTGGTTTCCAATTCCCCGTCGCGATGCTCAATTGGCATCATCAGAGTTTTATACCGTTCTTCGTCGTCATTGTTTTTTGTGCCTGTTATTTTAGCGTTTTCCAGCGAGTCGGAACTTACCACGTTGATAACACCGCCTGTCTCCAGGTAAAATTTTACATAAATGTCATCGGCGAATCCATTACCGGCTTTATTTAACGTCAGGTATGCTTCGGTTGGCTGGCTAATAGTGCCATTAAACTTAAATTCACCATTGTTTAATACTGCTGAATCCGCAATCATTCGGTTATAAACCAGGAATAATTTTGCCGGCTTGTTCAAACAGCCAATTTTACCCTTTACAAAAAAATCACCCGATTGTGCAAAAACAACTGCTTGGGAAAACAATAAAATGGCAAAAATTAATTTTTTCATGTGGTTAAATGTACGTTTTTGATTTCTCATAAGCTGTCTAAAAATGACATGAATTCTTAATTTCCGTGAAAACCACTGACAATATTTTGTCACTGACAAAATATTGTCAGTAGCTAAGTTATTAATTATCAGCTGTGTTGCGCTTTGTTGCAGGGTGTTGCACATGTTGCGCAACACCTGCAAATTTCCACTCCCGCTCCCGGTATCAGGTTGGATGAATCAAAAGACAATAAACTTTGGCCGATGTTAACTATAATGGATCGTTTTTTAGACAGTTCCCGCCTTTGTTGGTGTTGTCACCAACAAACCGTATTTATAGGGTAGCAACAAACACACAGGACATGTTGGTGACAACACCAACATGGGCGTAAAGGCAATAAGCTTTGGTCGATGTTAACTATGATGGATCGTTTTTTAGACAGCTTCTCAGAAACCACTAAAATATAAAAGCCCAAAAAATTGAGCGACAATCTTTTGGGCATTATTTTCTTTCTTTCTGACTTTCCGACTTCCGGACCCCAATTAAATCTTCCCTAACAACTCTTCTAATTTATCTTCCAGGTCATCACCCCGAAGGTTTTTGGCAATGATCTTTCCGTTAGGATCAAGCAAAAAATTTTGAGGGATGCCTTGTATACCATATAATACCGCTGTTTTGCTGTTCCAGAATTTTAAGTCGGATACCTGTGTCCAGGTTAAACCATCTTTGTGGATAGCCGCCAACCATTTATCTTTAGCATTAGGCTGATCTAAAGAAACGCCAATTATGGTAAAGTTTTGGCCTTTATAACGATTGTATGCTTTTACAACATTCGGGTTTTCACCCCGGCATGGGCCGCACCACGATGCCCAAAAATCTACCAATACATATTTCCCTCTAAAAGACGACAGGTTTATAATCTTCCCGCTGGTATCCGCTTCAGCAAATTCCGGCGCTATTCCGCCCAAAGCAATCGTTTTTAATTTCGGCAGCCTTTCTGCAAATTTCTTCCCTGCATCGGTTTGCTGCACTGCCGGTGTTAACCCGTTAAATAGCGCAGCAATATCCGGATAATCAGCACTGTAAGCATACCCTTCCAATGCTATCAGACTTATATATGAATCCGGGTTATCTTGTATAAATTTTTTATTTATAGCCGCGTCTTGTGCTGCTATCGCCTTTTCGGCTTTGTTATTTTCCGCCTTAAAGGCTTCCGACTGCTGCTGCTCGGGTGTCGCGGCTTTGTTCTTAGCTTCCAAAGCGGCATAGGCATCGTCTATAGGCTTAAACGCCAATCCATAGCGCGCATCATCCTCATTTGCTTTTGTACCCGTAACTTTTGCACTTTGAAGCAGGGTATCAGCGGTCAAAGTAATAGTTCCCTTTTCGAGAAAAATTTGTTTGTAATCATTACTGGCCATCATGCCGGTCCCGCTTTTATTGAACCTTATATTACCCTTTACGGGGCCGCTGCCAATTGCCCCGCTAAATTGAAATTTTCCATCCTTCAGTAATGTGGAGTCTGTAATAACTTTGCCATTGAATCTGTATTGCAAATAAATTTTCGCAGGCGCATTATAGGTTCCTATAGTGCCCTCAACTGTGTACTTACCATCCTGGGCAAAAACAAATGCCGGTAAACATGCCAGCGCCATTAAAATTATTTTTTTCATCCCGTTAAATTTTAGTGCAATATATAAAACCTAAAATGTTAATTATTTTACTTTCGGGCTTTTTGGGTAAAAAATGCAGTTACGTTCCTGGCTTTTCCGACTTTCGGACTCCCCAATTATTATTTCGCCAAAACCTGTTCAAGTGTATTTTGCAGGTCATCACCGCGAAGGTCCCTGGCAATTATTTTTCCATTAGGATCGATCAGGAAGTTAGCCGGTATGGATGTTATAGAATATAAAGCGGCGACTTCGTTATTCCAGAATTTAAGATCCGATACCTGTGTCCAGCTTAAGCCATCATTTTGAATGGCGGCAAGCCAGTCAGCTTTCCCAGAGGCCTTATCAAGGGAAACACTTAATATCGTGAAATTTTTATCTTTATATTTATTATAGGCTTTTACCACATTAGGGTTTTCCTGGCGGCATGGCCCGCACCATGATGCCCAAAAATCAAGTAAAACGTATTTTCCCCTGAACGATGAAAGTTTAACAGGCACACCATTTATATCATTCTGTATAAAATCAGGAGCGGTAACGCCAATTGCCGTATTTCTTAATGCGTCAAGCGACTTTTTTAAAACTTTTCCGGTTTCCGTTGCCTTTAATCTATCCGATAATGAATTGTATAGCGGGTCTACCTCCGATGGGTCGGGCGAGGGACCGGCAACAGAATACAGGGCAAGCAAACTCAGATAGCTGTCAGGATTTGATAAAATGAAGATTTTAAGGGTAGCTTTTTGTTCTATTTGTAATTCTTTATGCTTTGCCTGCATGGCATTCTGAAATTCAGCAGTATTTTGTTTCGCAGGCGATGCCGTGTCCTGTTCTTCTTTTATTTTTCTGGCTTGTTCTATCAATGGTTTCAACTGCGCCAGTAATTTTTCATTATCATCATTTATTTTTGATCCTTTGATCACAGCTTTGGCGACCGAATCCTGGCTGTTTATTTCAAATTCGCCTTTGTCAACATAAAAGTTTAAATTATCGGCTGTGGTATCCAATGAGTTCAGGCCAACACCATTGCGGTCGATAACTAACACAGCAGCCGATGGATTTATTATTTGTCCTTTAAAAGTGAAGCTGCCATTAGTGATCAGCGCCGAATCGATCATCCTGTTAGCCCCTAACTGGTAAATGAGGTAAGCCCTGGCCGGGGCATTCAAATTGCCCACTTTGCTTTTTATTAAAAATGGCTGCGGTTCCTGTGCAAATGCCATTAGCGGCAGTAAGGCTATGATATATAAAAGTATTTTCTTCATCTGTTTAATTGAACTATAAGCTGTGATAACGTTTAATTAGTAATTGAATTATACCTTGTCAGGTTAATTTTTGATAAGTGCGCCACCAAAGATCCGGCATTTCGCCGGAAACTGCTGTTTTGTAATCATCATACCGGCAGGGTACAAGATGGAAACGCTCATTTTTTGAACCTCCGGCCGGGTAAGGTACCTGCATCCACCAGCGGTCTGATTTTTTACTTTTTACAAATACCAGTTCGTGCTCCTCGTGTTTTAAACTGGTTTTATAAATGAGGTACTGCGATTTTGGATTAAGCGGAAAATCACTTTTGCGGTTATATACCCCATCAATAAAATACCATACCATTTGTGCTATCAGCATGGCTGTTTGCCCGTTACTGTCGTAAGCCGGGTTAAATTCATAAAAGCCTATAGAACTTAATTTATCGTTGAAGCCAGCATACCGGGCAACCTGGCAAGCCTCTTCGCCATAAAAACCATTGGGGCTGGCATTGGCATTTCCAACAGCATCTGCCGAGCGGATAGCGCCAATATCAAAACTGATCATACTAGCATTGCGGATAATAGGCTCGGTAACCGCAATATTGCCAATCAGTTCGCCTAAGCGGTGAACATCAAAATAAAGCTTATCCATTACCCGTAAACTTTCCTGGCTTGCAAAATAGGTTTGGTAGCCCAGGTTACTGTAATTAAAAAGGTAATTAGGCTCATGCAAAAATATTTTATTCAGGTAAGATCCTGAGGTGGTTTCAATAGTATCAGCGCCTTTATCATCATCATCCAGATCAAAATGCGAGTCGACAATAACCAGGTCTACCTTTTGTTCTAATGTCTCGTATGCCATGTACTGCGCATAAGTTAAATCCTGCCCGCCACCCAAAATAACCGGGATAATATTTTTTTTAACCAGCTCATTAATTACTGTTTTAAGCGCTATATAGGTATCGGTAACAGCTGCCCCCTGGCGGATATTGCCAAGGTCGACGATTTTGGTATTGTAATTGCCCTCGTTAAGCTGGTATAATTTCTCGCGGATATAATCGGGCGCCAAAGCGCAGCCGGAATTGTTTATGGCATTGCGGTCTTCCCTCACCCCGATAATGGCGATATCGGTTTTTTGTTCGAGGTCGGGGAAATCAACAGAAAAGTATTCGATCTTACTGCCCAGCTGGCTTGTATAATATCCCTTTTTAGGGATTATCTTTTCAATGTCGACAGGGGTAAAAAAATCGGATAAAGACATTTTTGATTTGAAAATTAAATTGATTTGAAGATTTGAAAATGGCAGAAACTCATAATACTTTGCGAAGACAAACATATTCAAATTATTAGATTAGTTGATTTGAAAATTTGAATTAGCATCTTTGCATGTGTCATTTTCAAATCTTCAAATTAACAAATCTTCAAATTAATGATTTTAGTTACCGGGGCGACTGGTTTTTTAGGTTCAGAACTTGCAAAGCAGCTCGTAAAGCTGGGCAATAGCATCCGTTGTACCAAACGGATAAAATCTAAAATCCCGGAAATATTAATACCCTTTCAAAAACAAATTGAATGGGTTGATGCTGATTTGATGGATGTTTTTGCGCTTGAAGATGCACTTAAAGGCATAACACAAGTTTATCACTGCGCCGCCTGGGTATCGTTAAAACAGGCCGATAAAAAACAGATGATCAATGCCAATGTCACTGGCACTGCTAATTTGGTGAATTTATGCCTGCAAAATCATATCCGGCTGGTGCATGTAAGTTCAATAGCCGCTATAGGTCTTGCCAAGCCCGGCGATTTGATAACCGAAAATCACCACCTCGACCAGGCTACTGAAACTGATGGTTATGCCATATCAAAATTAGAAAGCGAAATGGAGGTTTGGCGGGGCATTGCCGAAGGTTTGGATGCGGTGATTGTAAATCCTTCGCTTATTATTGGCGCTAATGCAGGTATCAATGGCAGCGGGCAATTATTTGAAACTATTCGCAAAGGGCTTAAATTTTATACAGCGGGCAGCTCGGGAATTGTAAATGTAGAAGACGTTGCCAAATGTATGATCGCCCTGATGAACAGTAATATTAGTGGTGAACGATACATCATCAGTGCTGAAAATTGGAATTATAAACAACTCACCGCCGAAATTGCCAAAGGCTTTGGCATAAAGCCACCCTCAATTTTTGCCAGTGCATGGATGATGGGCCTGGCTTGGCGCGGTGCCGCATTCATTGCTGCCATAACCCGAAAAGACCCGGCCATTGATAAAATTTCGGCCCAGTCAGCATCCATGGCCAGGAATTATGATAATTCGAAAATTAAAAAGGCAATTGGAA
>Ga0302309_10001719_pt1 | contig 19361 bp, 17 predicted proteins | sample III_Palsa_N1_1_FD_200453 | JGI IMG/M metagenome (GOLD analysis project Ga0302309, IMG submission 200453) | Peat permafrost microbial communities from Stordalen Mire near Abisko, Sweden - III_Palsa_N1_1 | ecosystem: Environmental > Terrestrial > Soil > Palsa > Peat permafrost | place: Sweden... | reverse complement strand
GTTTTATTTTTTTACTTCGTAAAAAGGCACAAGTGGACACTTGTGCCAGCGGGGTTATTACTAGTTGACAGTGAAGGACGCTGTCAACAGCAAGGAAATTATGTAATAATTAACTTCGTTCAATAGTGAATTCATTTAGTCTATTAACTAACTTGGCTTGTGCAGATGCTAAAACACTATTTAATTCTTCTATTAAATGTAGATTAGTAATTATATCTTTTGTTTCAAAGAATTCAATAAGATCATTAATGCTTTTAATCAAAGGCGAAAAGCATTCTTTTTGAAAAGTTTCATCATATAAATCAGCAAAAAGAAATTCAGAGCTTTGCTTAAATAAATGTGTTCGTATTAATAACATACGATAAGCTTTTGCTTTATCTTGATATTTTTCATCAAATATTAAAATTAAGCTTGATGAAAATTCTGTAATTGTATGGTATCGTAGTTGAGTATATGCAATATTTTTTTGAGCGATAATGCTTTCTTTTGCTCTTTTATCTTCAACATCTGATACAGTAAATGATAAATATATCAAAGCAACAATATTAACTATTGCAAGAATAGGATTTAACGAACCACCTATAAAATCTCCATATTGCCCCCAAGCATCAACCTTTAATGACAATCCATTTTCATGAAATCTACAATAGTAAATAGCATTGGGAATTGTATAAATTAGAATACATGAAAATGCTATGATTGATATCCAAATTAGTTGTTTTTTATTCATGTTATTGCAGTGTAAAAAGTAAATATTTCATTTATAATATATATAAACATCAAAATAAAGATATATGCATATGAAATATTTACAGACTTTTGAAAACTATTCTTTAACAAAAGGTACTGAAATTGAAAGAGCTAAAGTGGCACATTTTTAGCATATTTCATTCCCTTTAAACTCCAAAACTTTGCACTTTAAACCTTCAATCCTCCAAAACCAAAAATATATTCCTCCTTTTAAAAGCTTTTTGGAACAATTTTTGTAAAAAAAGAATTTTATACTATGTTTGCAACCTTATAACAAATGGGAAATATTAATACATATCTACAGTCTTTGTCCTTAACTCTTGCTAAAGAAGAGGCTGGCAGAGTATTTCCTACCCCCAGATTCCCCAGGCCTTAGGCCGGCTGCACTTATAACTGCCTATGCGGCAGTTAACTCTAAGGAGTTTAGGCTCCAAAAACACAATTCAATCAATTTTCAATTATTTTATTAATTCTTAATTTAGGGTAAATAAATGTCAGATTTTGTAGTACAGGTTGCTGGGGAGCAACACAAGCATTTAGCACAAGCCATTTGCCACGAGATGGAGGAAAGCGCCAAGGCGCGCGGAACCGGCATAGCTAAAAGAAATCCCGACTACATTCGTAAAAAAATGGAAGAAGGCAAGGCCATTATAGCCACCAAAGGGGAGGACTTTGCCGGTTTTTGTTATATAGAAACCTGGGGGCACGACAAGTACGTGGCCAACAGCGGCCTTATAGTGGCCCCGGCCTACAGAAAAGACGGCCTGGCCACCAAAATAAAGCACAAAGCCTTTGAACTATCGCGCAAAAAATACCCAGAGGCCAAGCTTTTTGGCCTTACCACCAGCCTTGCCGTAATGAAAATTAACTCCGACCTGGGCTACCAGCCCGTTACTTTTTCGGAGCTTACAGACGATGAGGATTTTTGGAAGGGCTGTTCCAGTTGCGTTAACTACGATATCCTTACCCGGATGAACCGTAAAATGTGCCTTTGCACCGGCATGGTGTACGACCCTAAAGAAGCGCAGGAAAAAAAGTGGGATTTTGTAAAAAAATCCAAACTGTACGAGCGTTGGGCCAAGTTTAGGAACACCAGGCTACTAAAACCACTGCCGCAGGATACGGTAAAAACCATCCTGGCTCTTTTTAAGATCGGGTAAGCGCGTTTCGGCAAATTCGCCGGTTATAATTCCAATTTATTATTTAATTTTAAAGCTCAATTAACCATTTAAAGTAATGAGTAAAAAAGTAGTATTGGCTTTCAGCGGGGGCCTCGATACGTCTTATTGTGTAAAGTACCTTTCGGAGGATAAAGGTCTTGAAGTATATTCTGCCATTGTGGACACCGGCGGTTTTACCAAAGAAGAACTTAAGCAAATTGAAAACAAGGCCTACAATTTGGGCGTGGTAAAGCATGTAACCCTGGATGTAGTGAACCAGTATTACGAAGACTGCATAAAATACCTGGTTTTTGGCAATGTATTAAAAAATAACACCTACCCGCTTTCTGTTAGCGCAGAGCGGGTGTTTCAGGCCATGGCGATTGCTAAGTACGCCAAGGAAGTAAAGGCGGACTACGTGGCGCATGGCAGCACCGGAGCGGGCAACGACCAGGTGCGTTTTGATATGATCTTTAACATCCTTATCCCCAACGTGGGCATCATTACCCCAATCAGGGATTTGAAGCTTAGCAGGGAGGCGGAGATAGAATACCTTAAAGCCAAAGGGGTGGTGCAAGACTGGACGAAGTCGCAGTACTCCATCAACAAAGGCATGTGGGGAACCAGCGTAGGCGGCAAAGAAACGCTTACCTCTAACCAATACCTGCCCGATGCGGCGTTCCCGACACCGGTAACCAAAACTACGTCGGAAGAACTAGAACTTACCTTCGAGAAAGGCGAACTGGTGGGTATAGATAGTAACCACTATGCCAACCCGGTAGAGGCCATACAAAAATTACAAAGCATAGCCGCGCCTTACGGCATTGGCAGAGACATCCACGTGGGCGATACCATTATAGGCATAAAAGGACGCGTGGGCTTTGAGGCCGCCGCCCCGGTAGTAATTATAAAGGCTCACCATGCGCTGGAAAAACATACGCTTACCAAATGGCAAATGTACTGGAAGGAACAACTGGCCAACTGGTACGGCAACTTTGTACACGAGGGGCAGTTTCTTGACCCTGTAATGCGCAATATAGAAGGCTTTTTGAGCGATACGCAGCAAAACGTAAGCGGCAAGGTAAAAGTGTTTTTGGCTCCGCACAGGTTCCATGTGGTAGGTATTACTTCCGAGCACGATTTGATGTCGTCCAAATTTGGAAGTTACGGAGAGATGAACAACGCCTGGAGCGGCGAGGATGTGAAGGGCTTTGCCAAAATATTTGGCAACCAGACCATGATTTACCACAAGGTGAACGAAGTAAGCGAGAACTAGTTTTTAGAAGAAGATGAAGAAAGTGAGAATAGGAATAGTAGGAGGGGCCGGTTACACCGGGGGAGAATTGTTGCGTATACTGGTAAATCACTCAAATGCGGAGATTATATTTGTGCACAGCAAAAGCAATGCGGGCAACCCTTTGTACAAAGTGCATGGCGACTTGCTGGGTTCTACCCACCTAAAGTTCTCTGACTTTTTGAGCGATGATATAGATGTATTGTTCCTTTGCGTGGGGCATGGCGACGCTTCTAAGTTTTTGGCAGAAAATACCATTAGCCCAAAAATAAAGATTATAGACCTTAGCCAGGACTACCGCATAGCCAAAGACGGCAACGACTTTGTGTACGGATTGCCCGAGTTGCAGAGGGAAAAAATTAAAACAGCGCATCACATTGCCAACCCGGGCTGCTTTGCCACCTGCATACAGTTGGGCCTGCTACCATTAGCAGCCAAAGGCTTGTTGAACGAGGAAGTGCATGTATCGGGTATTACGGGCTCTACCGGCGCGGGGCAAAGCCTTACGGAAACGTCTCACTTTAGCTGGAGAAATAATAATATGTCCATTTACAAGGCATTTACGCACCAGCATTTAAAGGAGATTAACCAGAGCTTAAAACAGTTGCAAGGAGATTTTAGTAAGGCGATCAATTTTATTCCGTTTAGGGGAGATTTTACCAGGGGCATATTTACCACGCTGTACCTTAAAACGCCAATAGCGCTAGAGGAAGCGTATGGAATTTATGAGAGCTACTACGCGCCGCATCCGTTTACGCACGTAAGCAGAACTAACCCGGATTTGAAACAAGTAGTAAATACCAACAACGGTATTGTGTACCTGGAGAAATACAACGATACCTTACTAATAGTAAGTATGATTGATAACCTGCTTAAGGGAGCGTCGGGGCAGGCGGTGCAAAACATGAATTTGATGTTTGGATTAGAAGAAACAGCAGGCATACGGTTAAAATCCGCAGCTTTTTAATAGTAATTAGTAATTGTACCATTTAACTTTTTGCTTATGAAACCATTTGACGTATATCCGCTTTTTAATATAGAGCCTGTAAAAGCGCAAGGCAGTTGGCTGTGGGACAAGCAGGGTACAAAATACCTTGACCTTTATGGCGGCCATGCGGTAATCTCCGTAGGGCACACTCATCCGTATTATGTGGGTAAAATAGTTGAGCAGTTGAATAAGATTTCGTTTTATTCCAACTCGGTTATTATCTCGCAACAGACAGAGCTGGCCGAAAAGCTTGGGGTATTATCCGGTTATGTAAATTACGAACTGTTCCTGTGCAACTCTGGCGCTGAGGCGAATGAGAATGCCTTAAAGCTGGCATCGTTTCACACGAACAGAAAGAAAGTGATTTCATTCACTAAAGGATTTCATGGCAGAACGTCGTTGGCGGTTGCCGCTACAGACGGCCCATCCATGCAGGCGCCGGTAAATAAAACGGATAATGTCATCATGCTTCCTTTTAACGACGAGGCGGCCTTAGAAGCGCATTTCTCTGACGAAATAGCAGCGGTAATTATAGAAGGCATGCAAGGCGTGGGCGGGGTTAAACTGCCAACAGTGGCCTTCCTTAAAAAGATCGATCAGCTTTGTAAAAAATACAATGCGGTATTTATACTGGACGAAGTGCAATCCGGTTACGGACGTTCGGGTAAGTTTTTTGCTCATCAACATGCAGATGTAAAACCCGACCTTATTACTACCGCTAAAGGCATGGGCAACGGTTTCCCTATTGCCGGGGTGTTAATCAATCCTAAATTTAAGGCAGTACATGGTATGCTGGGCACTACCTTTGGGGGCAATCACCTGGCTTGTGTGGCGGGTATAGCGGTGTTGGATATTATTAAAAACGAAAACTTACTAGTGAACGCCGCTAAAATGGGCGACTACCTTATGACGGCTTTAAGAAAGGTTGTCGGGGTAAAAGAGGTAAGAGGTTTTGGGCTGATGGTAGGCGTGGAGTTGGAAATACCTTGTGCGCCTATACGGGCAGCATTGCTGGACGAATATAAAATATTTACGGGCTCATCTTCTGATAAAAATACTATTAGAATATTGCCTGCGCTTAACATTGGCGAGGAGGAATTGGATTTGTTCCTTACTGCCTTTACTACCGTGCTATCAAAAACATTAGTTAATAAATGAGAAATTTTACTTCAGTAAGAGACGTAGAAGACATTAATGCGCTGGTTAACCTTGCGCTGGAATGCAAGGCCGATCCTTTAAAGTACAAAGAGCTTGGCAGGAATAAAACGCTGGGGCTTGTTTTTTTCAATCCAAGTTTACGTACCCGTTTAAGCACCCAGAAGGCTGCGCATAACCTTACCCTGCGCGTAATGGATATGAACGTGGGACAGGACAGCTGGTCGCTGGAATTTAGAGACGATGTAGTAATGGACGCCAATACGACGGAGCACATAAAAGAGGCGGCGGCAGTAATGGGCCAGTACTGTGATATTCTTGGCATACGTTCCTTCCCATCACTGAACGACAAGGAGAGCGACTATAAGGAAGAGGTGATAGGAAAGTTTATTACGTATTCAGGAGTACCATTAGTTAGTTTGGAATCTGCAACTCTTCATCCTTTGCAGTCGCTGGCGGATTTGATGACCATTGAAGAGTTGAAAAAGAAACAACGCCCTAAGGTAGTACTTACCTGGGCGTCTCATCCTAAGGCTTTGCCACAGGCGGTGCCGAACTCTTTTGCAGAGTGGATGATACGGGCGGATGTTGATTTTGTAATTACGCATCCCGAGGGGTACGAGCTGGATACTAAATTTACAGACGGCGCGGAGATTATTTACGATCAGGATGAAGCGCTAAAAGGAGCTGATTTTGTATATGCTAAAAACTGGTCTTCTTATGAATACTACGGAAATATTATTTCCAAAGACAAAAGCTGGACGATAACGCCAGAGAAAATGGCATTAACAGATAATGGCAAATTTATGCACTGCCTTCCGGTTAGAAGAAATGTGGAAGTTACTGATGCAGTGCTTGACAGTCCAACCTCCGTAGTAATACACGAAGCAGGCAACAGGGTTTGGGCAGCGCAGGCGGTGCTAAAGAAGATACTAGACGATAACTTTTGAGAAGTTTAGAGTTTAAAGTTTAGAGAATAAAAGAATGCAGAAATTATATATAGTTAAGATTGGTGGTAATGTTATTGACGACGAAACAAAACTCGATCAGTTTTTAAAGAGTTTTGCAGCTCTTAAAGAAAATAAAATACTGGTGCATGGCGGGGGGAAGGTTGCTACGGAGATAAGCAAGGGTTTAGGCACTGAGGCGCAGATGGTAGACGGACGAAGGATAACCGACGCTGAGACGTTGAAGATAGTAACTATGGTGTACGGCGGATTGATCAATAAGAAGATTGTAGCCAAGCTGGTAGCTAATGGTAATCTCTCCATAGGGCTTACGGGAGCAGACGCCAATATCATACTGGCAAAAAAACGTCCTGTAAAGAATGGCATAGATTATGGCTTTGTGGGAGATGTGGAGCAGGTGCATTCGTCGCCTATTACTCATTTTCTTTCTATGGGGCTTACGCCTGTCATTGCTCCACTTACGCACGACGGGCAGGGCAGTATGTTGAACACGAATGCGGATACGATGGCTTCTGCCATTGCGGTGGCAATGTCGGATACTTTTGCCACAGAACTGATTTACTGTTTTGAGTTGAAAGGAGTTTTGGAGGATTTCAGTAATAAAGAATCAGTAATTTCTGATATTACGTATAGCAAATATCAGGACTTAAAGAATAAAGGAATTATAGACAAAGGGATGATTCCAAAAATGGATAATTCCTTTGACGCTATAAAATCAGGCGTTGCTTCGGTAGTCATTTGCCATGCGGACGACCTGGTTACCATAGTTAATAAAATAGAAAAAAAAGGAACAAAATTGAGTTTGTAGTAAAAACTACTACAAGCTTTTTACTTTTATGGATAGATCAAAATTAAAGAAAGACGCCGTTGAACTGCTTAAGGGACTTATCAGAATAGAGTCGTTTAGTAAGCAGGAAGACAAAACTGCCGATTTGCTCAATCAGTTTTTGACAGACCGTGGCGTGCCTACCATTAGGAAGAAAAACAACGTTTGGGCGTTCAACAAGTATTACGACAAGAACAAGCCCACTATTCTGTTAAACTCTCACCACGATACTGTAAAGCCAAACCCCGGCTATACCAACGACCCTTTTGAGCCTTTGGTAAAGGATGGTAAATTATTTGGATTGGGAAGTAACGATGCGGGCGGATGCCTGGTATCATTAATTGCTACCTTCCTTTATTTTTACGAAGAACAAAACTTGAAATATAATTTTGTAATTGCTGCTACTACTGAGGAAGAAATTTCAGGTTTCGACGGATTGGAGCTTGTATATCCTGAGTTGGGCGAGATTGATTTTGCCATAGTAGGCGAACCTACGTTGATGGACATTGCCGTGGCTGAGAAGGGACTAATGGTATTGGATTGCACCGCCAAAGGAAAGGCTGGCCATGCTGCCCGTGAGGAAGGCGAAAACGCCATTTACAAAGCGCTTGATGACATCAATTGGATACGCAACTATAAGTTCGAGAAAATATCTCCGCACCTTGGGGCTATGAAGATGTCTGTTACTATTATTAATGCAGGTTACCAGCACAACGTAGTTCCTGAAACGTGCACGTTTACTATCGACGTGCGTATTACGGAAATGTACAGAAACGAAGAGGTACTAAAAATTATTGACGACAATATTACTTCGGAGGTAAATCCACGCTCGGTGCGTTTAAGGCCGTCGTTTATTGACCCAGAGCATGAACTGGTAAAAGCTGCCATTAAGAACGGGGCTAAACCTTACGGTTCTCCTACTACTTCCGACCAGGCGCTTATACCTGTGCCCTCGGTAAAGATGGGGCCGGGCAATTCCAGCCGCTCGCATACTGCCAATGAATTCATCTGGCTGATTGAGATTGAGGAAGGCATTGACAAATACATTAATATTTTAAGTGAAATAGTACATTAATCAACTAGCATGAAACTCTGGCAGAAAGATACGGACGTAAATAAGGAAATTGAGAAGTTCACTGTTGGCAAGGACAGGGAGCTTGACCTGTTTCTGGCAGAGTTTGATGTACTAGGTTCGTTGGCGCACACGGCTATGTTGCAAAGCATTAGCCTGCTTACTGCAGAGGAATTAACTATACTACACGCCGGGCTTAAAACTATTTATAAAGAAATTAAGGAAGGTAAATTTGAAATTGAGGATGGGGTAGAGGATGTGCATTCCCAGGTGGAGTTACTATTAACCCAACGGCTTGGAGAAGTGGGTAAGAAAATACATAGCGGGCGTTCCCGAAACGACCAAGTATTACTTGACCTGAAACTGTATACCAGAAGCGCCATAAAGGAAACGGTAGAAAACGCCAAGGAACTTTTTGATCTGCTAATACAACTAAGCGAAAAATACAAAAATCATTTATTGCCTGGCTATACCCATTTGCAGATTGCTATGCCCTCTTCGTTTGGGCTGTGGTTTGGCGCTTATGCAGAAAGCATTGCAGACGATATGCAGATGTTGTTGGCGGCTTATAAAATTACCAATAAAAACCCATTAGGCTCTGCGGCGGGTTACGGCTCTTCCTTCCCGCTGAACAGGCAGATGACTACCGACCTGCTGGGCTTCGAGAGTCTTAACTACAACGTGGTGTACGCCCAAATGGGCAGGGGCAAAACGGAGAAGAACGTTAGCGCTGCCCTTTCTTCATTGGCTGGTACGCTGGCTCGTATGGCTATGGATGTGTGTTTGTACATTAACCAGAACTTTGCCTTCATCTCTTTCCCGGATGAGCTGACTACTGGTTCCAGTATAATGCCGCACAAAAAAAACCCGGACGTGTTTGAGCTTATCCGCGCGAAGTGCAATAAGCTACAGGCATTGCCAAACGAGATTAGTATGATTACTACCAACCTGCCTTCCGGCTACCACCGAGATTTGCAGGTAATTAAGGAAAGCTTTTTACCGGCGTTTGAAACTATTAATTCTTGTTTGAGCATTGCGGGCTATATGCTGAAGCACATTAGTATAAAAGATAATATACTGGAAGACCCTAAGTACAAATACCTGTTTACCGTTGAGGTAGTAAACCAGATGGTACTAGACGGCGTGCCTTTTCGCGAGGCGTACAAGAAGGTGGGCAAGCTGGTAGAAACGAATACCTTTGAGGCCCCAGGCAAGATAAACCACACCCACGAAGGCAGCATAGGCAACCTTATGAACAGCCGCATACAGGAAGAAATGAACAAAGTCCTTGACGCTTTCCAGTTTAGCAAAGTGGAGGAGCAGGTGAAGAAGTTGGTGGGGTAGGCTTATTAACAATAACTAAAAAATTATAATGACACCTATTGAAGAATACATGGCTCATCTTGATAAAGTATTTCAACAAGAGCCTGTATTTTACAAAAACGATTGTAAAATTCCAGGCCTTCCAGGAATAACTTCAATAGTTTACAATGATATCCCTGAAAAAGGTTTTACAACAGGGCTAACTTATGGCCTTTCTCTTTTTGAACATCCTGATTGGAAATTAAGTAGACCTGAACTTTGTATTAGTCTCGAATCTAGTAATATTGATTGGGGGCAAGTAGTTGGCTATTTAGCAAATCATTTACGAGACACTTGTCCATTCTGTTATGGAGATACAATCGATTTTGAAGAAAAGATCTCAGATGACTCTGAAATGTCTGCTTTCTTTATTTTTGCTCCTAGTATTTTAGAGCCTGAAGATTATTTGCACATTGATATTGGAATAGGCTATGAAATCAGTATTGCAGGGTTATACCCAATGTATGCTGAAGAACTAGAAGTGTTTAGTAAGATTGGATTAGACAAGTTTTGGCATCACCCAAATTTTGATTTATATAATGTTAACAGAAAAAGAATAATCGCTTAAAACTCTTTCAATCCTTAGTGTAATAACAAAAAAGCCCGCATTACTGCAGGCCTTTTACTATTAAAACTAATCTAAACTATATGTAACTACTATATTACTTTTTTTCGTTGCCTACTTCTTCGTAGTCCACATCGGTTACGTTGCCGTCTTTACCGCCTTGTTGGTTGCCGGTAGTTCCCGCATCGCCTTGTGGGTTTTGCGCCCCGCCGCCTGTGCTGGCAGCGTTGTACATTTCCTGCGAGGCCGCTTCCCATGCCGTATTAAGGGCAGCCAGGGCGGAATCTATATGGTTAACATCTTTTGCCGCGTGGGCCTTCTTTAACTCAGCCAGGGCAGACTCGATAGCAGTCTTGTTAATAGCGGATAACTTGTCTCCGTATTCTTTCAGTTGCTTCTCAGTCTGGAATATCAAAGCATCGGCGCCGTTCAATTTTTCAATCTTTTCCTTCTCCGCTTTATCAGTGGCTTCGTTGGCTTTGGCTTCTGCCTTCATCTTTTCTACTTCCTGCTCGGTTAAACCGGAAGAAGCTTCAATCCTGATCTTATGCTCTTTGCCGGTTCCCCTGTCTTTGGCGGAAACGTTTAGTATACCGTTAGCGTCAATATCGAAGGTTACTTCTACCTGAGGCACTCCTCTTGGAGCCGGCGGTATTCCGTCTAAGTGGAACCTGCCGATAGTCCTGTTGTCTTTTGCCAACGGGCGTTCGCCTTGCAGCACGTGTATTTCTACAGACGGCTGACTGTCGGAAGCGGTAGAGAATACTTCAGATTTTTTAGTTGGGATAGTAGTGTTCGACTCAATTAATTTGGTAAACACACCGCCCATAGTTTCTATACCTAACGACAGAGGAGTAACGTCTAGTAGTAACACGTCTTTTACTTCGCCTGTCAATACGCCGCCTTGTATGGCTGCTCCTAAGGCTACTACTTCGTCCGGGTTAACGCCTTTGGAAGGTTTCTTCCCGAAGAATTTTTCTACTTCTTCCTGTACCTTAGGGATACGGGTAGAACCTCCTACCAATATTACTTCATCGATTTGCGAAGCGTTTAAACCGGCGTCTTTTAACGCCTGTTTGCAAGGCTCTAAGGTTCTTTTTATAAGCGAATCGGCCAGTTGTTCAAACTTGGCTTTGCTTAACTGACGTACAAGGTGCTTAGGCATTCCATCCACAGGCATAATGTAAGGCAGGTTAATTTCAGTATTTGGCGAGCTTGAAAGTTCGATCTTCGCTTTTTCGGCAGCTTCTTTCAAACGTTGTAAAGCCATTGGGTCTTTTCTTAAGTCAAGCCCTTCGTCTTTTTTAAACTCATCGGCAAGCCAGTCTATAATTACCTGGTCAAAGTCGTCGCCGCCTAAGTGCGTATCTCCATTGGTTGATTTTACTTCAAATACGCCGTCGCCAAGTTCCAGCACAGAAACGTCAAAGGTACCGCCGCCCAAGTCAAATACGGCAATGGTCATATCTTTGTGTTTCTTGTCTAACCCATAAGCTAATGCTGCCGCTGTAGGCTCGTTAATGATACGTTTTACGTCCAGTCCGGCAATTTGTCCGGCCTCTTTGGTCGCCTGTCTTTCTGCATCGTTAAAATAGGCAGGCACAGTTATAACCGCTTCTTTCACTTCTGTTCCCAGATAGTCTTCGGCGGTAGACTTCATTTTTTGAAGTATGATGGCCGATAATTCCTGAGGAGTGTAGTGGCGGTCTCCTATTCTTACTCTTGGCGTATCGTTGTTACCGCATTCTACGGTGTACGATACGTTCCCTATTTCTTTTTGAACTTCAGAACACTTTCTGCCTATAAATCTTTTTATAGACATAATGGTGTTTTGGGGATTGGTAATGGCCTGTCTTTTGGCAGGGTCTCCAACTTTACGTTCCCCATTATTTAAAAAAGCAACAACGGAAGGAGTGGTTCTTCTACCTTCGCTGTTGGGGATAACCACGGGTTCGTTCCCCTCCATTACGGCCACGCAGGAGTTAGTTGTTCCCAAGTCAATACCAATAATTTTTCCCATAAATGTTTTTAGTTATAATGATTTGTAATGAATACAAAGGCATAATTACAATAGCCATGCCAATACAAATTGAGGCTTCATAAGGTGACATAATGTCATTGATTATTGTATAGAGGCTTTATTAAGAGTCAAAAAGGTAAGTTGCAGGTCGTGTACCTTCTCGTTGCCAGTTTTTTTAAGGCTGATTAGTAGTTCCGATTGCCCCACCACCCATAAGGCCTCGCCCTTATCTACTTCGTGCGGAACGCCATATTGGGCAGAGTAAAACGATTGTAATTCATTAAAAAGTTTATTCTGAGCTTCTTCACTGGGGGGATAGAGGTCGGCTTCTATCTTTTTGAGGGTATTATCTTTAAAGTAATAGATAAGATCGGCTTCTTCGGTGGCTGTAAAACTAAGTGTATAGTTAATAAGAGTGTCAGTTTCGTCTACTATTGTTAGCGAGTCTTCAATTATCTTTACTTTTTCTTTGGATTGTCCCAGGCTTATTCCTCTAAAAGTTCTGGGAGTATCTGTTCCCAATAGTTTTTGCAAAACAGGGTCAAGATCGGAATGTGTAAGCCCGTGGTTGATAGGTTGTTCCATCTCGGATTCGGTCTCTTTACCTCCTTCGCAAGCTGAGAGCCAGAGGGCAATACCGCAAAAAATTAGAATGCTATTGCGCATAAGGTAAAAGTTTATTCAAAAAGGAAGCAGAACATATTGCCTGTTAAACAAATAAGGCTCTGCAAATATACAGAGCCTTATCATAATTCTTTATAATTAAGTATTACATATTATTTACTAGCTCAACAATGATGATTATCAGACCTATAATCAATACGATTACACCCAATACAAAAAGTATCCAGGAGACTAGTCCACCTAGGATAGCTACTAAAAGCCCTATAGCGGCAAGCAATATCCCGACCTTCATATTTTGGGAAAGCCCTCCTCCTTGTGTTCCGTCTTTTACTTTTTCTGATTTGACAGTGTCTTTAAGCTCTGCCTTTTTTATCATTTTATTGATTTTATGAATAGCTATGGCAACCTTTATAGGGTTTACTTTAGCTGCTTTTTTGTCTGCTTTAAGGGCAGGGGTATTATCAGTAACTGGCTCAGCGGCATAAGTTCTTTCTTTTATTTCGCTAGCGGAAAGTAATGCATTCGGTTCTGTTGTAGAAGCTTCAGCATGACTTTCAGTATTTGCATCTTGTGCTTTTATAGAGAAAGAGAAAAGTACAATAGCTGCTCCGGCTAATAAAAATTTAGAAAATTGAGTTAGTTTATTTTTCATAGTTTAAAAATTTAGTTTTCACGCGTAAAAATAATACAAATTTAAAATGTTTAAAATTTTAATGACTTTTCGTTTTCATATAAGTTCGATATATGAAAAATAATTTAAGTTTATAGTCCAATTAGGATTGGTTCTCGAATACTACAAAAGTAATAAGCTTTAATAAGCAATTATTATATAATTATTTAAATAAGTTACATTCTTCACATATTTCCCAAGGCATCGGCCGTAACAACACAGCGTTAAAGGATGAGCAAACTATTACTGAAGCGGTAATTAATAAAATTTTTATTTTCGTTTTCCGGCAAGTTGCCCACAGGCGGCGTCTATATCTTTACCCCGGCTTCGCCTCACATTCACTATCACCCCTTTGCGTTCCAGGTATTCTCTGAATTTTTCCAGGTTATTCTCGCTGGTATTTATATAGCTAGCCTCTGCTATGGGGTTGTACTCGATAATGTTTATTTTGCAGGGAACTGTTTTAGAGAATTCGTACAATTCTTTGGCATCCTGCAGGGTATCGTTAAATCCGTTAAAAAGAATGTATTCGTAAGTAAGCCGTGTGCCTGTTTTGGCATAAAAATGTTTTAAAGCCTCTTTTAAAGCTTCCAGGCTGTTGCTTTCGTTAATAGGCATTATCTCATTCCGCTTTATATCGTTGGCGGCATGTAACGAAACAGCAAGATTAAATTTTACCTCATCGTCTCCCAGTTTCTTTATCATTTTAGCAATGCCAGCCGTAGAAACTGTAATCCGCTTGTAGGACATATTCAACCCATTTGGGGAAGTAATAAGTTCTACCGATTGCAGAACATTGGCATAGTTAAGTAATGGCTCCCCCATACCCATATACACAATATTAGTAAGAGGGGTATTATAATGCTCCTCGGCCTGCTTACGGATTAATGCCACCTGGTCATATATTTCGGCGGCATCCAGGTTTCTTACCCGATCCATATACCCAGTGGCGCAAAACTTACAGGTCAGCGAGCAGCCTACTTGTGAAGATACGCACGCCGTCATACGGTCGTCTGCCGGGATGAGCACTCCTTCTGCAAGGTTGCCGTCAAAAAGCCGGAACGATGATTTTATAGTACTGTCGGCGCTTACCTGTTTCAAATCCACCGTTACGGCATTGACGGCGAAGTTCGTTTCCAGCAATTCCTTTAATGAGGCAGAAAGGTTTGTCATTTCCCCAAACGATACAGCAGATTTTTTCCATAGCCATTCATGAACCTGTTTGGCCCTAAACCCCTGCTGCCCGTTTTGGATAAAAAACTCTTTTATCTCATCTACAGACAGTTTCCTTATGTCTTTTTTTGTTGGCGTAGTTACCATTGCTACAAATTTAGTATAAATCCTTGTGTAAGCAGTGTGCAACGCTTACTTTAAGAATTTAATTCATTCAATATTGGCTGGTAGATATGCACACTCTGACAAATGTAAACTAGAGTGAGTAATTTTATATAAGATAAAAGCCCGTTAAGTTTAATGGGCTTTTTTATACTCTTTCAGTAAGAAAATAGACAAATTGGCTTGTTTTTTAATCATTCCCTATCCTGATAAATGTCATTTTTGCAGTAAACAGAAGTTGGTTACTTGTTTGTTAATTAAATAGTGGAGGAAACACATCAATGAATTTTAACAACTATACTATAAAATCACAGGAAGCTATTCAGAAGGCTACTGAATTGGCAGCATCCTACCAACAACAGGTAATAGAAACAGGACACATACTGAAAGCTCTGTTGCAATCGGATGAGAGCATGATTTCTTTTATCCTGAAAAAACTGAATATTAACAAACCGGCATTCGATCAGAAGCTGGAAGAGATTATTAGTTCTTACCCAAAAGTAAGCGGGGGCGACCCCTACCTTTCTAACGATGCCGCACAAGCCTTGACTAAAGCTACTACTCATCTAAAGGAATTCGGAGACGAGTATGTAGCCATTGAACATATATTATTAGGACTATTAAACGGCAAAGATAAAACCGCCGCGTTAATGAAAGATGTAGGCTTTAACGAAAAAGACCTGAAAAAAGTAATAAAAGAACTGCGGGGTGGCAATAAAGTAACCGACCAAAACGCAGAGGCAAAATACAAATCGCTGGAGCGGTATTCTAAAAACCTGAACCAGATGGCTAAGGCAGGCAAGATTGACCCTGTAATTGGCCGCGACGAGGAAATAAGAAGAGTATTGCAGATACTTGCCAGGCGTACGAAAAACAACCCGATATTATTAGGAGAGCCAGGCGTGGGTAAAACAGCCATAGTAGAAGGTTTGGCGCAACGGATAGTAAACGGAGATGTGCCCGAAAACCTGAAAAGCAAATTAGTAATATCATTAGATATGGGCTTGCTGATTGCAGGGGCAAAGTATAAAGGAGAATTTGAAGAGCGGTTGAAAGCGGTAATAAAAGAAGTAACCGACTCCGATGGAGAGATTATTCTTTTTATAGATGAGATTCATACGCTGATAGGCGCAGGGGCGGGAGGGGAAGGAGCAATGGATGCCGCCAACCTTTTGAAGCCAGCTTTAGCAAGGGGAGAGCTTCATGCCATAGGAGCTACTACCTTAAAAGAATATCAGAAGTACATAGAGAAAGACAAAGCGCTGGAAAGAAGGTTTCAGGCAGTAATAGTAGATGAGCCGAATGTGCACGATGCCATTTCCATATTGCGCGGTATTAAAGACAAGTACGAACTGCATCATGGGGTACAAATAAAAGACGAAGCTATAATTGCAGCAGTAGAACTTTCCAGCAGGTACATATCCGACCGCTTTTTGCCGGACAAGGCTATTGACCTTATGGACGAGGCGGCCTCTAAGTTAAGGATGGAGATGGACTCCTTACCGGAAGAACTGGATGAGGTGCAGCGTAAGATAATGCAACTGGAAATAGAGCGCGAAGCTATAAAGAGAGAAAAAGACAGGGAGAAAGAAGCGTATCTTTCTAAGGAAATAGCCGACCTTTCTGAATTAAGAAACGGGCTAAAGGCCAAATGGCAGCAGGAAAAAACTGTGATTGACGGAATTCAGAAAGAAAAGGAAAATACAGAGAAGTATAAGGTAGAGGCGGAGCAGGCGGAACGCGCAGGCGATTATGGGAAAGTAGCGGAGATACGGTACGGACGGATAAAAGAAAGTGAGCAGAAATTAGTAGTCTTGCAAAGCCAGTTGCTGGAGTTGCAAAAGCATGGCACGGTGATGAAGGAAGAGGTAACCGCTGAAGATATAGCCGAGATAGTAGCCAAGTGGACGGGTATACCTGTAGCAAAAATGCTGCAAAGCGACAGAGAGAAACTATTAAAACTAGAAGAGGAATTGGGCAAAAGGGTGGCGGGGCAGAAAGAAGCCATACAAGCTATAGCGGACTCGGTACGCAGAAGCCGCGCCGGTTTGCAAGATCCCAAGAAGCCAATTGGTTCGTTTATATTTCTTGGGACGACAGGAGTTGGTAAAACGGAACTGGCAAAAGCCTTAGCAGAGTTTTTGTTTAATGACGAAAATGCAATGGTTCGGATAGATATGTCCGAGTACCAGGAAAGGCATTCCGTTAGCCGCTTAATAGGAGCGCCTCCGGGATATGTGGGGTACGAAGAAGGGGGGCAGTTGACCGAAGCGGTGCGAAGAAAACCTTATTCCGTAATACTATTGGACGAGATTGAGAAAGCACACCCTGATACCTTTAATATACTATTGCAGGTATTGGACGATGGAAGGCTTACTGATAATAAAGGGCGGATAGCCAATTTTAAGAATACTATCATCGTTATGACTTCTAATATTGGCTCGCACATTATACAAGATAACTTTAGCAAGATGACTGCGGACAATGAGGAGCAGGTAGTAGAGGAAACAAAAAGCGAAGTATTTGACTTGTTAAAGAAAACAGTAAGGCCGGAGTTCCTTAACCGGGTAGATGAGATCATTATGTTTAAACCACTTTCCCGCAAAGAGATTAAGAAAATTGTGGAGATACAGTTTAAGCAAATACAAAAAAGACTGGAAGAAAGCGGTATAAAGATAGAAGCCAGCGACGAGGTATACCATGAACTTGCTCAGTTGGGCTTTGACCCTCAGTTTGGAGCAAGGCCTTTAAAAAGGGTAATGCAACGGGTGATTCTTAACGAGCTTTCCAAGCAAATACTCGCAGGGCATGTGAAGAGAGATGCGGTAATAGGCATTACCGTGAATGATAAAAAAGAAATCCAGTTTATGAACCTGGATGAAGTACGAATTTAAAAAAGTAGTAGTTTTAGTTAATTAAAGACTGCCCTGGGTTTTGGGCAGTCTTTTTTAGTTGTAGGTGTATTTCTAATTCCAGTCTTTTGCTTCTTTCAACTTTATAATATGCGCTAGATGATGCTCGCAATGCCAGGCGTAGTTAGCTATAGTTTCGTCAAGATATATTTCCCTGCCATGTTCGGGGTGGATAAAACTCTTTTTTAAATCGTCTCCGGTTAACGACCTTAGTAAAACTACCCAGCGTTGATGAAGGCCTTCCAACATTAGTAAAGCAGCGGCAATGGGTATAAGTTTACTATCGGCAAGCTCAGCCCAGCGTTCTTCAAAGTACGGTTTTATGGTTGGCTTGTCTTCTGTAAGAGCCAACTTAAAGCGGGTAAAGCTATTCATGTGGCTATCAGCGCAGTGGTTTACTACCTGCCGTATCGTCCAGCCATAAGGGCGGTATGGAGTATCCAATTGATCATTACTAAGATTCTCAACTTCTTTTTTTAGCTTTACTGGAAATGCTTCAATAGTTTCTATCCAATTATCTACTAGTCCCAGTGTATAGGCGGCAGGTTTTTTAAATTTTCCAATAGGGTATTTAAGTTCTTCTAAGGTCATGGCATTTAACTTTAATAATTTTAATATTAATAATATAATAATTAGCTTTAAAAATCTCTAATAAACTTTTTTATCTTACTAAAATAAGTTTTATTTATAAGCTTAATTTTTTTAGTATGAAATTATATACAGTAGACGCCTTTACAAATAAGCCCTTTACCGGAAACCCTGCCGGCGTTTGTATTTTAGATAAAGAACTCAACGATGACTTATTATTAAAAATTGCCGCCGAGGTTAATTATTCTGAAACGGCTTTTGTTTTACTTCCACAAACAGGGACAAGTATCAGCCTGCGTTGGTTTACCCCAACGGAGGAAGTTGACTTATGTGGCCATGCCACGCTGGCGACAGTAAAAATACTTTATGAGTATGGTTATATAGATAAAAACAAGAAAATAGAGTTTACTACCAGAAGCGGAATTTTAACAGCCCAATTAGTAGGCAATAAAATTGAACTGGATTTTCCTGCAAAGTATATTAAATCTGCCAGTTCTGATAGTATACTTGAAACCTTTACAAAAGCTGTTCCCAAGTTTGTGGGTACGGATGGTATATGGTGTTTGATCGAACTAGAAAATGAGGAGGCTGTTAAGAAAATTAAACCCAATTTTGAATTACTAAAAACACACAAGCAAAAAGTTTTTGCAGTTACTGCCAAGTCTACAAATTCTAACTTTGACTCTGTGAGCAGATGTTTTGGGCCTGCCGTAGGTATTAACGAAGACCCCGTTACCGGCTCTGCACATTGTTACCTGGCTACTTATTGGAATAGTAAACTCAATAAACCTATATTAGTGGGCCATCAGGTTTCTGGCAGGACAGGCGTTATAGAATGCCAGCTTCAAGCTAACGATAGAGTTCTTCTTCGTGGGGAAGGCATCATCATGAGTGAAATTAGACAAGACTGGGGTAAGCCTGAAAACTATAAATGAATTCAGGAAAAATCAGAGAAGTTTGTTTAGTATTTCTGAAGCTTGGCTTTATTGGCTTTGGCGGCCCGGCTGCGCACATTGCCCTAATGGAAGAGGAAGTAGTAAACAAAAGAAAATGGATGACTCATGAGCATTTT
>Ga0302309_10001717_pt1 | contig 19376 bp, 22 predicted proteins | sample III_Palsa_N1_1_FD_200453 | JGI IMG/M metagenome (GOLD analysis project Ga0302309, IMG submission 200453) | Peat permafrost microbial communities from Stordalen Mire near Abisko, Sweden - III_Palsa_N1_1 | ecosystem: Environmental > Terrestrial > Soil > Palsa > Peat permafrost | place: Sweden... | reverse complement strand
CGCGGGTAAGGAAAAGCGATTTTCACAATTGCAGCGTAGCGAAATGTGGAAACTGCTTTTCTTGAATGGGGTTCTATCGTCCTAAAGTATAATCCCAGCCTTGTTCTTCATCATTGTCTTCGTCCCTGGAATTATCCTGGAAGCGACCAGCAATATTAATAACAGCCTGTTCAACAGCAGTGGGCAAATCATTGCTTAAGTAAACGAGCTGTTGTTGTTTTATCTTCAATAAGAGTTTTATTTGGCCGGGTTTTTTTGATGCGTCGAGAATCTCAAGACTGTCAAAGCGGTTAGAAAAATATTCCAGATTTTTTAGTCCTTCAACATAATTAAAACGAATACTATCCTCGTCAACATAATGACCTCCATCGCTTACCCGTTGTTTAACACGGGCAAGCGACTGTTCTACACCGTCAAGGGTCATATAGATCATTTTGGTGTGATAGCCATTTTGTTTAAAACGGGAAATGGTATCCATCAATTCATTATCCCTGAAATTAGTTTCTATCGTAAAATGTTGCCTTTTCTTTATCGCCTCATCTACAGCATCCAGAAAGGCAGATTGCACAGCAAAATAAATACTTTCAATTGGAACTTCGGCGGTTAAACGAGCTTGTACACGGGCTGCAATAACATCGATGTCCATAACAACAGCTCCAATAGTTGATAAACGACCGCTAAAGGTCGACTTACCTGCACCGTTTGGCCCCCCGACAATAAGTAATTGCGGGTTTTCTGATGGCATAACTATAGTAATTTAACTAAGCGTGATTGCCCGTTTTCTAACTTGACCAATTCTTTTCTATCACGATATTCGTGTATAGCATAACTGTTGTCAGGGCAAAGCGTTTCATCATAATAGGTAAGATAGCCGTTTTTTGCCCAAGTCCTTTTGGTGACTTCTTCGGCTATGGGCCGCAGTCGCTCCCTTAACTCTTCTTCTGTTAAGTCTATTATTGGCAAAGAGCGTAGATTTTTTGTTGTTGTGCTGCGCATGGCTGGATGTAGTGTTCTCATACAAATATAATTATTTAAGTTAAATTGATTTTGTTAATTCTTAATTCTCTCTATCCTTACGGTCATATTCAGTGACCTTGAAAGTGAGTTTCTTTTTTTGATTTATGTGCCTGAAAGTTCTTATCCTGCCGCTAACTTTTGTTTCAGCAGTGCCATATCGTTACCCACTTTTAAATCCAGGATCTTTGCATAATGTTGGGTTGTTTTTATATTGGTATGGCCAAGCATTTTGCTAACAGTTTCTATCGGTACGCCATTGGAGAGTGTAATGGTGGTGGCAAAGGTATGCCTGGCGGTGTGATAGGTTATTATTTTATTGATACCGCAGACGCCCGCGATCTCTTTAAGATAGGCATTCATCTTTTCATTGGTTGAAACAGGTAAAGCTTTGCCTTTATGGCAGCAAACCGGGTGATCTTCATATTTGTGCAGTATGTCAAATGCAGAAGGCAATAATGGCACACGGGTAGGGGTATCCGTTTTTAAACGTTTGGTAACGATCCACATTTCCCCGTCAATGCCTTTGATAATTTCCGACTTTTTTAATTTTTTCACATCGGCGTAAGCCAGCCCGGTAAAACAACTGAACAGGAAAATATCTCTGACCTGGTTTAAACGGTTTGTAGCAAATTCCTTATCTGCTATCGCCTGTATCTCATCCGGGTTTAAGTAAACCCGATCTACCTGTTTTACTTTTGCCTTGTAGTTGATAAAGGGGTCCTGATTCAGCCATCCGCTGGCTAAACAGATACGGATGATCTTTTTAAAATTCTTAATGTATTTGACAGCGGAGTTATTGGCACATTTTTTTTCAGATCGTAAATAAAATTCATAATTGGTGATGAAGTCGTGGTCAATATCCCTGATGTCGATGTCTGAGACTTGGTATTTCCATGTTATAAAGTTTTGGGTATGCTTTAGCGAAGTTTCGTAACGGGTCAATGTTCCCGGTGCATACTCGTTGCCGACCAGGGCGGCAACTTTTCTGTTATGCTCTTTAAAGACACCGATCAGCATCCGGGACTTTTCGTTTTTGCCCAGAAGCTTATTTTTAAGCGTCTCGGCATTAATGAGGCTTCCGGCTTCTGTTAATAGCCTATGAGCTTCGTAAACCTGTGACTGCAAATGGTCAAGGTAGGCGTTAAAAGACCGCGCATCTTCTTTATTACCCCGCAACCTGCCGGAACAATTATTCCAATTGGCTGGTAGGCACTCTCTGCCCGAAGTGGTTTCAGTGCGTTTACCGCCAACGGTAATGCGTAAATAAATAGGCATTGGCCCTTTTTCATAGTTTTTTGGCTTTTTTAAATAAAAAAGCAAGCTAAATGTAGTTTTCATACTTTTTAAAGCATTAAAGTGAAACAAAAGTAGGCTTGCAATTTATCTTTGACAAGATGTTCAATGATTGAACACGTTGATAATCAAAGTGGTATGGCGATATTGGTGAGTAAGGATTTCAGCTATTTTACTCACCTAATTACGCCCTTTTTTGTAGGAACTTGGTGAATAAAACGGTGTTCTGGTCTTAAAACAAACGCCAGCAATCATTTGATTTGCAGGCGTTTATCCGTTTTTAATATTGAACTTTGCGGAGAGGGAGGGTGCAGAATATTTCCCTATATATTATTGATTATCAACGCTTTATTTTAACATTTTGTCACCACTCTACGAATCACGTGATCGGCAAACAACTCTAATTGTTAGCCTAAATTAAGTATAATTTATTTAAAAACAAGCTTAAATAAAACTCCATATTAACTCGGAGTCATCATATTGGTCAATAAATCCGGTCATTGATAATAAATAGTTATCTATTGTTAAGACCGATTTGCTTCAATTATATCAGATTAGAAGTCACACCTTGATAATATTTCGCTGTAATTAGAATTCTTTGTTTAGTGCAAAGAATGCTTGGCTCATTCACCCGCAAGAAAATTCTATAGCTACCTTTTAAGGTCGTATAAACAGCATCACCGGCATTTCTTCGCTGGATAGTTTACCCAAGTCATTTTCAAGACCGCGCGGGTTTTTGACCCGGCTGTCGGGATCATAGACAAAACATATGAGAGCTTTACAATTGGGATGATTGGCGTAATAAACTGCGTCAAGGATCAGTTGCTCACCGATCTGCTTATCGGCAAGGCCTTGACGGGTTTTTTTCACTTCAATAACGATATTTTCGTTTTTTAATAAAAAATCGACCCTGGTGGAACTCCCAGCGTAGGACGGCGTGTATTCTTCCTCCCTGATGTCGTTGAAATGGAGTTTAAGTATAGCGTGAATAAGGTCTTGTACATCATATTCATCAGCCACGGCAAAAACCGCCCGGTTATCATGTCGGTTGCGTAATTGAGTACAAAAGGGATGGAAATTTTCGAAAATGTCGCCCAAGATCTTTTCCGTAAAATCAGTCCGGCTACTGTTTTGTTTTGGATATTTTAGTTCCAGTTGGCGAAGTAACTGGATCGTCATATCATTCAGGTTACTTGGCGCTATCGTTTGGGTTTGTAATGAAGACAAATAAGCCCAAACCTGAATATGTGAAGGAACGCTCAATCCGCCCCGGCTCAAGACACTCATGTCATAGATCGGCATGTGATTCGGAATCCTCGTTTTGATAAAAGTCTGACTATCAAATCCCCATTTGAATTGATCAAGTTTATCTAGCAGCGTAACTTCATTATGGAATTTCTCGACATCCCTAATGACCGAAAGTTCTGTAACCGCATGTTTCTGAAGCTTTTTAAATTCATTATTGATCTCTGCAATCCGTTTGCCCAAAGCCACCACATCAGCACCGCTTTTTTTTAATATCAGATCATAAAAGTAATCAGCTTCAACCTGGATGGTCTGGTGTTGGTTATTCGGATTTTGGTAATGATTAAAATCGTTTCGCGCCCAGCCACCGACCCAAAGCCTCTCGAAATAAATATCGAATTCTCTTAAGGCAGTTAGATTATTAGCGATGAGGGCCAGTTCCGGTTTATGTTGTTCGTAAAGGTCGGTTAGTTGCTCTCTAAGCGTCAATATGGAGGCTGTAAGCTCATTCATGTGTTTTTTGATATTTTGTAAATCTATAAAGATTAGCAGATCAAACGGAAATAAAACTAGAGGTACTCAGCCGACGCCAATCTATATGGAAAAAATATCGCCTTAAAGGCTTTGAAGGCGCTTCACTGCCTTATTATAATTATAGTACTATTTCTTTTTTAAGCCTACCGGCTTTTCCATTCCCCAACTGGTGTTTCCTCGATTCTCGTCACCTCTCGTAGTGCGACGATTTTCGGCGCTTCGGTAGATTTGCGGTAGAAAAAAATATAATTCTTCGTTTGCCCGACAACCAGCAAATCCTCGTTACTCGTAATGGTATCTGTTTTCGTATAAACGGTGGTCGTATCGCTTGGGGTATGATAACTAATCGCTTGGGTTTCCAGAATCGGGATAGTGATCACAAAAAATAAGATCAAAAAAATGCCGATACCGGTCGTCAATGACAAATACGTTTCATTCGATTCGGTAGGCGGCTTCTTCAAATAGCTTTTGATCGTCAGGTAAGTACCTTGTAACAAGCTGAACATACACAGGAAACAAGCGATAAACGGGAAAAGGAAATTGAGCGAATGCCTGAGCAGGTCTAACGTGTCTTTCGGAAGGTTATTAATATTAACAAAATAGCGCAATAATAAATGTATCCAAATGGCTACCGGCCCAAAATTAAACAGCAGGTAATAGTAATGGTGCCGGTCAATGGCTTTTGCAGTCCTTAACATCCAAACGCCGAAAACGGCCAAACCAAAGAAAAAGAGGCAATAGCTGGAATAGGGAAACCACACCGTTACTAATTCGGTTAGGTCTAGGTATTTCAGGACATTGAAGTCATAAGCCGAATAGTACATGGATATGGTGAATAAACCAAATGCAATGTAAGCCACCGGGATCAGCACCCAATATTTGATAACCCGATCAAAAAAGTCTTTTAAAATGATTAGCTAAGACTTTGATTTGCCAACATTTGGTTCATAATTGACGGTGCTAAAAGAACATAAAATGAAGCCGGCGCTGCCTTTAGGTGGTTAGCGCCTGGCTTAGCAGTTGAATTAGCAGGAAACCCCACTCAATGAAAAGGCATGCTTCTGGTAACTGATCATTTTCTTATCGTCCTTGTTTTCCTTCCAGGCAGCTTCTTTATGGCTGATGTCCACGATCTCCGATGTATTCGTGTCTTTAAAGGTAACTGCGATATGTTCCAGCACCTTTAACTCGAATTCTGAGAAAAGTGAGCCATCAAACGCGCCGCAGGGACGTATCAGGTCGCCGTAATAACCGTTTCCGAAATCTACTTCGGTAATATTGATCTGCGCATCGTCGCAAAGCTTAATGTACAATTTATCGTATTCCGCGGGTACAGGCCCATATGGAATGGCCCGGTAGGCAATACCGGTAATGGAATAGCCCGTCTGCCGGTAATTGCAAAAATCGGAATAGAAAAATAACTTGTTCAGCTTCGTCTTGTATAAGCTCATGTGTTCGGCAAAATAGGTGATTACCTGCGCGATCTTTTCCAGTTGCGGTTCGCGATAGCCCGTAAATTCGTCGGGCGACTGCCTGGTAAATATTTTTTGCTCGAACAACCGGTCCCATGGCGTTTTGCGTTCGCGTTCCAGCAAATTAAGGGCGGTATGACGGATCCGCTCCGTTTCCCGCTCGGTCAGCAAATGTGCGCTGGCGGCTACCTGACGAAGAAATTCGATCGGTTCTTTAACTGAGAGGATGAGCCTACCATTCGCGACCGAAGGCATTTCCCCCGTTTCATACAAACGGTAAGTATTGGCGCCTAGGCCGAGAATCTCCGACATCTTGGTGGCGGAAACCTGATATTTTTCGCGTATACTAATGATCTCATCCGGGAAAGGTATGCCATAGCGCTCGCGGTACTGGTTATGCACCTGCACCATGTTGATGGCATCCACTTTATCGGTGGTGTAATGCTCTTTACTTTTGTCGCATAAGTAGTAATGGTAAATGATCTTAAAATCTTCTTTGCGGTAAGTCAGAACTCCCGGTTCTTTGATCAATTTCATTTCCTTACCTGTAATCGGACTCTTCATAGTGGGTTTTTATAAGGATAGTGTAACGGTTTCTCTGCCGGGTGGAACGAAATACATATGACGCTTCCGCCCGGACGCCCCATTGATATTTTGATATAAAGCTCTTGCTGCTTGTAAATTTTGCCGAATACCCACAGACTAGCGACCCCGTACAGGGTATCGTCCAGTGGACCTTGGACATAGTCCGCCGCGAGAATAGATTCAATGATTTCGCGGCGCCGGGCCGGCGGGATGTCAAGCAACAGCAGGGTATTTGCATTCTTCACTCTGGCATCAACAAAAATAATATCAAAGACTTTAAATTTTACGTCAAAATCCTTTAAAAAGGTTTCGACTTCGTTCAAATTGCTCACTAAACTAACAAATTTAAATTATTCGTTGTTTTTGCCGGGTATTAATTCATAAAAATACACTTTAAAGTTGAATTTACTATCAGAATCGTAAAAGTTTAAAAATATTTATCAAAGATAATAAATTAAACGAATTAGTTGTACTTTTGATTATAATATTCAACTTATTCAATTTTAAAGTAAATTATTAATTACCATGGGAACAAACAATGAGGAACACAGGGAACATGACCTGAATGAAAAGATCCGCCACGAGAAGGAAGAGATCCGCGAGCTGGAGGATGTGCTGGCGCACGAAAAGGAAGAATTGCGTGAGCTGGAAGAAGAGCGCAATGAGGAACATCACCATCATCACCCCCAGGTGCTTGATGTGAACACCCGGGAGATCGAATATTCTGAGAACGAGATCTCGTTCCGCGAAGCCGTCAAGCTGGCTTTCCCCGACGCAGTTTTTGACGAACGGTTCACGTACACCGTCGAGTACAGCAAAGGGCCGGAGCAAAATCCGAAAGGTAGCCTGACCGATAACGGAAAAAAAGTGTGGGTTAAAAATAGAATGGTATTCGATGTTGAAAGAGCTGATAAATCATAGTGCCGATCTTCAGCTATTGCTGAAAGATGGGTATGAAATGGAGATCGTCGAACAAGGATTCCTGCTGATTCATAACGTTCCCTATGTGACCCCTGAAAAGGTGGTCAGGCGGGGAACGTTAGTTTCCAACCTGTATCATTCCGGCGGGCAAACGATCAAGCCGCAATGGCATGCCGCTTTTTTTATCGGTGAGTACCCGTCCTCCGCTGAAGGCGCGAAACTGAATTTCGTCGTGTCTGAAGCTAAAACGGCGATCAGCGAAAAATATACGGCCGACTTTATACTGTCTGCAAAAGCCGATTATGCCGATCACTACCAGAAAATGATCAGCTATCTGAAACTGCTGACGCACCAGGCCGAAGAACTGGAACCAGGGGTTACCGCCGCCACCTATAAAGTATATGAGCCTGTAGAAGCTGATTCTGTCTTTGAATACGCTGACACGAATAGTACAAAGGCGTTAATCCATCCTATTACGGCCAAGCTCAAGGGTCAAAAAGTCGCTATCATCGGTTTGGGTGGTACCGGTTCCTATATCCTGGATATGCTGGCTAAAACGCCGGTCAGCGAGATTCATTTATTCGATGGCGACACCTTTTTTCAGCACAACGCCTTTCGCGCGCCCGGCGCTGCCTCAAAAACAAAGTTGTACGAGCGGCTAAAAAAAACCGACTACTTTCAGGAGATTTACGCCCATATGCATAAAGGGATCGTTTCTCATCCCTATGAGCTGAGCGCCGACATGCTGGCCGAACTGGATACCATGACGACCGTATTCTTAGCGATGGACCCCTCTCCGGTAAAAAAGCTAATCATCGATTACCTGGTGAGCCGGAAAATCCCGGTATTTCACACCGGGATAGGCTTGCAAGATGTAGATGGCGCCATCCGCGGACAGGTCAAAGTGACCACCATAGTCCACGAACACTATGCGCACGCCGCGTCAAAAATTTCGTTTGCCGAGCCGGATGATAACATCTATGAACAAAATATCCAGATCGCCGACCTTAACGCCCTGAATGCTATTCTCGCAGTGATACGCTGGAAAAAAATGTTCGGTTTTTATAAAGATCACGACAGCGAATACTTTAGCAATTATGTAATTTATACCAATGAAATCCACAACAGTGAGCTTCCGGTTTGAGTTTGTCGAACGCGTGCCCCAAAAAATGGAAGAGCAGGTACTATATATCTCTCTTCCCTTTAACATGGCGATGCACCTGTGCCCTTGCGGCTGTGGCAAGGAGGTCGCTACCAAAATATCGCCTTCCCGCTGGAAGCTGCTTTACGATGGCGAGACGGTATCGCTGGAACCTTCTATACGTAATTCGGGCATTCCCTGCCAGTCGCATTACTTTATCAGCCGGAGTAAGGTGCAGTGGGCCTATGATACCTATGATGACGAGGCGCCGAAGACCAGGAAGAAGAGCAGGAAAAAATTCCGGTTCTTCTGGCAAAAATAATACGTACAGATCCCATGGATAATTCTGTAATTTAGGGACATCACCTTATCGTAATCACATGGAATTTTTTGCGCCCTTATTCAATTTTGTGACCGACAACACCCGCCGGTCGCTGCAAAAGATAGTCCTGGTCAGCTTCACGCTGCTGGTGCTGTTGCTGCTGGACAATCTGTTTGGGTTTTCGTATTATTACAATCTGAGCCATAAGGTGACCATTGCCGCGCAGATCCATGGCATCCTAAAGGATAAAGAGCTCGATGGCCAGACGCGGAACCAACTGATGGCGATCAACCGGCAAGTGCTGGGCCATGCCTCGCTAAAGGATGCGGTCTATAACGCGCTGGCGGATTATGATAAGCCGACCACTTTTGTGCATCTGCTACTGTTCTGGCTGACCGCTTCCAGTTCGGTCGTATTTATGATGATTGTCGGCGTGATCGCTACTGTCAAGGCGCTGAGCAACCCGGCAAAATATATTTTCCAGAAACCGATCCATACCCTCCTTTCTTTCGGGATCGTATTTTTGATGCTCCTTTTCGTATCGGCGATCCTCACCGTCGGCTTCGCCATGGTGCCGCTGATCGACGGCCATGTCACCTACAACTATATCCTGAATATTTGCGCAAACGGGTTTATCTTGTGGGTTTTCACCATGACACCGCTTGCCAGGATCAAGCCCACGGTCAAAACACCACCCGCTGCCGTGCAGACTGAACAGTGATTTTTGAACGGGCCGCCATTTGCAGCAGGCATGCATCTTAATTCTCACCTTAAAATGATTTTTTGTTTGTAATTATCAAATAAGTCATTTATTTTTAATGAGTTATCTTATGATGCACCTTAACTTATCGCCCATTGAAAAAGCTGTTGATTTTATTGGCCTTGCTATCCGCTAACCGGCTTTTTGCGCAAAGTAAAACCGGTACCAGTGCGCCTGCAGCAACTACGCTTTCAGGTACGACCGGACCGACGATCAAATATGATTTCAGGTTAAAATCAACCGTTCCCTACAATACGCCGATACCCTATGATCAGCGTTTTTACCTGGAAATAGACAGCATACAGGTAAACGGAATCAGCAAAATCAGTGTCTTCAAAATCCGCTACCGGAAAGGTAAGGGCAAGATCATCGACCGGGTGACCACGGGTAAAACTTCCGGTACCAATCGTCCTAGTTTTGAATTGAAAGGACTGGACACGGCAACCGGAAAGAATACATTGACGCTTCACTTTCCTGCGCTTAAGCCCGAAAAGGATTGGGATATTCTTATTCACAAGCAATTCTCTAAAAATAACCTGGCACGTGCGCTGGCCATTAACAAATCTCTGGATGCGGACGGTATCCGGCAAAAGGATGGGATAGATAGTAACGCCGATATATTCAATGCCTTATTGGTGGGCGGAAAAGTAACCATGTGTACAGCGATTTCCACTTTAAAAGATTCCGCCAATGCCAACGATTATGGGGCCAACTTAGGCAGTGTGTTCAATGAAAAGACCAAGGACGGCAAGGATAAACCAGACCCGGACAGACCGGGGCTCAGTATACCTATTGTCCAACCAATTCAGTATAAAAAGTATGTCTATGATTACCTGGCCGGTTACTATGATGTGTTGATCCGTGCGCCGATCCTGCTGGATCATTCCGATCCGAACAAATACTGGAAGGACAAATGGCTTACACAGGCCAACATAACGTTGATCGCCGGCGCCATTCCGAATACCGATCCGCTTTATAAACGCATCGCAGTATTGCAAAAGCTCCGCTTTCTGCCTGGTTCGGACGACAATTTTAGTTTGATACTACAAGGATATTACCAGTTCGACAGCTTTCCAGGCGGCCACCCGGCGGATGCCTATGACTTCACTACCCGCATGCGCAATCTTACAGCGACAGCAAAATTGCTGGACTCCTTGCAAAACTCGCTCCTCGTTGCCCGCGCCAAGGAAGCCGCAGGAGCTGCGACAAGCATTCAGCCGGCGATTGACGCGCTGCAAATATTATTGACCGATGCCAATCATAACAATACGCTGTTTACGGCAACCTACAACGGCATGACCAGGCAGCTGCTGACTGCTACTTCGGAGGCACGATGGGTGATTGGCAATACAGCAAGCCAGGACCTGGCCACACTGGGTTCAAGGCGGTTTACAGTAGACGCCGGATTGACGACAATCGGCGTCTATAATAACCAGCGGCAATTCAAGCCCATACTCAAGCTGGTCATCAGCGGCGACTTCTATTTTCGCTCTATCGATAAGAATTTAAACTATGACCGCATTGCACCGGTTCCGGATGATGACTACGCGCATAATAATCATATCCTGGAAAGCAGGAAAAACTTTTTCGAGCGTTTTTCTTTATCGGTTGGCGCAACTTTAGGTAGTATGGGCAATAAGGACTTCGATAACTTTTACTCCAGCTTCTCTTTCACGTTCGGTCCAAGTTACGTGATCATGAAGGGTGTAAAGGTAAGTTCGGGTGTGGCCTTATTAAAACGGTTTGATAATAACCCGTTAGAGACTTCGCAGGAAAAGACGATCGTAGGGCCCTATGTATCCTTGATTGCCGATTATGATCTCATCGGTGCCTTGGCCAATTTAACACAAACCTTGTTTAAGTGACGCTATGAAAAAATACCTACTGATAATAGCGATTTTAATCCTGGCCGGCTGTAAGCCCGAGCAGGTCAATCTCAGCAATGTCCTGCGTTCCATTTCGGTCTCCAACCCAAACCCGCTGGCGGACGGCACCACCATCGTTTATATCTCCACAACGATGGACAGCCTGGCTGACGCCGATAAGCGCAGCTTGCAGTTTGAAACTAACACCGGTGTTTTCCTAACCGCGAATGACACCGTGATTACGCAGGCAGCAGTTTTTCAGAAAAAGAGCCTTATCGCCACCGTGAAATTGAAAATGCCCATCTCCGTTTCCACCATTAATATCAAAGTAAAGCCGGTTACCGTTAGCCCACGGCAAGACTATTTGCTGACGACCTCATTCAAAGCAGCCGAATCGGCCCCCGCTAGTTTACAGCTTACGTCATCAGCCATTAGCCTTAAAAGCAATTTTGGCAGCGAGATCCAGCTGACCGCCACTTTACGGAACGCGCAAAATAACATGGTGTCCACCGGCCACCGTTGTGTTTTTGAAGACGATCTTCCAGGCGGAGGCAGAGCCAACGGCCGGTTCCGCGCGGTAAAGGACACGACCGATGCTACTTCTACCGTCACCACCTACTATTCAATAGGCGCCGCACCGGCCAGCGCCTTCTACTTAAAATGCACTTATATGAATGCGCAGGGCCAGGCGACCGCTGTCAAAGATTCTGTATTAATTAATATGATTCAATAAAAATAAAGATGAAAGAAAAATTAGAAAAAGCCCATGAGCGGGTTACACCGCACCTGCAGGAAATTAACGATAAGCTTTTTGACCTCGGCTTTTCGGTGAAATCTTTGCAATTGGAGGCGCGGCCGGATGGCGGGCTTGTGGCCGCTGCCTGCGTCTGTACCATTGACGACCAGAATGTCCAGCACTGCTTTCCACCGGGATGTCATTGATGGCAAATCTTTTCGACGACCCGGTGATGGCGCAGTTTTGGGCCAAACTGATGAGGTGGACGATAGCGCTGCAGCAGAACCCGGAATGGAAAAAGTTCAATAAGGAGAAAATGATCTATACCCTGGCTTATGATAAAGATTCGCCGGACGAAGACGACGAACGACATGTTTTTGGATTTGACGAAAAAAGGGCCAAGGAACATGCGCTGATCATGTCTTATGTGGAACTGATCGCCTGCATGAACGCGATCACGCAATGCGAATACTATTTCCGGCGGTTTCCGTTCCGCGATTTCCAGGTGAGCCGCGAAGATTACCTCACGCGTAATTGCGAAGTATTCTTTAATAAAATCAATGAATTCCGCGAAAGGATCAAAAACCTCGGAGCGGCATTAAAGGAAGTGTCGCCGAACAAGCATTTCGATACGGGTAAGCTGATCAAGCAATATAACCAAAGTTTTAAAAATGAACTCAAAGAGCGCAACCTGCTCAATCATCATACCCGTTTCAGCGATATCAGCTTCACCCGGCTGAGTATGATCGATACGCTCGATACCCTCTCTGTGAAAATCCCCTTTATCGATTCATCGGCGGTCGAGTACCGCAGAATCTGCCGGGACTGGATAAAGACCGTCCGGAAGCGGGGTGAGTTGGTTAAAGTTTACCTCGTAAAGATCACCGAATTCTTATCTGCAAACTGCGAATTTTTGGATCAAGCCTGAAAGGACCAAATATTAACTTCCCGCTTCGTTTGTCGAAAAATTAGCCGCGTCGATCACCGGCAGTATCGCGTTATGCAAAACAGTGCCGCGGAACTGCGCAAACAGCAAGCCCCTGGTCGTGGACAAAGCGATGGTATTGACCGCCAATTGCAGATCGGCTGGGATCAAATGTTTACCTTTTTTATCCTGCTTGAAATGTTCCATCCCGAACAGGTCGAAATGATATTTGGCCGTGAACTGTCCGAGCATCGGTGCATCGCTGTCATCACGAATATCGATCTGGTTGGTGACGATCAGTTTCTTTTTCTCCGAATGAATAAAGCTCTCAAGGGAAACCCGGAACTGGAAAGGCTGGCCGGATTTGAATCCCTCCGGGATCGTTAAACTGAACCCTACCGGCTCGATCTGCGCCAACTGGAAATCAACCGGGTTATTTTCTTTGCTCTTGCTCATGATCAGGCTTTTAATGCATAATTGCGTTCATGGTCTTCGGGCCTTTTCTTTTTCGGATGGAGCACCTGTATATTACCCGTCCAAAAGGCGTTGCCCAGCGCCTGCCACTCGTGGCTGCCATGATGCGGAACAGTCATGAGGCCGATCGTCGCTTTGTCCGGTGTCAGATGTTCCTGCCAGTCCACTATCCCCGCGCTTCCGGGGTTAACAGCCAGCGCAGTCATATGATTAAAGTCCGGGTGCGATGGTATCGGGCCGTCCGGGTGCGATGGTATCGGGCCGCCGCCGTAAAACCGGCGGTCAGCCATGCCGCTGAGCCCCGTCACCGCGAAGCTGGACTTAAACACCAGCGCCTGCTCTTTTTCGCGCATCAGTTCCGCCAGGGTAATACCCAATGCGAAACTGATCTCGGTCAGCGTTTCCAGCGTATAGTTATGTGTTCCGCTCAGCCATTTACTTACGACCGAAGGTTGCTGCCGCACCACTTCATCGGCAAAGTATTTCTTCGTCCAGCCTTTGGCTTTGATCAGATCGGCGATTCGCGCAGCGATCAGCATCCGGTCTTCCGTTTTCCGGCTTTCCAGCGGCGTGATCTCATCGAGCAGCTCGTCCAATACCGATGGACGCTTGTTAATTGTTTCCTTATTCATCTTCTTCCTCCTTAAAGGTCAGGTCACCTTGAATATCTTTAAAATCTGCGGTCCAGCGCAAGTCGCCTTCCTTAAACCGTTCATGCAGCTGTTTCGCCACCGTGATCATCAGCTGGGCGTTATAGGCCAGGTTCGGATCGTCCTGCCAGGCTGCCACGTCTTTCGGACCGCCGCCGCCCAGGATCACAAAGTCGCCGCCAAAGCGTATGCAATACAGGCGCAGCTTCCTGTCCGGGTCATCATACAAGGCGCATACCAGATCGCCGAATTTCCCTTCAAACTCCTTAAAGAAATTTTGCCTGGCGCCGGTCGTATGGCCGATGACTTGCAGCCGCCCCACTATATCTTTCAGTTCAGCCCGGTAATCCGCCTGGTATTCAGCCATGAACTGTTCAAAGACAGTTTGGCTTTCACCCGCCAACACCACGGCATAGATCGAGGCCTGCCGTCCGCTCAAGCGCGTTACCTTTTTCAGACTGAAATTCATTTAAAAATACAATAAATATTTTATTGAAGACAAATTTACGGATTATTTCACCTTTGGGTGAAATTTCTAAACAAATATCATGAGACACAGAAGTACACCCAGGTCAACCGAGAAAAACAGAATAGATATTGGTCGAGTGAAACCCGCGCCACAAGTTGGCTCTGGTAATGAAGTGAGCTGATCAATGCATGATAACTGAACATTATCAATAAGATTTAATAAGTGCTCGTAAGCCTTTAATAACTGGATAGTTAATATTACGACTATCCAGTTATTAGAAATAGAACCCAATTGATATGTCAAGATATTTTATGGTCCTGAAGCACTATCAATACGTTGCGACTAAATATGTTATCGTTTAAACTAATTTGAGAGGCGCGTTGTTAGCTGTAATATCCAAATGCATTAAACTAGTTCCAATCGCTTTTTTAATTGCTTCATATCTTCACTGATTTTTACATCAACAATTTTAGCATAGTGCTGTGTTTGCTTAAGTGATTTGTGACCAAGCATTTTTGAAACCGTTTCTATTGGCACTCCATTAGTTAGTGTTACTGTTGTGGCAAAAGTATGTCTGGCAGTATGAAACGTTAAATTCTTCTTTATACCGCAAGTGTCAGCAATCTCCTTTAAATAGGAATTCATTTTCTGATTGGTCAATACAGGTAGAACGGCTCCATTACTCATACATTTGGGATGCTTTTTGTATTTGGCAAGAATTTTTAGCGCCGGTGGAAGCAAAGGAAGTCTTGTAAATGAATTAGTCTTTTGCCTGGTTGTTATGATCCATTTTTCACCGTCTATTCCAATAGTTATATCTGAGTCTTTTAAATTATAAACATCAATATAAGCTAGCCCTGTATAACAGCAAAAAAGAAATATATCACGTACGTGAATAATTCGTTCTATTTTAAATCGTTTGTTAGAAATTGCAAGCACTTCTTCTTTGGTTAAAGCAACTGGAGTTACTTCCTGTCGTTTAGCTTTAAAGCCTATGAATGGGTCCCTTTTTAACCACCCCCTTCTCAGGCACTCCAGAACAATCTTCTTAAAGTTGCCTACATATTTTATAGCCGTATTATGATTGCATTTCTTTTTGCTTTTTAGCCAGAATAAGAGTTGGGTAATAAATTCATAATTCAGATCGCCAACGTCCATGTCATCTTTCTTATATTTCCATTTGATAAAGTTACCTACATGGGAGTAGGCGGTTTTATAACGGGTTAATGTACCGGCAGCAACTTCTATGCCCACTAAAGTTTGCATCTGGACATTGTGTTCGAGGAATGCAACCATAATAAAATATTGCTTTTCATCTTCTCCTAAAAGTACTTCTTTAATGCCTTCTGCGGTTATAGGTTTATTGTTTTCAATAAGTTTTATTTTTGCCTGATAGACCTTACATGATATAAGTTCTAAAAATGAATTCAGTTCTTTTACATTTTCGCTTTCACCGGTTGCCCTACCTAATGATGAGTCCCATTGATTAGTTATCCATTGCCTTTTAATGGATAGTTCGCGATGGGCGCCATTTACAGTGATACGGAGATAAACATATCGTTTTTCATTCTTTTGATTTTTTGCTTGCTTTAAATAAAAAAACAAGCCGAAGCTTTTTTCTAACATAACAGATTTTAAATGTCAGCAAAGCTTAATAATGGTCTTCTTAAATCAAAAGTGTAATAATTAAATGCGGAATTAGGAACATGTAGATAACTGTGTATATTTAAAGAACGCTCTCAGGGATCATTCTCGGCTTTTCGTATTACCCATCATTACGTCTTTTATGGCCTGAGCAGACAGTTCTTTGTCGTTTTCCATCAACCATCTTTTGGCTTGATATACTTGCATTGCAAACGCATTGAGAAAACGGTTCAATTCTTTTGTCGCTACCTTGTTACCATTTACTCTTCCTGAACGTGCATCCCATTTTGACGGTTCACATTTTCGCTTAGTTGAAATCTCGTTAGATTTACCATTAACGGTGATCTTCAAATAGATAAATCTGACATCATCACATTTGTTTTTAGTTTGTTTCAAAAAGAAAAAATAACCGAAACTTTTTTCTATCATAATATGGTTTTAAACGATTAACAAATTTAATGCTAAGGCCCTTGCAAAACAAGATGTTCATATTGTAAACAGGCTATTATACAGCCCATTTCTAATTATTTAGTTGAAAATAGTTTCTGACATTTAAAATGATAACTATCTGATTATCAATAGTTATTGTCTTTTTTACCAAGAGATATTTTCAATTTTAACTTAAGTAATTCATTTACAATATTTTAAATTTTTAAAGCGTCTTTTTTAAAATGAAAAACACGCTACGAATGACGCAATGTAATTGTGAAGTTTTTTTGATTTTTAGAGGAGCTAAAAAAACAAAAAACCCCTAATTAGCGAAATTAGAGGGTTTTTCAATTTTAAAAGGTCCAAGGTTCGAATCTCTGCTTCGTTAATAAACAATTCATTAACAAAGCAGTTAAGTTGTATTATTTTAATAAGATAATCGATTCCTTTCCGATTATCATTTAAAAATTTTACATCTACATATGGAGATCAACCAAATTATAGATACTTATGCTGGTCAACCACTGACGCACCAGTTATTGACTTCGTGGCTTAAGGGCTATAAGCGGCCCAACGACAAGATCAATAGTTCTACGCTGCTCCAGCGCATCTAAATGTTGCTCTTTCATGGCTTAAATTTTTATTGGATCAAAAATGAAAAGCTTGAAAGGGGGGATTACTCTACTAGAGAACTTTAGTAGCGGATCAAATACTAAAAAAATTAGAAATTATTGTATATCTTTCCTTTTTAGAACGCCCCCTTATAAACTATTAAATGACGACCCAATTCGATTTATTTAGGCTTAATTGCTTGTTAAATGACAGAGAAGCAAATGATTTAAAAAAAATAACAACATCGCTGGTTTGTGAATTTCTATATGAAGGAAACAATGAAGAGAAATCGAAATCAGAAATTATTAAATACTTAATCAGCATTCTCAAAGTAAGTTTAGATTTTGATCTTTTGGATAGCTTGTTGGGGAACAATAAATATTTTGAATTAACGCCGAACCAAAATGACGTAATGGTAAAACTTACGGCAAGCAAGTATTCGGAAATTAATTCCAAAATTAAGGATCACTCCATTGAGGTTTATATAGAGAGATTTTTAAGTGAAAAGAACATCGAGAAAAGTCATATCGAAACAATTAAATCGATTCTATTTTCATCAGTTTATGATAATATAAATTCCTTTGCAACAGACAATTTGTTGTCTATTTTATCTAAGGGGGCACATGAGAGATTTCAACCGAATGAAATTGAAATATTTAATCAGTTTCTGGAATATGACAATCATGAAAAAAATACTGCACTTTACAATGTCTTTCTTAAAGCGGTTGAGTTTGCGCTAATAACTTCAGGCCGTGGTGTGACTAAATTAACTAAAGATATTTTTAAAGATAAAGTTTATGTCTTAGACACCAATGTGATTTTTCGAATATTAGGTGTTGGAGGCGGAGAAAGGCAGGAATGTTGTGAAAATCTTATTAAGACCTGCATAAATGATGGTGTTAAATTTGGATACACGGCACACACATTTAATGAACTTAGGAGAAAACTGGAACAAATTGTTCACGTGTTTACCCGTGCGGAATCTAATAACCAGATCCAAGTAATTGCTGATTTGGTTGAAGAAGGCATGGATATGTTTAATCAAGATTTTATTGTTCACTACTCTCAACTTCGTTCTTCGAAAACGGTTCACAACCCTTCACAATATGAATTGAAAATATTGACGGATTTCAAGGTTCTGTGCAAAAAAATGAATATTGAGCTTATAAATGGTCATGTAAGCTTTGAAGAGAAGTCGGTTACTAAACTAGCTCAAGAGCTATTTAAGAGGAAGAAAAAAATCCGTAACAAATACTCGAATTTAGCGGCACAAGTAGATGCATATAACATTTTATACGTAAGAAATAAAAGAGGTTCCAATAACTATAATTATTCGGATGTTAAATCTTTCTATCTATCAACCGATAAGAGTCTCAATAATATTTTGAATGAGATTTCAGAAGTAAAGGTTCCCGAGACGATTATGCCGTCTCAATTGTTTCTAATTCACCACTCATTTAGCGAAGTTGATCAAGAGGTTGATTATGAATTGTTTCTTAAATTTTTAAAGAGAAGAACTTCAGAATTTAAATATAATGGCAAGGATATTTTGAATTACATTTCACAGGTCAGAATACAAACACAAAACCCGGAATATCTTAGTGAGGTCTTGAAAACTTATGCAGATCAACGCTACAAGTTTTCCAATAAACTTTCCATAAACCCCAATGAGGAGGTAGTAAGCTTCAATCAATTTTCCCATACTTTCTTTGATGCTTGGCGTGAAAAAAACATTGATAAGTTAGACGCTTACGACGATATTACTGCCAGGGCTGAAAAAAGCATCAAGAAAGCTGCCGTAGCAACCCAGATGATTGTTAGGTGTCTCGATATTTTTATCATATTATTTATTGCGGCCAGTGCTTTAATATTTAAACAATATTTTAAAGACATAAAAGTGTTATTGGGAATCGTAATTCTCCTGGAGGTAATCAAACTGTTGTTTACTTCCAAGACGCCTATACTGAAAAACACATGGAAGATGCTTCTTCAATGGCGGGTAAGAACAACAATGTATTATAAGGTATCTCGTGATAATAAATATATACAACTTGCTGAAAAATATTATGACAGTGTAAGTGGAGATGTCTATAAAAACATAAAGTCAAATTTTACTATTGAGTCTTAAATATAGTGATCGCTCTATGAAATTACCCGCCATTATGTGTGTAGATATTTTGTGTATATTCTGCACTAAAGTGAGCCACCTATTCTGAACATATTGAGCCACCGTTCTGACGAAAGTGAGCCACCTAATGACAAAGCGTTTTCAGGAAGATTCT
>Ga0302309_10001716_pt1 | contig 19383 bp, 21 predicted proteins | sample III_Palsa_N1_1_FD_200453 | JGI IMG/M metagenome (GOLD analysis project Ga0302309, IMG submission 200453) | Peat permafrost microbial communities from Stordalen Mire near Abisko, Sweden - III_Palsa_N1_1 | ecosystem: Environmental > Terrestrial > Soil > Palsa > Peat permafrost | place: Sweden... | reverse complement strand
TGATCCAATTGAAGCATTTATTCTATTCATTTCCAGTCAACTGCATAAATGGCATTTTTATGGATGTATTTTTGCCTTAAAAATAACCCCGTCATGCCTTTTCACTACCTAAAGCCCTTCTTTCGCAACCTGTTGAAAAAGAAGGTCATCACCAGCATCAATATCCTGGGACTGTCCATCGGTATCAGTGCCGCTCTGGTTATTTACCTGATCGTCCAATATGATTACAGTTTTGACCAGTATGAACCCGATGGCGCCCGTATCTATCGGATCGTTTTGCATGGGGAAAATTTTGAAAACGCTGGTGTCCCGGTTCCATTGCCGCGTTCGTTGGCGCCGGTGACAGGTATTGAGCAGTCGACCTTTTTGATGGGAATGAATGACTGGGGCACGAAAGTAACCGTTCCCCAGGCTAATAATAAGCCGCCCGGGATCTTCAGAAAACAGGACAAGTTTATTTTTGCTGACAGCAATTATTTCTCCATTTTCCCGCGTCAGTGGTTGGCCGGCAGCCCGGCCGTCTCTTTGAAAGATCCTTATCAGCTGGTATTGGCAGAGTCCCTGGCGAAGAGATATTTCCCGGATCTGCCGCTGCAACAGATCGTCGGCAGGACCCTGATGATCGATGATTCCATCGGGACCGTGGTTTCCGGCGTAGTAAAAGACCTGACGACAAAAACGGATTTTGATCACGAGGCCTTCATCACCCTGGCCACTATTCCGGCCAGCGGGTTGAAAGAAGACCATCAATGGACGGAGTGGACATCTACCAATTCTGTCAACCAAGCCATCCTAAAGCTGTCACCGGGCGTTAGCGCCACCAAGGTCGAACAGCAGATTTCGAAAATCTATAAGCAGCACAGTTCCCGCGACGATAAGAGTTTCCTCCGACTGCAGCCCCTCAGTGATATTCATTTTAATGAGAATCTGGAAGGTAAGGCCAGCAAACCCATCCTTGTCAACCTGACCCTGCTGGCCGTTTTCATTTTGTTGCTCGGATCCATCAACTTCATCAACCTGTCGACCGCCCAGGCTTCCGAGCGGGCTAAAGAGATCGGGATGCGTAAAATATTGGGTAGTTCCAAGAGGCAGCTCGTGGCCCGCTACCTCAGTGAAACTTATTTATTAACGATCATTTCCACGTTTTTTTCGCTGTTGATCACCCCCCTGCTGATCAAGGGATTTGCTGATTTTATGCCGGAAGGCCTGGATGTGCAACGTCTCTGGCAACCGCATACCCTGTTATTCCTGGTGATCCTTGTCGGGATAGTGGGTCTTCTTTCCGGCATTTACCCTGCATTGGTCCTGACCGGCATTAAACCGCTGTCGGTCACTAAAAATCAAACCCTTTCGGCTACCGGCAACAACCGCCGGGTCTGGCTGCGCCAAACGCTTACCGTCAGCCAGTTTGTGATTGCGCAGGTTTTCATCATCGGCGTATTGGTGGTCAACCGGCAGGTCCATTATGCCATGCAAAAGGATATGGGATTCCGGAAAGATGCCATCGTCAACTTTTACGTGCCGTTCGACTTTTCTCATCCCGACAACAAAAAATTTGTGCTGCGGGACAGGCTGCGCAGCATTCCGGAGATACAAGCCGTCAGTCTGGGCAACCAACCCCCGGCCATTGGAGGCAGCATGACGACGAGTATCAAATACCAGGAAGGGAAAAAGGAGCTGGACATCCCGGTAGATCTAAGGGAAGGAGACACCGGGTTTATCAGTCTGTACCATATCCGGCTCGTGGCCGGCAGGAATGTATTGCCTTCCGATTCCAGCCACGAGTTCCTGGTCAATGAAACATTGGCCCGGATGCTGGGCTTTCAGCAGCCGGGAGATGCGGTAGGGCATTCACTGAAAGGAGATCACAGCGCAATTCACATCGTAGGAGTCATGGCCGATTTCCACCTGGCCTCCGTACGAACCGCCATTCATCCGATGGTCTTCCAGTACGGTCAAAAATATGGCTATGTCATGCACGTGGCGCTCAGCCCTTCGCCCGACAACTGGAAGAAAGCTATCGCCAAAATGCAGCTGGCCTGGCGGGCAGTATATCCCGACCAGGATTTCGATTACCAGTTCCTGGACAAGACCATCCAGGGCTTTTACCAACAGGAGCAGCAATTATCCAAGCTGCTTTCCTGGGCCGCAGGCGTTGCCATCCTGATCAGCTGCCTGGGGCTGCTGGGGCTCGTTATTTTTACAGCCAATCAGCGCATAAAGGAGATCGGTATCCGGAAGGTGCTGGGTGCCAGTGTAGCCCAGATCATTGCCCTGCTGTCCAAAGATTTTGTGCGGCTGGTAGCGATTGCCTTCGTCATCGCCGTTCCCTTTGCCTGGTGGGCTACGCATCAATGGCTGCAGAATTTTGCGTATCATACTGAGCTCAGCTGGTGGATATTTGCCATCGGCGGAATAACCATGCTGGCTATCGCCCTGCTGATCCTGAGCCTGCGGGCGGGCAGAGCTGCCATGGCGAATCCTGTCAATAGTCTGAGAACGGAATAAAAATGAAATACCTTCCTTTCCTCGACGGGAAATATTCGACTGCGCCAGGGTTGACTGCCATGGCCAAGGCTGAGCATGCGGCGGACCGGCTGGTTTTTCAATTGGATGAACAATACGAAACCTATATCAGCAATAAGTCCGAATGCCGCGAGGAGGACATCCATAAATACTATGTCGAAGCGGATCTGTATGGCGAAACGGCGGCGACGGTTAACAGGCATATCGTGCGGCAGTTGGTAGCAGAATATCCCGTTGTCTTTGCATGGGAGAGTCGGCACGGGCACAATACCCTGCATAATATCCGCACAGGTGAAAGTTTGCAATGGGCGGACGACTGGATCGATATCCGGCATTCCGGCTATCTTTCTTTGTTCGATGGGCTGTGCAGCCAGGTGCAGGAAGACATGGCTATCTGTCAACTGGACGGAGACAGGGACTGGTTGGCCGCGATCCATTTATCAGCGCCTAATCACTGGTCGCCGGCCGAAAAGACAGGCCAGCCCTTTGGCGCAGTGCACGGAGTGGTACCCGGTATGGAAAAGCTCAACCAGCAATACTTCAAGATGCTGGTAATGGCCGTACAGAAGGGCCCTTTTTTCAGGTTTGCCTGGGGCCTGGCGACGGATACCCGGTTAAACCATCATCCCGATCCCCGGCCTGGCTTCGATCGGACTGCCTGGCAGGGAAGAAGCATATCAGCCGAAGGAAGTCAGTTTTACCTTCGTGTGGAGCGACAGACGATCAATGGCTTACCCACCTGTAACGCCTTTCTTTTTACTATCCGCACTTATTTTTATAACATCGATGAACTGACGGCCACAGAAAAGAAGGCCTTATTCATGGCTGTGGAAAGTATGTCGCCGGAATCGCTGGAATACAAAGGACTGAAGGGGAAATCGGATATCCTCGCCAAAATACTTCTTTAATCATTTTTGGGTTCACAAATAATGCTGCAAGGTGCTCAGAAGACCCGAGAGTTGAAAGGGCTTTTTCAGAAAAGCGTCGGTGTTGGATATTTTCATGGTATCAGCGGTATGCGAGGTAATGACAATAGGGATGTGGGCATATTTGTCCTGCCCTTTTATCTTTTTGTACAGCAATTGCCCGTTGGGGTTGCCGGGTTGGATATCGAGGAAGATCAGGTCGGGCTGGACTTTGTCCAGGATAGCAAAACCTTCCGGATAGGAATTCGCCAGTGACGGATGGTATCCGCTGCGTTCAAAAAACGGTTTCAACGCCGAAAGCCAATCGTTGTCTTCATCTATAATCAATATTCTTTTCATCATTCGCTGTTCCTGTTTATCGATCAGTCATATGGGATCAGCACCGTTACCGAACAACCGTAGCCCGGTGCAGTGATGATGTCCACCATTCCGTTGAACCGTGTTGCCTCTGCATAAATATTGGCCAGTCCCGACCTTTTCTTTACCTGATGAAGGTCAAATCCGTCTCCGTCGTCAAAAATGTACAGGATGATACCCGAACGATTTTGCATCATATTGATCCTGACACTCCCTGCCTTGCTATGTTTTATAATATTATTAAAAGTTTCCTGCGTAATCTGTAGTAAAGCTTCGACTTTTGCCGGTGGCAGCATAAATCCTCCATTTACGTCTAGCGTGGAGGTGAACTTGATTTGGAACCGGCCGACGTCAACCGCATTTTCCATCAGCCGTTCCAGCGATTGGACCCAGTCTTCCGACCCGTTTCCGCCCTGTTTGCGGGCTCCCTGCCCGCTGTCCATCGGGACCAGCTGATCCCTGTTGCTTTGCTCCTGCATCTCCATGTTTGTTCAGTTTTTTCGGACTGCAAAGAAACGTCAGAATGACACGAAAAGAAATAGTTGTGATGCTATATTGCAAGTACAGTTTTATCAAGCCTGCTTGTAGAGTTTATACTATAATCTGTTGAATGGTACTGATCAGCTCATCCTGTGCCCTTTCTTTGCAGAGATAACCGGAGGCGCCGGCTTTCAATGCAGTAGAGGCATATTGCTCATCACAAAAAATGCTCAGCAGCAGGACGGGCAAGGTGGGGAAATGGACCCTGATCTGGCGCAGGGCCTCCAGCCCGCTCATGACGGGCATGGAAATATCGGAGATGATGAGGTCCCACTGGTCGGACATGGCTTTTTCCAGCAACTCCTGGCCGTTCTCCACCTCTTCGATAAGGGATAAGGGAAACTCTTCGAGCAGGATCTGTCTTAGATACCGTCGCAACAGTACGTGGTCATCTGCAATCAAAATCTTTAGCATGGCTTGCATTAGTCTTTGCCTTCATTGTACGATACGGGAGAACATTACCGGATAAAAGTAAAGACCTCCATGGCGACGGGAAATAAAGGAACATATACAAATCATGTAGAGTTTAAACTACGTGCTAGATCAACCGATTTTCCAGTGCATACCTGGCCAGTTCTGCGTTGGCTTTCATTTTCATTTTTTCCATGATCCTGGCCCGGTAGGTGCTGATCGTAGTGGGGCTCAGGGAAAGCATTTCCGCGATGTCCGAGATCGTTTTCCCTTCGGCCAGCAGTTTCATTACATGGAACTCGCGGTCGGAAAGTAACTCATGCGGTGCTTTGTCCGTTGCGAGGGTCAGGTCGCTGGCCAGCATTTCTGCAATGTTGGGGGTGATGTACTTCCTGCCTTGCAGGATCCGCTGCACGGCTTTGACCAGTTCAGTAGGAGCGGCATCTTTATTGATATATCCCGACGCGCCGGCTTTCAGTACGCGGGTGGCATATTGCTCTTCGGGGAAGATGCTGAGAATGAGGACAGGCAATTGGGCGGCATGCTGTTTGATCTGTTGCAGGACTTCCAGCACGCTGCGGCCCGGCATCATCAGGTCGCTGATGACGATATCCCAATTTTCTGCCAGGGCCCTGTTCAACAGCGTATCGGCATCGCCTACTTCTTCGACGAAGGCCGATGGATATTCCTCCAATAGGATCTCCGAAAGACCTCTGCGGACTATGGCATGATCATCCGCTATTAAGATACGAATCATGTTAAATTGTTATATGTATAGAGGGGAATACTAATCGACAGGTTAGTACCTTTTCCCGGTTGACTGGTGATCTCATAGGTGCCTTTCATCATTAAAGTTCGTTCTTTCATGCCTAACAGGCCCAATGTTTTTTTCTTTTTGACCGCAGTAATATCGAACCCTTTGCCGTCGTCGGCGATTGTCATGACCAATTGCTGCCCACAGACGCGCAGACTGGCTGTAATGGCGGTGGCTTCGGCGTGACGGGCGATATTGGTCAGCGCTTCCTGGAAGATACGGAACAGCCCTGTGGCGCTCGCTGCTGCCAGCACCGGCGGATTATCGGGATATTGGAAGGCTATCGGAATGGCATACCTGTTCTGGAAATCCCTGGACTGCCATTTCAGCGCTTCTATCAGCCCCAGATCGTCCAGTACGCTGGGGCGTAGCTGCATGGCGATCTTGCGGATGGAATGGATGACATTCGACAGCATGGAGATGATGTGGCCAACCCTTTGTTTGATTGGACCGTCTTCCAATATTTTCCTATCCAGCCATGCCGCGTCCAATTTGATGGCGGTCAGTTGCTGTCCCAGCTCGTCGTGGATCTCCCGGGCGATATAGGTTCGTTCTTCTTCCCGGATGTTCTGCAGGTTCGACGCCAGATCCCGCAGTTGACCGTTCATATCCTGGATTTCCTGTTCTTTTGCTTTCAGCGATGCTTCATTGTCGAACGCCTCCAGCGCGAACGACATATCCTGCACGACTTCGTCCAGCAGTTGGATTTCTTCCCCGTCAAAGAAGTTTTCCTCATGGGAATACAGGCTGAAGCTGCCGAAAGGTTCCCCGGACTTGATGACGGGCAGCGCAATCGAAGACCGGTAGCCCCGGGACAAAGCCTCCTGTCGCCAGGCTGCCATCGCCGGGTCCGTGCCGATATCATTACAGACATAGTGCCGGCCCTCTCTTATCGCACGACCGGTAGGTCCCAACCCTTCGATTACGTGATCGACACTGATCCTGACGGTTGAAAGGTACCCTTCTTCATGGCCTGCATGATAGGCCGGGATTACCATCCTGCTTTCTTTATCGATCAGCCCGACCCAGGCCATTCTGAACTTGCCCGACGCTACGACGACATTGCAGATATCCCTGAACAGTTTTTCCGGGCTGTCGGCATATACAATAGCTTTGTTAACCTCGCTGATCGTGGCGTAGAGCCGGCTGGCTTTCAGTACCTTCTGCTCTGCATCTTTCCTTTCGGTGATATCGGTGAAATAAACAGACAGCCCGTTGGGCGACGGATAGATATGAACTTCAAAATGCCGTTGGGAGGGCTTATAAATACTTTCAAGGTGCCGGTATCGCTGTTTCTCCATGGCTTCCATGCAGGCTTTGTAAAAGGCCGGGGTGGCAGTGGTATGATACTCCCAGATATTTTTGCCCAGCAGGTACCCTTTGGGTTGATTCAGGATCTGTTCTGCCCGGCTGTTCACATAAGTAAAGATCCAATTAGTATCCAGGGAGAGGAACCCGTCGCTTACCCTTTCGAAGACTTCCATGACCTCTTTTCTTTTGCCGGACAGGCTGTTGTGAACGATCAGAAAGAGGGTGATCAGCAATAACCCGCTGGAAGCGGACATAATGAGAAATACATAGAAAAGGTCGCGGTGCACGGAGGCGTTTTCAGCCAGCAAAGCGAGCCTTTTTTCCAGGCGGCCGTAAGTATAAAAAGAAAAGAACAGCAGACAGGAAAAGGCAAACGTAAACGACAGAAGCACGATTTTATCAATGCCGGCCTTAAAGGATAATTGACGCAACAAGCAGCTCCAGTTTAATTAAGGATATGTATCGGGTGATTCAGTTCCAATAAGATACGCCGATAAATCATCCCGTCCAAATAAGTCTCGAAAATACGGGTTAACAGCCTATTAGCATTAATAGGCATTTCTTTATTAAACATCCGGCCCTTTTGTCCCTCCAATACTACGTACAGCATTTATCAACGACTTAAAATCATCAACATGAAAAAGAAATTATTAATCGCCGCCCTGCTGTTGGCAGTAGTAGGCTTCAGCTCTACCGGATGTTATTGTGTAAGGTGCCATCCCTATCATCATTACTATCGCTAAACAATTGAAAGAGACCGGCTATCCGGTCTCTTTTTTTTACATCTCCGTCGGGTAACTCTTCGGCGTAAACGCTTTTTGTGGCATTATCTTTGCATATTGGCGTAGCGAATTCAATCTATCCTGATTTTTATGAAGACTAAAACCAATATGCTTAGGCCAATCCTTGCTGCGCAGGTACTCCTTATTATCATTTTGGGAACGACCGCTCTCGAAGGTTGTAAGAAAAGTATGAGTAAGTCGACGACGATGACGACTTCCGACACTGCTATTAACTACAGTGCCTACGCCAATGGAGGTGTCCACCTTGAGATCGTGAATTCCGATCCGGCTGACTACAACGATGACCAGTTATATGTTGGCGTAATGGGTGCAACCACCGGTTCGAACTCCCAAAGTGCCTATATCGACCTGACAACGGGGAAGACAGTTCTCCTGAACAATCTCAGTGCTCTGCCCCAGGTGGTTAATCCCAATAATCCAACAGACGGAAGCAAGTATATCGTTATCTCAACAAAAATGTCCGATATGCCGGTTGACCCGGCTACGGGTCTGCATGCCATTCCACTGCCTTTTATTCAGAGTGGGCGGATACTGCTTTCAATCGGCAAGCCCCTCTATTACTATATTAATCCAGGCGGCACCAGCCTGGGTGCTCCGATCAAGAGTACCAGTTCCACCGACGCCAACTATGGGACTGTTTTTGATTTTATGGAATTCACTTATTATTCCACCGGGAGCGGTGCGCGGGTTTTTGCCAATACTTCCCGCGTTGACGAATACGCTATTTCCATGGGCTTTCAACTCAACGCACTTCAGGGAACAACTGGAAGCGTACAAACGGCGGGGGAGCTCATGACCCACAAGAATACCATCCAGGCCTTCCTGAATTTTAATAAACCGTCCGACTATGACCAGTGCTATAGGTCATTTTTTCAAGACATCGTCAATCCGGGCGGCATGACAGATGCATCGGGTAATCAGATATTTACCCAGACGACCTCTTATCAGCACTTCCAGACCTATATCGATAGCATCTGGCAGAATTATAAAAACCAGGACCTGTTGATGATCCTGGGTAGCGGTAACGTCGGCAGTACGGATTCAAACCTGGTTATCCGGGGGAGGGTTGACGGCAATAACGTTTTCAATTTCACGCAAACCCAAACGGTAAATGGGAATACGACGGTGACCGGAGGGACTTTACCCATCGAACCTACGACTTCAGATGTATTGGGTGGAAACGCGAGTACCGGGGCCTTTAATAATTCTTCTTTGAATGGAACACCGGGTCACGAGCTGGATAATGAGCTGCGTGTAACATTTGTGGCCGCCTTGAACAGGCACAGCATATTCACTGATGCCGCAGTAGGGCAGATCCAATACCCTGAGGACGTGTCCAAGTTCTATAAGACGGACCCTTACAACTACTATGCGGCATTCTGGCATTCGCCGGGGGTTTCATACAATGGTTTGCAATATGCGTTTTCTTATGATGACGACGCGAACCAGTCTTCGACGATCGTTGGGGATAATCCGGCATATTGCACGTTGTATTTTGGGCCGGTCCCGGGTAATTAAAATAAGTGGCCGTCTCATCCCGGCTGCTTCAGCGGGCACTCATTCTATCGCCCGCATGGCCTTTCCATATTCCGCGTCATCCCTGATGGTCCTGGCGGCTGTCTTATATTCGGCTTTCACGCTGTCGTCAATGGGCATTTTTTTGGCGATACGCACCAGCATATCGCTTTTGCTATTGTCATTGTCCATCGCGGCCCCGGCCCGGATCAGGCTGATCCATTCGGCATCTGTTTTTTTAACCGAGTCAATCAGTAGGAGATACAAATCTTCCCTTTCTCCATCGGACCCTATGTGACCGGCTGCTGCCACCACGGAGTCAAAGCGGTTGTTGGGCAAACCCGTGCTATCCGCAACCTGTCCGATATAGCGCATCAACAGATCCTTCTTGTTGTCATCCGGAAAGATGTCTTTCACCGTGGTCAGCCAGTAAGATCCGACAATGGAATCATTCAGTTGGGCTTGCGTAAACCGCTCTAAATATTCTTCTTTTTTATTATTCTCCATTTGTCCAATCTGTTTCAACAAGGCAACTTGTTCCGTTTCGGTCATGCTGTCGCTGTTGAACAGCAGATCCACATACTGGTAGGCTGCCCCATCCATCTCCATATGCGAAATTTCTGTCAGTAAAGCCTGGTTCCCGCCTTTTTGCGCAATCCGCTGCGCCCTGCCGTCGGAATAAAAGCCCCGCGCGATCATCTTTTGCAGTACACCCGCAACAAATCGTCTGCCGCTATCGTCCAGCGTCAGGTTTTCGCGGCCATCGTATAAGGTATAGGCGATCTCACCCTGCAGATTGCTTTCCGCCTTGAACGTTTGGTCATTCTCCCTGAATTTCAAATAGCCGCCGGGAGTAATGTCGGCTATGGACTTTTCGTCATCGCTGAGCCTGACCTTTCCCGACCAGTGGATTTCCTCGATGAAGTTGTCGCCTTTTATCGTCACATTACCGTCGTTCCTGCTATCATGCCTGGCATATCCTGCCCACGAAAAATATACCCGCAGCAGGACGAGGAAGAAGGCTATTAAAAAGAAAGTAAGTTTCATGGTTCAATTTTTATTACGCCGGGTAAAAAAATAATAAATCCCCAGACCGGCCGCGACGCTGAACGCCATAATAGCCAGCGAGTGTAACCCGAAGGGTTGGGTGAATGTCATGACCATAAAGCCTATTGCGATCCCCACTAACGTACAGAACCATTGCAGGATGGTATTCGACGGATTGGTTTTATCGGGTGGTATTAGTTGGCCGACAACGTTTTCAGCGGTCTCTTTTTCGATAATCTTGCTTTTCAGCCGGTAGTCAAGGTTCTGCCGGATCAGTTGAAGAATAAAGGAGGAGACGAGGTAGATGATAAGGACGACGGCGCAAATGTGTACCAGGTCGAAAATCAGTTCGCGGTCAATTAAAGGTTCCTGTTTGTCCTGCGCATTGGCGACAATGGTGCTGGTCAGCATGGCTGCTGCTATGATTGTTTTTTTCATGTTCATTTATTTATAATATTGATGATCTGTTGATAGCGTTTCATTAGATGCAGGACCCTCAGCAGTACGAATACGCCTGCCGCAGCGAGGATGAGGTATAAAAAGACGGCAGAGATATCGGTGAACACATAATAAGCGCTTCGCCGGAACAGCCAAGCCGGCACGGCCGTTACCAGCAGGATAATCGCTGCCATTCCCCAACTGGTGCGCCGATTGACCCTGCGTTCGGTCTTGCGCTCCGGCGCCAGTTGACCCAGCACCATCGCGGATACATCGAAACCGAATTTCGGCGCGGGCTGCTGACTGAGCGCTGCCATCAGCAGGGTATAGGCTGCTACCTGGGCCTGACAGTCGGGGCAGCTGTCCACATGGGCGATGTCCTCTGGCGTACACCCCTGCTTGTCCAGGATATACTGTTGCAATGCCTCCGCTGAAAGATGCGCTCCGCTCATAACTTCTCCATTTTATAGGTGGACAATAACTTCTCCTTCAACATTTTTCTGGCCCGGAAGAGATAGCTTTTCACTGTTCCCTCGGGCAGGCCGGTGATCTGGGCCATTTCCTGGTAACTCAGATCTTCCTGGTGATAAAGACCAACAAGCGTCTGGTATAAAGGCGGCAGCCTGCCGATCTCTGCCTGTACAATACCGGTCAGTTCCTTTCGGAGGATCGATCCATCCGCAGGAGTCCCATCCCCGCTGGTCTCTTCCTCCGGCAATACTTGCAAAGGCAGTCGCTTTTTCTGCAGCTGGCTGTTGCAGGTATTATATGCGATCTGCGCCACCCAGGTAGACAACTTGGACTGGAACCTGAACCCTTTCAGGTGGTGGAATACTTTCAGATAAATATCCTGCACGATATCCTTTCGGTCTTCTTCATTCGAAATCAGCCTGCAAACGATCTGTGCCACCAACCCTTCGGTCATGGAAATGATCTCGCCAAAAGCCGGGGTGTCGCCGCCCAATACCGGGTCGACAAGCTGCCTGTCACTAGGAATATTCCTCGGTTGTTTGCTCACTGTTGGGATTAGACCGGTTAGTTATCCAAATGTTGCAATTTTGTTGAAGAAGTCCTTTATTTTTGGCAAATAAATACTCACCGGTAAAAATAATTGGGCCCATGGAAAGGATGCTGGAAAAGATCACCGACGCAGCGGATTATCTTCAAATGAAAGGATTTACGGGTGCCGGCGTCGGCGTCGTCCTGGGTACCGGTCTCGGCTCGTTTGTCAGCCAACTGGAGGTCCAGCATAAAATCTCCTACCAGGATATCCCGCATTTCCCTCATTCCACTGTTGAATCCCATAAAGGGCAACTGATTATCGGCAGGTTGGGGGCTCAAAAAGTGATCGTTTTGCAGGGCAGGTTCCATTTTTATGAGGGCTACAGCATGCAGCAGATCACTTTTCCCGTGAGGGTGCTCAAGGCCCTGGGTATTCAGAATCTGCTGCTGAGCAATGCGGCCGGCGGGTTGAATCCCGGCTTTAAAAAGGGAGACCTCGTGTTATTGGATGACCATATCAATTTATTACCGGAAAACCCCTTGCGGGGGCTAAATGATCCGGCCTTCGGCAACCGCTTCGTCGACATGAGCTGTCCTTATGACTATGCACTGGGCGAGCAATTGATGACCCAGGCCGCCCGTTTATCTCTTACCCTGAAAAAGGGAGTCTATGCAGCCGTCATGGGGCCCAACCTCGAGACCCGGGCTGAATACCGGTATCTTCGGTCGATTGGCGCCGATATGGTAGGCATGAGCACGGTGCCGGAAGTCATCGTGGCCGGTCATATCGGTCTGCCCTGTGCGGCTATCAGTGTGATTACGGACGAATGCGATCCCGATAACCTGGTCCCCGTCAGCATTCAGGAGATCATCGAGGTGGCGGGCAAGGCCGATGCCGTACTGAGCCGGCTCATGGCTGCGGCTATAGGGTCGCTTATTCCGTCTTGAGACTTTGTCCTGCTTCATACCGCTGGATGCCCTGCAGTATATCCCGGGCGATCTTTTCCTGGTTGCGGCTGTCGGTGATAAACGCCCGGTCGTCCGGGTTGTCGAGAACGCCACACTCCAGCAGTACCGCCGGCATGGCCGAATGATCCAATACATAAACCCGGTTGGGGACCTGTCTCAGCGCTTCTTCCGTAGCATAGGTTCCCTTCATGGCGTCGATCATCGCCGAACCGAGCTGTACGCTCTGTTGATACCGTGCATTGCCCGTGCTGACCCAGGCACTGAACCCTTGTTTGGTAGCAGCGGAACCGGTGCCTGTAGCGTTGACATGGATCGAAACAAAAAGATCCGCCTTCTGTTCATTCGCGAGCGCCGAACGGTATTCCAATGATTGGCGGACTGTGCTTTTTTTGCCTGCCAGTTCATCGGTTTGCCGGGTCAGTAGAACAGTTACATGATATTCCGGGCTGAGCTGCTGAATTTTCAGCGCCAGGGCGAGATTGATATCTTTTTCTTTCACATCGCCGGCGATGGCGCCGTCATCTATGCCGCCATGACCTGCGTCGATGATGACGGTGAAAGGGGGGACGGGTGATGAGTGCGATGGATGCACAGGGCGCAACCTGCCGGAAAAGGCGCACAATAAAAGAAGGGCCAGCGGGAGGGCCATGAGCCGGTTGATGTAACGGGGCCTGGCGGAAGTTAATTGAGTAAGCATAGTGATTCGACGTTTGATAGGTGATTGAAAAAAAGGATGTAATAGTGGTAATGGCCCGTCATAGATATTATGCCAGACCAGTAATTCTGCATATTCGTAGCGGTCGCCGCCGGATACGGCATGCCGGTCGGCCAGGAATTCGTGGATCGTTCGGATCTCACGATAGATCAGGTAAAAGAAAGGGTTGACCCAACACAGGATCATGACAGCCTTCAGCAGCAACAGGTCCAGGGTATGCCGTTGATGAATATGATACCATTCGTGCCGGAATACCTGCCTGCCCTGATGGCTATCGAGATCGATCTCTTCGTTCCAGAAAAGACGGTTGAGGAAAGAGAAGGGTGTCCCGGGTTCACGGGTCATGAAAAAATTGATCCGGCCCAGCTGTTCACGCGGGTACTTGCGCGGCAACCGCCGGATATATAGTAGCTGGCGGATAAAGACATAGAGGAAAGCGGCGGCTGCCAGGCTATAGGCTGCCAGAACCATCCACCGCCAGTCCATCAGGGCGGAGGGTGCAACGGAATGACCTGTCGTCAAAGCGCCTTCGCTTAAGTTGCCGGGGGAGATGGAGTGCAGGGCGACGGAAAGGGCGGATATCTGCGCGATAGACGACAGCTGTTGGATGGCAGGCAGGCGGATCAGCGGGAGAAGCAGCGTTGCCAGGGTGCTCGCCAGCAGGTAATAGCGGTTGTACTGGTGGAAGGGCCTGCCGTGGAGAAACCATCGGTAGTATCCATACAGGAGACCCGAGCAAACGGTCACCTTGCACAGATAGAGGGCCAGTCCGGCTAAAATAGGGTCATTCATGACTTGGATTTTTTGGCTGATTTGATTTGTTGCAGAAGTTCTTCCAGCTCCTGCAGACTTAATTTTTTATCATTGACGAATTGGGAGACCAGCCTGGCGGCAGAACCTTCGAAATATCCTTTCACCAGCAGGTTCGCGCTGGTCTTACCATATTCTGCCTTGCTGATCCGCGGCCGGTAGCAATTGTTACGGCCCTGTACGTCGAATGTTACATAGCCTTTGTCTACCAGTATCTTCAGCAGTGTGGCGATGGTATTGGGATGCGGCCTGGGTTCCGACGTGTGATCGACGAGGTCTTTCAGAAATCCCTTACCCAGTTTCCACAGTACCAGCATGACCTGTTCTTCGGCTTTTGTCAGTGGCTTCATCTGATGACTAAGTTTTTAGTTATATGATAAATGTATAACTAAATATTTAGTTGTTCAAAATTTTTATAAGGATTTTTTTCGGCGCCCGGAGAGGATCTTCTTACTACCTTTAAAATATGATTAAATCATCCTTTGTCATCGGCAGTATTATGCTCACGTTGGGGCTGGGAATGTCCCTTGCCGTCACCGCACAAAACGCGGTGGTTCCCTCCAGCCTCGCCGTCCCCGCAGGCAACGTGCTGTTTCTCCATGTGTATGCGAAAGGCATTCAGATTTACCGCTGTGTGCAGGACCAGAAGGATACGACCCGGTTCTCCTGGCTCTTTGTCGCACCTGATGCAGATTTGTATGCCGATGCAGACTATAAACTCTCTAATGGTAGACACTATGAAGGCCCGACATGGGAAAGCACGGACGGTAGTAAGGTCGTAGGGAAGAAACTGCAACAGGCCGATGCGCCGGAGCCGGCTGCCGTCCCCTGGCTGCTGCTTGGCGTCACTTCCGTTACCGGTGCAGGCACTTTCTCGGGAACAACGTTTATCCAGCGGATCAATACACATAGTGGTCAAGCCCCTCCCATGGCTGCTGACAGGCAGCATCTTGGCCAGGAGGTAGATGTACAGTATACGGCAGAGTATTTATTCTACCGGGCCGTTCATTGAGGGATTTGCCCGCGAGGGCTACCCTTTATTTGACCCCTTTATTCGAATCCCAGATCCCTTGCAGTTTCCTGACATACAGGATCTGCCCCGTATGGTAAGCGGTGTGCGTATTGATATGATCGATGATGGAGGCCCATTTCTGCAACTTGGCCTCGTCTGCCGTTTTGATCGCGGTTTCCCATGCCTGCATCACATCGTTCAGCTGTTTGATGGTTGTCGCCCAGGATTCTTCGGTAAAGGCAGTGAATGTTTCATTGTTGTCGCCGGAAAAAGGGGCCGGCTTCCGGTCGTAAAACTTATCCAGTTGTTCCTTGTTCCAATACCAGATATGATATGCCAGTTCTCCGATGGAATGCGCGGAATCCGCAGGCTTCCACATGGCTTGTTTGGCCGTCAGCCCATCCAATGCTTTCATCACCGGTACGAACCAATCCTGATCGACCCAGGTATCCCGGAATTGTTCCAGTAAAACACCCCGCAACGTCGTCGGGGGATTTTGCTGACAGGTGGCCGTGAGGCCGGTCAGTAACAGGAGAGCGCAAATAAACATTCTCATAAAATAAATATTTATAGTTTACTTTCTCCGATCTTCAGCACTACGACGACATCGGGGTTGAGATCATTTGCGGTCGGCGAGGGGGCGTCGATCCTGATCGAGCCATCATCAGTGCGTGTAACAGTGACATGGGCGCTGCTGTTCAGCAACCATGAAGAATCTATTTTTGCGTAAGGGAATTGTGGCAGGATGACCGGGCCGGCGCCGGGCTGTAAAATGTGCACATACAGTTTGCCGTTGGCCTGAGTCAGGCAACCCCATTTTTGGGGCCGGATATAACCGCCCCTGGTATGATAAATACTTTCGCCATACTGGTCCAGCCAATGGCCCATCCAGTGCAGCCTATCTACAAACTCGGGCTGGATCTCTCCATTCGGCATGGGGCCAATGTTCAATAAGAGATTGCCGCCGTTGCCGGCTGATTTTACCAGCAGGGCGACGATCTGCGCCGGTGTCTTATATGTTGTATCCGTGATGTTAAACCCCCAGGAATTATTGGTGGTGGCGCAGGTCTCGAGCGGCAGGGAGGAAATCTTTTGAAAGCTGAGTCCACTGGTATTTTCACCGGGCACATCCTGTTCGAACATCTGGAAATCTTCGCCCGGCAGCGGCGTCATGTGATGATTGTTGCCGATCAGGCATTGCGGCTGAAGGCGGTGGATCAGATCGTATATTTCACGGATATGCCAGTCCACCCGGACATCGTTGTCTTTCCGGGTTTTGCTTTCTTCGGCCATCTGGTCCCAATAGCCGTCGAACCAGATGCCCCCGATCTCGCCGTAGTGCGTCAGCAATTCCGTCAACTGATTCTTCATGAATTGAATATAGTCGTCCCAGTTGCCATGTACCGTCCTGCCCGTCCCCTGACCCGTTCGTCCGGTCCACCAGGAGTAGTCGTCGCGACGCCAATCCAGCAGCGAGTAGTACAGGAACAACTTGATACCCTGCCGGTGGCATTCGTCGGCCATCAGCTTTACGATGTCCTTCTTATAAGGCGTGTTCATGATGTTGAAGCTGGAATACTGGGTGTTCCACATGCTGAATCCATCGTGATGCCGGGTGATCAGGGTGATATATTTCATCCCGGCGGCCTTGGCCAGGCTCACCCAGGTGTGGGCGTCGAAATCGATCGGGTTGAAAAACTTCTCGAGCCGGGTATAATTCTTTACGGTAATATTCCGGTTGTTCATCACCCATTCGCCGTCGCCGGGGATACTGAACGGCCCCCAGTGGATGAAAAGGCCGAACTTCGCATCGGCAAACCATTCTCTGGCCTTCTCGTTTTGCGGTGAGGGGGTATAACTGATGGTTTGCGTCTGGGCAAGGGCGCCTTTGGTCAGCAGAAAGGCGAGGAGAAGAACAGTAGTTAGCTTCATGTGTCGAATTTAGGTAACTTTCTTTGTTTCAACCTTGCCCCAAACTACCCATTTACCTTAGTTTAAGCCCAAAATCTGGGTTAATCGGTTAAAATACAATTCCCTCGGCATCATTTTCGTTCTATAAGATCATGAAAAAACCCTTAATTGGGAAAAATCCGCTCATCCCGGTTACGTCTCACTACCGGTAGATTACTAATATATGAAAGTCGCAGGAAAATTTAGTGATAGCGAACTGATAGCTGCTATTGGTGAAAAAGAAAGCCTGAATCAGGCTATTTTGTTCCTCTATCAGCAATATTCCCAATCGACATGCTCTTTTATCATCAATTATGGTGGAAGTCAGCAGGATGCCGAGGATGTATTTCAGGAAACGGTCCTGGCCTTTATCGGCATAGTGAAAAAAGGCAGCTACCGGGGAGAAGCCAGTATCAAAACTTTCCTGGTGTCCATCGCCCGGAATGTCTGGCGAAACGAGCTGAAGAAAAGGCAGCGATCTGATTTCCGCGAAAAGAAATTCGAATCCGGCCGGGACCAGCAGGAAGATGATGTCAGCGAGTTGATGACTCACCTGGAGGAAAAGAAACAGCTGCGTGAGCTGGTCGGTAAACTGGGCGAGCCTTGCAGAAAGCTGCTGCAGCTCTTTTACTATGAAAACCTGTCCATGAAAGAAATTGTCGGGCACCTGCCTTATGAGAACGAACAGGTGGTCCGCAATAAAAAATATAAATGCCTGCAGCAATTGATCGCTATCATAAAAGAGAACCCTTCGATTGCCCTGCAATTGAGCGAAATAGTTAAATAATATCCACATGTCTATGAAGCACGAACAACTTGTCGATCAATTCGATAAAACCTTTTCAGATAAGGGTTCAGGAGAACCGGACCCTCTGTTCCTGTCGGATGCCGAAGCTACCCGGGAATGGAGCTATCTCCGGATGGCAGTAGAAGGTGTGCAGGAGACCGGTCTGTACGAACAGATCGAATCTGTCAAGACCCAATGGATGGCGCAGCGGACCTCTGCTGCCGAGCCCTCCGGGGCCGTTATCCGGAACATTTCCCGGATCACTATGCGGGCCGCCGCCTGTGTCCTGATCCTGGCGGGAGGAACGGCTGTCTATAAATATATGTCGACCAGCGCCAATCATATTTATTCCGAATACACCCAGCCATATGACTTGAATACGAGCCGTGGTGCTGCTCCTCAGGACGAAATGGACGAAGCGTACAGGAATAAGAACTGGACCGCCGTTACCGAGCTGTACAATAAGAAGAAGGACAAATCTAATAAGACGTGTTTCTTAGCAGGTATGGCTGCCCTGGAATCCAGGCGCTATGATGACGCCATTGGCATGTTCCAGCAGGTCATTGCCACCAACACGCAGTCCGGCGGCGATTATTTCGAAGATGAAGCTGAATTTTATTTAGCCATGAGCTGGCTGGCCAGGAACGAGGTTAAGGAGGCGATGCCATTGTTGGATAAGATCCGTGCCGACAAGAACCATTTATACCATGATGTCGTAGTGAGAATGTCAACGCTTGACCTGCGGATCGCGCAATATAAAGAACTTAAATAGAAACACGCACAGTAAAACACATAACGCGCCAGTCAGAATGCCCCATAGGAGGGCATTTTTCTTGTGATATAACGGGGCCGTATCACCGATCAGCACCAGGTGGGCCCAATAGCCCGGACTTTTGTTCACAGTACCGCTGTGCAGGTAATCCAGTTTGGCTTGCCGCAAGGCCGTTGATTTCGGGTAACCCTTTTGCAGGTATACATAAAACCGTTGCAGGATAAAGGAAGTAGCCTCATCATCGGCCTTCCAAAGGCTGCTGAGCGAGCTTGCGCAGCCGGCATAGGCGAAAGCCCGCGCCAGGGAAATAACCCCTTCACTGCTGACCAGTTCGCCCTGGCCTGTTTCACAGGCGCTGATGACCACCAGTTGGGTGGCATGCATATCGAGACCATAGAGCTCTTCGAGGTACAGGTTATCTTCCAGCGCGGACCCTTTTTGGGGGTAGAATGCTACAAAGGAACCTGCCGCATTTTGGATGGACGAGACGGCATGTGTAGCCAGGTGGACAATGGGATACTGATTGATCTCTTTCAGGAAAGTCGATTTAGTTGCCTGACTGTCAATATACTGCATGCCTGGCAATCCGGCAATTTCCTGCCGGGAGGCGGGCAGGGAGGGAAAGAAGGCGTGCCCTTTGTCTGCAAAAGGTGCAAAGGCCAGTATTCCGTGGGGGGA
>Ga0302309_10001715_pt1 | contig 19418 bp, 17 predicted proteins | sample III_Palsa_N1_1_FD_200453 | JGI IMG/M metagenome (GOLD analysis project Ga0302309, IMG submission 200453) | Peat permafrost microbial communities from Stordalen Mire near Abisko, Sweden - III_Palsa_N1_1 | ecosystem: Environmental > Terrestrial > Soil > Palsa > Peat permafrost | place: Sweden... | reverse complement strand
GTGGCATGGAGGTCCAGTATAAGCCACATATGATTGGCCTTGCACCATGCAAGCAGGCTGTCTGTCAGGGCAAAGCCCTTTTCAAGCCAGGTGTTCTTGCCGGCGACGGGTTCTTCATCGATGGGCAGCGTATACAAATGGTAATGCATCGGCAGCCGGACCGAGTTAAAACCCCAGGCCGCCGTCGAATCGATATCGATCTTTCGTGTTTGATTGGCCAGCCAGGAATCATAGAACGCTGCGGCGCTATCGGGCCCAACCAGGTCGGTGATCCTTTCCCTGATCCGGTATTGAGGACCCACCGGCCCCAGCTTTAACATATAGCCTTCCTGTAACATCCAGCCGCCAAGACCCATTCCGCGGAGGATGACCTGCTCGCCTTTTTCGTTGACGATCAATTTTCCTTTGGCTTTGAGAAAGCCCTGGCTAATGCCCTCTTGTACGCAAGCGAAAAGGAACAGGCCAATAACAATGCTGCGGGTTATCATAAACCAAAGTTATATATTTACCGGTCAAATCATGTGGTTTGTCAAACTCAAACACTCATAAACTGCTCGCGAACCCCTGGGTCTATCATTCGCTGTTCTGGGTAGGCTATTATATTTTTGCCGCGTTGATCTCCCTCAGCATCCACCAGATCTATGAGCCGCGTTTTTACTGGCAGCTGCTCACCCTCGTTCCTCCGGACATGCTCCTGGTCTATGCGAACTTCTATTTGCTTACCCGCCTTGGACTGATACGCAAACAATGGGGGCTCTACATCATCGCCCTGTTGACCTGCCTTATCCTCCTCTCAGCGCTGAATATCTTTCTGCATCGACTCTATGCACGGGCGGGCTCGCCCATTTTCGCTTACTCAAGCGATTTCAATGGCCCGAACTTCGCCACCCGCATCCTCAATGGCATCTACCTGCTCGGGCTGGCCACCGCATTCAAGTTCCTGAAGGACTGGATCATCCAACGACAACAACTGCAGGAGATCGAAAAGCAACAGGTCGCTACCGAGCTGGCTTTCCTCAAATCGCAGATGAACCCGCATTTCTTCTTCAACACCCTGAACAATCTCTATTCGCTGACGCTGCAAAAATCCGATCTGGCGCCTGAGGTGGTATTAAAGCTTTCGAGCCTTATGAGTTATATGCTCTATGATTCCGGTGCTGCCCTGGTTCCGCTCGACAAGGAGGTCAGCATCCTGGAAAACTATATCTCGCTTGAAAAATTACGCTTCGGCAACCGACTGACTGTCGACTTTGAAAAGATCGGCCTCGCCGACAGCCTCGCGCAAATCCCACCCCTTATTCTGCTGACACTTGTAGAGAACAGCTTCAAACACGGCATGTCCCGGGTTACTGGCAATGACGCGATCAGGTTCTCCCTGCAAGTAAACAAAACCGATCTCCTGTTCTATACCGATAACCCCATCAATTGCAACCAGACCACACAAGAAAAAAACGGGATAGGCCTGCGAAACGTGATCCGCAGGCTGGACTTACTCTATGGGCCCAAATACCATCTACACACTGCCGAAACTACCAACCGCTTCCAGGCTAACTTAAAAATTCCGCTATCATGAAGGACCTCCGATGCCTCATAGTAGATGATGAGCCCCTGGCCATAGACGTGGTTGTCCGCTACCTGCAGGAATTGAACATCCAAAACCTTCATACCTGCGACAACGGCATCGAAGCCTTTCAAGTGCTGCAGGGACAGGAATTCGACCTGTTGTTCCTGGACATCGAAATGCCGCAGCTCACGGGCTTCGACCTGTTAAAAAGCATGCCGCAACGCCCACTGGTGGTCATTACCACTGCCTACCGGGATTATGCAGTGGAAGGGTTCGAGTGGGAAGTATTGGATTACCTGGTCAAACCCTTCTCCTTCCCTCGTTTTCTCCAGACGATGGAAAAGGCCATGCGGACGATGCAACAACCCGGGGACAGCAGTGACAAAACCTCGTTGTTCCTCAAGGCGGGCCAGCAATGGGTCCGCATCGACACCGTCGATCTGTTATACATAGAAAGCCTGAGAGACTACGTGCGGGTAGTGACGACAACAAAAACGTTTATCGTGCACCAGCCGCTCGCGGATATTTCGGCCCGATTGCCTGACGATCAATTTATCCGCGTGCACCGATCCTATACCATTTCCATCGGAAAGGTCGACAGGATCAGTGAGCACTGCGCCCATATCGGCCACAAGATCATCCCCATTTCCAGGGCCAACCGCACGGAAGTATACCGGCGGCTCGTTCAGTAGCCAGAGCGCCCACCCAATAGGCGGACCGCCGGTCAGTAGTCGACAAGATCATACCATTCGTCGAAAAAATAGCCCTTCGCCGAAGGGCGGCTTGGGCTTTCCTGCGATCCGGTTTATTTTGTGTCAGTCCGAAAACAAATGAAAAGGATCCCCTCCATAGACATCGCCCGCGGCCTGGTCATGGTCATCATGGCCCTGGACCATACGCGTGACTATCTCCACATCCATGCCGCACAAAGCCCGACCGACCTGACGACGACCACGCCGGTCCTTTTTTTTACGCGCTGGATCACCCATTGCTGTGCGCCTACTTTCGTATTCCTTTCGGGGATGTCGGCCTGTCTCTCGCTGAATGGGGACTTCGCATCCGGGGCGCCGCCTCCATCCGTCCTGCGAACCCGCCGCCGTTTCCTCCTGACCAGGGGCCTCGTGCTTATCGCGATCGAATTCACACTTGTCAACTTCGGGCTTTCATTCGATCTCCGTTTCAGGCTCTTCTTATTCGAAGTCATCGCCACCATCGGCTCCGGCCTGATCCTGGTTTCCTTGCTGTCGCGGCTGTCGCCGACAATCATACTGGCGATTGCCTGCCTGCTCTTTTTCGGTCATGACCTGATCGTCGGTATCCCGATGCCCACCAATCCGGTGCTGGGTTTTGCAGGCTCCCTGCTCTTCGGTCCAGGCGCGTTTCCGCTCGCGTCCGGCCGGCTGCTGGTCATCGCCTATCCCGTCCTGCCCTGGCTAGGGATCATGCTGGCGGGCTTTTGCGCCGGGCGACTGTTCACCCTGCCTATCGAGAAACGGAGGGTCCTCTTTCTGCGTCTCGGCCTTGCCCCCCTGGCGCTCTTCGTGTTGCTGCGGCTGGGCAACTGGTATGGCGACCCCGTTCCCTGGGCGCACCAAAAAAGCGCCGCCTTCACCCTCTTGTCGTTTATGAACCTCGACAAGTATCCGCCTTCTTTGCTCTTTAGCCTGGCGACCCTGGGTATCCTGATGCTCATCTTATCGGCAGCCGAGGGCAGGGACAACGCTTTTACCCGCTTCCTACTCGTCTACGGCCGGGTGCCACTCTTCTACTTTGTTCTCCATATCTACCTCATCCACCTGCTCATGCTGCTCATCGTCACGATCCAGGGATATCCCTGGAGCAGCATGGACTTCGGCCCATTCAAGTTCGGCAGACCCGCAGCTGCGGGCCTCCCCCTCGGCGCCGTATACCTGGTCTGGGCCGCCGTCGTCCTCGCCTTCTATCCGCTGTGCCGCTGGTACGGAAGCTACAAGGCGCGGCACAGGGAAAAAACATGGCTGAGGTACCTGTAAAGGTCCGGATGCATTTGCTCATCCGAAAAGTTTACATTGTGTTCAAATGAGGACATCGGTCTATATAGGCACGAGCCTGGACGGGTTTATCGCAAAAAAGGACGGGAACATAGAATGGCTCACCCAATTTGCCAGCGAAGAAGCATTCGCTTCCTACCAGGAATTCACAAGCAATATCGACGCCATCGTAATAGGCAGGCGCACGTACGAAAAGGTGCTTTCCTTTCCTTCCTGGCCATATGACAAGAAAGTGTTTGTTTTAAGCTCGAGCATCAAGCACATTCCTCACACGTTACAAGACAAGGTCACGATCGTTTCGATGGCGCCCGCCGAATTATTAGCGCATCTTTCAAAGGAGGGCTTTTCCAGTATCTACATTGACGGCGGGAAGGTGATCCAAAGTTTCCTGAATGCGGACCTGATCGACCGCCTCATTGTTTCCCAGGCGCCAGTCCTTTTAGGAGACGGCATTCCGTTATTCGGCGCCCTTTATACCGAACTTCAATTTTCCCACCTCCGGACCATGGTACAATCCAATGGACTCGTAAGAAGTTATTATGAGAGAAAAAGACAATAATACCCGGCGGCGCAAGGTTTCCTAATGAGGTGTATTGATATTATTGACTAAATTGACGAAGACTGCGACCACGAAAATCAGCAGTACGTTAACAACGATAAGCCAGTTAATTAGCCCGTTAGCCGACCCAATACGGCCCTTCAAGTCCTCCTTGATCTTTGCCGTGTGCCCGTTTAAGCGGGCCTCGTGAGAATGGACGACCTGGTTCAACGCCCGGGCAGTCTGTTCGAATTGCTCGCTTTGCTTTTTCTGTTGCTCCAATGTCTCCCGAAGCAATTCTGTTTGTTGCTTCCGGACTTCCAGACCCAGCATCAACCCTAGCGTCTGCGCCTCCAACGACTTCGTCTGCGCCTCCAGCGCCATAAGCCGTTTATCGTCCAATTTGAGACCTTTCACTATGTGGACGATAGCCGCATGGATGGCATCATTCCACTTCTCGCAGGCCTGCTCATTTATAGCTGCGGTATCTATGACCGGAAGAAAAATTTAAAGCCTAACTGCGCGACCCATGCCCCATAACGGATGCCAGGATCGTAGGTCACGTTTGCGATCGGATAGGTCTCGTTACCAAACGAGCGGTCCGTTCCAAATTTGGCAAAGAGGATAACGCCGCTCCGATTGCTGTTGACCCGATCTATGATCCAATCGACCCCCACCCCGGCCTGGTAGCAGAAAACGTCGGAATAAGCATTCACGCTCTTACCGCCTTGCAAGAGACTCGCGATACTGTTATAATTGGGATTGGCCGTATCCGGCGTGGAATAGTTTAGCACGGAAAAACGCTCGGCAAATCCCACATAAGGGTAGAAGCTGAACTTACCGGTGTTGATAACAGCATAGCCTATCTGAAAATTAAGCGTCTCCGTGCTGCTGGTTCGGATACTTTCACTGCCACTGTACGTGCTGCTGCCCAGACCCGCGACGATGAAATTCATATCGAGGATGAGCCCGTTGAATCCTCGAAAACTGGCCCCGCCGCCAAACTGGAAAAGCGACCCGCGTATCGGAGCAAAACCGTCCTTGGCGATGGCGGCATTGAACGTGTTGTAGTTGGCGGCTTCCAGTCCGGAGAAAAAGGAGAAAGCCACGTAATTCCTGGACCGAACCTGGGCCCTTCTGACCTGCTGGCGGTAATACCGGGCAGAATCGTTCAGATCCAGGGAATCCCATACCCGGCTGTACATCCGGGTAAGCTGTTGGTTGTAATACTGCAGGGAGTCTTTAAGAGACCGCTGTGCGGTGCAATGCAGGATGCAGCAAAAGATAAGAACGGTAAGAGTTAGCGAAATACGCATAGGAAGGTGTGTTTAATGCTCACTAAGATCATCAGCTCCCGGCGAAAATCAAAGCCTCCCGTTGTTAATTAATGTCCTTCTAATCTCTTCTTAATCGTTTACTAATCTCCCGCAAGCGGCCGGAAGATGCCGGCTAAGACGCCAGATGCTGGGTAAACCCCCAGGCCACGAGCTTCTCATAAGCCGCCCAAACGGTATCGGGAATCTCCTGCGGGATCTGAAACCCCTTCGCAGGATAAAGCCGGATACGCTGCAGGTCGCCAACCATGGCATTGATCACGCGCTCCATCGGTATCTCATCATTGGGATAGTCTTCAAAGGCCATCTGCGGGGAGGTGACAAGCAATTCCATCCCCGGCCATTGTTTTTTGAAAGTGGCATAGCTCCGACGCTCCATATAAGGCTTCTGCACCAGTAAGAAACGCTGCGGATGTAAGCCTTTCTCTTCCAGCAACTGCCGCGTAAACAAAATATTCTCACCCGTATTCGTCGACTTATTCTCTATAAATATGGCCTCTGCCGGCACCCCATGATCTAGTGCGATACGCGCAAACTGATCGGCTTCCGGGTCTTTCCAAATTCCCTTGGTCAAATAACCCAGGCCTCCGGAAAACAGGACGATAGGCGCCCAGCCTTCAAGGTACAGCTCGGCCGCCCTGTCCGCCACCCGCAGGTCATGGCTGCCCAGGACCAGGATACAGTCCGACTTGGCCGGCGTATGATGCATGTGATGGTAGTCCCACAGTTTCCTTGCTTCCTCCAGTACTTGTTGCGTGATCATAAAATCTCGGTATGCTGCGATGAGGGGCAAAGATAGTATCTTCATCTTTTAAAAATATTGGCTATGATCGTCCGAAACCTTCCTCCCCCGGATCTTTTTTCGGCCGCGGGAACAGCCACCGCAACAACCGCCGGCAAACCGGCCGGAAAACCCGCCGGATTACCCCTCGTCTTCCCCGATCATATGCTTTTTACCGAGATAATAACGGCCCCTTATGCCTGCCCCGAACACATCCCGGGAATGGGTATCCTCGCTATGCTGTCAGGAAGTGGCCGGTATACCATCAACCACCGTAAGGAAACCCTGGATCAAGGCCATTTCATGCTGCTCAACCGAGGCAGCCGGCTGAAAGTCCATTTGCCAAGACCCGGCATACAACCACTGTTCCTCTACTTCCATACGGCGCTGGCGGCCGAACTGCTAAACCTAAAAGGCGTAGACTGGCGCTGGCTCGAACGAGCCCACCCGCTTCAGGAAAGTTTACGGCAACGCTTGCAAAGCCTCGCTGCCATGCGCGATAACTGCTCATCTTTCGCCGCACTAAAGGCCGATGCCATGATCCGCGGCATCCTGGAGGATATCTTCGGACAGGCCTGCGCTGCAGTCACGACCACGACACAACTACCCGTAAAACGGCAGACGACCCGGGTACAACTGTTCAAGCAGTTGTCGATAACAAAAGAATGGATAGAAGCCAATTACGCCTCGCCTATCACCCTCAGGCAAATGGCGGCGGTCGCCACCCTAGACGCACAGCATTTTCTGCGGATGTTCCGGGATTGCTATGGCGTTACTCCTCACCGTTTCCTCACGAACATCCGACTGAACGCCGCCCGCCTCCAAATCCAAAATACGCAGGAAACCATCTCCGCCATCGGCCTGCAAACCGGCTTCGAAAGCCTGCCCACCTTCAGCAGACTCTTCCGCGAACGCTTCGGCAGTTCGCCGACGGTGTACAGGAAGAAAATTAAGCCGTAATCACATTCGTCAACTCCGCCTTGCGATTACGCAGGTCCGGCCCCCCTTCAAGCACCGACTTCAGATTAGTAAGGTAGAAGGTCCACCCCTTCAAATCCCCCACATAATGTCGCAGCATCGCCTCCTCATCCGTCGGCAACTCGCTTTCGACAAGTTCGACGATCGTCTCATCGAGTTCACGATAAAGGCTAACGCTCACGGGACAACCCAGCGAATAGGTAAAAGCAAAATGATCGACGCCATTGGCGGCAATGATCCTCCCCTTTGCCACGGCCGTCTCCGCATAGCCATGCCAGTTCCAGGTATAGTGGTCACCCGCCTCCATGGACTCTCCGGGCAACCTGTGGATCCCGGCAGGGCTCGACACATCCGAGCCCGGCACGACCGCAGTACCTGACACTTCCCGAACGCCAACCTCCGCCCTCCTCAGAAACCACGACTCAAGTCCCCCGGGAGTCGCCCAGGCGGCGTACACTTTATCCAGCGGCTGCCGGATATTGACCCGCAGCTTGAAAAGGCTCCATTTGTTTTCCATGGTCTTTTTTTACAAGATTACGCATAAAAAAAGGCCGGCTTACGCCGGCCTGTATAAAAAAAGCTCGTTGTCAGTTACACGATCTCACGCTCTTCCAACCCCTTGGGCGTAGCCACCAGCAGCGTACCCTGCGTATACTTCTCGTCATGCTGGCTGGCATCCAGACCCTCTTCCTCCTCTTCTTCGCTCACCCGCAGCGGAACGATAAAGTTGATGAACTTAAAGATCAGCCAGGACACCGCAAAGCTATAGGCCACGGCACAGGCCATCGCCTTGAGCTGGATAAAGAAGAACGAAGGATTGCCGTAGAGCAGGCCGTTAGCTCCTCCGGCCTTGTTGACCGTCAGCGTGGCGAATACACCCGTCAGCAGCATACCTACCATCCCGCCGATACCATGACAGGGGAACACATCCAGCGTGTCATCCAAAACAGTCTTTGTCGCCTTGAAGTGAACGGCCATATTGGAGATGACGGCCGCAATGACGCCGACGAAGATACTCTGTGGCACCGCTATATAACCCGCTGCAGGCGTGATGGCTACCAGCCCTACCACCGCACCGACGCAAAATCCGACGACTGAAGGCTTCTTGCCCCGCAGCACGTCGAAGAACATCCAGCTCAGACCGGCTGAGGCAGCCGCCGTATTCGTGGTGGAAAAAGCAGAAACGGCAAGGCTATTGGCGGCACCGGCGGAGCCAGCGTTGAATCCAAACCAGCCAAACCACAATAGACCCGTTCCAATCAATACATAAGGGATATTCGCAGGATGCGTCTCCTCGCGGTTGATATGACTCTTTCTGCGTTTGAGGACCAGCGCACCCGCCAATGCCGCGCAACCGGCACTGATATGCACTACCGTACCGCCGGCGAAGTCCAGGGCTCCCATCTTGGCGAGGAAACCATCGGGATGCCAGCTCCAATGCGCCAGCGGAGCATATACCAGCAGGCTGAAGAGAACGGTAAACAACACATAGGCCGAGAACCGCATCCGTTCGGCAATGGCGCCAACCACCAGACCCGGAGTGATGATCGCAAACATGAGCTGGAACATCGAGAAAAGGCTCTTGGGGATCGTTGGCGCTCCAACCCAGGCAGGACCCGAGACTACGTCCTTATAAAACAGATGGGTGAACGGATTGCCGATAAACCCATGAACGTCCTGACCAAAACAAAGGCTATACCCTACCACGATCCACAATACCCCAACTACACCGGCTGCCACTACACTCTTCATCATCGTCGACAATACGTTCTTCCTGTTGACCATCCCGCCATAAAAGAACGCCAGCGCAGGCGTCATCAGAAATACCAAAGCCGTCGCTACCAACAACCAGGTAACATCTGCGGCATTGTACTTACTGTCATCCAGGCTGGGAGCGAAGCTCGGAACGAAGATCGCCGCTATAGCCACCGCCGCCAGTATCAGGAAGGGCGTGAATCGTTTGATAGTGATTTTGCTCATGGTTTCTTATTTCATATTAAGAAAATACTAATACATTTGCGTCGCGCATAAAGGTATGAAAAAAATGGAAAACCGGCTTGCAATAACACATGTAAAAATATAAACATGTTTATAACTCGTTGAATAAACCCCCACGAGCGTTGAAGGCGATTCCTGACTGCAAAAAACCACCCTATCTTTGAGGATGCGCATTTTCTTCAGCAAGGCCACCCCTGTACAACTGCAGTTCCTGGTCTGGGGCTTCGTCTGCCTCTTCAGCATGCTGACCTATATCCCGGAAGACGGCTTCCTACAAGCCGTCATCTATAGCCTGATCAGCTGCTTTTTCTATGCACTGATCATCTACGGCAATATCAGCTTCCTCTTTCCCCGTCTTTACCAGCAGGGACACGTCACCATCTACGTCCTCTGCTCCATCCTCCTGCTCGCCATAGCCGGGGTTAGCCACACCCTGATATCTATAAACATCTATAACCATTTCTTCGCCAAACAACCCGAGGCCATCAACCTCCGGACTTTCCTCTATATCTCCGCAGCCGGCCTCGTGACCTTTATGCTGAGCTTCGTCTTCCGCATCGCCCTGGCCTATTTCCGCCTCAAACAACAAGCTGACCGCATCCTCGAACAGAAAAGCCAGGCCGAATTAAACCTGCTGAAGTCGCAGGTACAGCCTCATTTCCTCTTCAATACCCTCAATAACATATACTATGAGGCCTATCGCGAAGCCCCCCGTACGGCCCTGCTGATCGGCCGCCTTTCCGATATCATGCGCTATTTCGTGGACGAGAGCCCCAAAGAAAGGGTCGCCCTCGCCACCGAGATCAAATTCCTGGAAAACTATATAGCCCTGGAAGAGATCCGCATCCGCCACGGCGTCCACGTCACCTTCGACAAACAATATGAAGGCGAACCCCTGCTTCCGCCCATGCTCCTGATGACCTTCGTGGAAAACCTCTTCAAACACGGCATCGACCGCGGAGCCCGGGGCAACAGCATCCAGCTCTCCCTCAAAAAAGAAGCCGATAGCCTCCTCTTTACCACCGAGAACCAGCTCCCGGCAGATCCTCCGGCCACCAGCAAACCAGGATCGGGCCTCCAAAACCTCGAAAAACGACTTAACTTACTATACGGTGACCGTTTTGTTCTGACCACGACCCGCACGGCCACCCATTTCCAGGCATACCTAAAAATTCCGCTCATATGAACCCGCGCTGTCTTATCGTCGACGATGAACCCAATGCGGTCAACCTCCTGACCCTGTTCATCCAGCAGAACACCGGCTGGGAGATCACAGGCAAATGCTATGACGCCCGCGAAGCCCTGGCCTTCCTCAAGACCCATCCCGTAGACCTCGTATTCCTCGACATCAATATGCCACACCTAACGGGCATGGAGATGGCCGCCCTGCTGCCTCCCTCGACCGGCATCGTGTTCACCACCGCCTACTCCGAGTACGCGGCCGACAGCTATGGCTTCCACACCATCGACTACCTCCTCAAACCGATCACCCTGAAACGGTTCTACGCCGCCATGCAAAAGGTCGAGGACTGGTTCGCCCGCCCCGGAACCCAGGCCACCCAAGCCACCCAAAACCAAAACCCTAAAACCCCTAACCCCGAAAACCCGGCGGCCGCAAGCACCGCCGAAGCCGAATACTTCTTTATCAAATCCGGCCGCATGCTCCACAAGGTCCTGCTAAAGGATATCCTCTATTTCGAAGGAGAAAAAGAATATGCCAGGCTGGTGACACCCGCCCAACGTTTACTCATCTACCGGCGGCTCAAGGACATCGAAGAACAACTCTCCGGCTCTTTCGCCAGGGTCCATAACTCCTATATCGTCAATATCGCCCGCCTCGACTCCATCCGGGACAACCAGGTCTTCATCGGCAGCAAACAGATCCCCATCAGCGAAAAGTTCCGCGAAGCGTTTATGAACCGGATAAAAGAACGCGTTTTTTAACCGATTTTTCTCGCTTTCTTGATGCGAATTACCGATCTTAGACGTTATTGCTCGTATACTATGCGAAAAACCATCCGCGTTTTCTGGATCGCGCTCTTCTCCGGCGTGATCGCCCTCGTCGCCTTTATCACCCTCATCGCCATGGGCGCTTTCGGCCCCCTGCCCTCCCTCCACGAACTGGAGAACCCGACCCTGGTCCTGGCCTCCGAGGTCTATGCGGCCGACGGCAGCTCGATGGGCAAATACTATACGTCCAAAGGCAATCGCCTCGACGTCTCCTATAAAGATATCTCCCCCAACGTGATCCACGGCCTGGTATCCACCGAGGACGAACGTTTCTATGAACATTCAGGCATCGACGCCAAGGCCGTACTCCGTGCCATCCTCCTGTTTGGCAAGGACGGAGGCGGCAGCACCATCACCCAGCAGCTGGCACTGAACATGTTCAACGGCGAACGATCCCATAACCGGATAAGCCGCGTGATCCAGAAACTCAAGGAATGGATCATCGCCATACAACTGGAACGCAATTTTACCAAAGAAGAGATCCTCACCCTTTACCTGAACGATGTATCCTTTAGCGACAACGTCTACGGCATCCGCGGCGCAGCCCGCACCTTCTTCCGCAAAGAACCCGACAGCCTCACCGTAGACGAGGCGGCCGTACTCGTAGGCATGGTCAACAATCCGAGCCTGTTCAACCCGCGCACCAATATAAAAGCCGCCACCGACCGCCGCAACATCGTCATCAACCGGATGGCCACCAATCATTTCATTACTCCCGAAGAAGCAACCGCTTTCAAGGCAAAACCGATCGACATCAGCGGCTACCGGAAAGTGGACGAGAACAACGGCCTTGCCCCCTACTTCCGCGATATCCTGCGGGGAGACCTCCGCAAATGGTGTAAGGAGCATACCAATCCGGCCACGGGTAAACCCTATAACCTCTACACCGACGGACTAAAGGTCTATACCACCATCGACCCAAAAATGCAGGCCTACGCCGATCAGGCCGTAGACATGCAGATGCCCGCCCTCCAACAAATCCTCGACGCCCAAAAAAGCATAAAGACAGGAAGCGTCTGGGCCGAACACAACAATATCCTCGAAAACGCCATGCGCAGCAGCGAACGCTGGCAGGACGAAGAAGACGCCGGTCTCTCGGAACCGGAGATCCGCAACAGCTTTACCATCCCGGTAAAGATGAAGGTCTTCGCCTGGAATGCCGCCAGGGAAAAAGATACGGTCATGTCGCCGCTCGACTCCATTAAATATCACCGGCAGATGCTCCAGACCGGCTTTATGGTCATGGACCCCTTTACCGGCGCGGTAAAAGCATGGGTAGGCGGCATCGATTTCCGCACTTATAAATTCGACCATGTCAATCTCAATACCAAACGTCAGGTAGGCAGCTCCATTAAACCATTCCTGTACAGCCTGGCCATCGAAGACTTTAATTTTACGCCGACGACGGAATGTCCCGCCGTGCAGCAATTCTTCCCCGAATACAACGGCTACGTACCCGCGCGGGCAAAATCCCACTGGAGCCCGGGCCCCTATCCTATGGCCTATGGCCTGGCCTGGTCCATCAATGAGGTGGCAGCCTATCTCATGAAATCCTTTGGCCCGCAGGGCCCGCAACGATTTTCCGAATTCCTCAAACAGATCGATATCCCGACCGCCGTCACACCCTATCCCTCCAATGCCCTCGGCGCCTGTGAACTATCGCTCTACGAAATGCTCGGCGGCTATACCATGTTCCCCTCCGGCGGCATCAATACCGAACCTTATTATATCGCCCGTATTGAGGACAAACACGGCAACGTGCTCGATGATTTCTCCGGGCAAGGCCCACAACACAAAGAAGTGCTCAGCCAGTCCACCGCCTATACGATGACCCGGATGATGCAGGGCCCCGTCGACTTCGGCACCGCCGCAGGTCTCCGCAACCGGCTGGGTATTTCGGAAATGGGCGGAAAGACCGGCACCACCAACGACAACTCCGACACCTGGTTCATGGGCTATACCCCGCAGCTGCTCGCCGGCTGCTGGATCGGCTGCGACGACCGCTTTATCCGGTTGGAAGGACAGTCGTCCGACGGCGGCCATATCGCCCGACCCATCTGGGAGAATTTCTTTCGCCTCGCCCTGGCGGACAAATCACTCGGGCTGGACAAAACCGCCCGTTTCATAAAACCGGACAGCCTCAGCACCGGCTTACAATACGATTACGACCGCCAATACGAAAAGGCCCCGCCGCCCGGGGCGGAAGGCGCCGACCAGGGCAACGGGAACGCCTACGACTATGCCGATACCAGCCGCTCAAAAACGGCCAATCCCAGCACAAATCCCTACTGATCAACCATTAAAGCTATTTTCCCCGGCACCTAAAAAATTCCCGGATCGGGAAACTCTTCCGGACCATAGAATCCATAAGGACAATAAATTTGTATAGTGGACTAACTACCAGCCCCTTGCGAATTGGCACCGTATAGGATATGATGTCGATAGTTTTAAATCCGAACCTCGATGAAAACTATCGCAAAGTCCTACGTAAAGACGATCATTCTGTTCCTGCTTTTCTTCCTGCTGTGCTATGGCCTGCTTTCGGCACAAACCTGCTCCACCGCAGCAGGAGATCAGACAACCTACGGAACAAACAACGTTTGGATAGGCTATGTCTACACCGGCGAGAATTTTAACAACTATCAGGGATACGTGAACGAAGGCTCATCTTCCAGCCCTAACTTCGACGAAGGTTTTGGCGGCGGCGGGGTCACCTACAACACCGACGGCTGTTCCATCACCACCGATAATTTCAGCGTCCGTTATAAGCTGCAACAGAACTTAGTCGGCAACTACACCATCACGGTGGGCGGCGACGACGGCTACCGCCTCAGCCTCGACGGCGGATCGACCTTCCCCATCAACATGTGGCAGGATCAATCTTATGTAACCACCACCATCAACGTCAACCTGAACGGTCTCACTAATCTCGTTCTAGAATATTACCAGGACGGCGGCGCAAACCAAGTGAGCTTTAATATCGTGAAAAACTGTACCGGAACCGGCGACACTACCGTCTACGGCACCGGCAACATCTGGAACGGCTATGTCTTCCAGGGAATGAATTTTCAGCTCTACAAAGGAGAGGTCAACGAAGGAACTTCGGCGGATCCGGGTTTCGATGAGAACTTCGGCAACCCCGGCGGCAGCAACACCAACACTTATAACACCAGCAGCTGCAGCGTGCAGACCTACCAGTTCAGCGCCCGCTATCGCCTGACCCAAACTTTTGCACCCGGTAACTATGCCTTCACCATTGGGGGAGACGATGGCGTGCGGCTTAGCCTCGACGGCGGCAATACCTTTGTCGCCAACGGCTGGCAGGACCAGTCCTATACCGTTTACAATTACAACACGACCCTCAGCGGGACCTACAACATGGTCCTCGACTATTACCAGGACGGCGGCGACGATCGCGTCACTTATAACCAAACCTTTACGGTCCTGCCCATTACGCTCAACAGTTTTTCAGCAACCGCTCAGGACAATAGCCAGGCGCTCCTGAAGTGGACGACCAGCAACGCCGTCAACTTCGACCACTTCGTCATCCAGCGAAGCACCAATGGCAGCACCTTCGATGACGTGGCCAGCGTTGCCGCCACGACCGAAGACTCCACCTCCACGCAGTCATATTCTTATACCGACCAGGACAATTATAACGGAACGCTCTTTTACCGCCTGATGATGGTGGACCGGGACGGCAAATTCACCTATTCCAACGTCCTGAGCATTTCCCTGCAAAAGGCAAAAACCATCCGCATCTACCCCACCGTCGTAGAAAGTGGCACCCTATTCGTAGCATCCTCAAGCGCCATCGCACAGGCGAAATTGGAGCTGTTCGACATGAACGGAAACCGCCTGCAGGAAAACGATTGGTCAAGCCTCCAGGGTGTCCAGCAGGTTGCCGTCGGCGGAAATGGAAGACTGGCCGCGGGCGCCTATATCGTCCGGCTCTCAAACGCGCAGACCACGATCACCAAACAAATGATCATTATCAAATAAACCCCCTGGCCCCAAAAAGCCCCAAACCTCAACCCCATGCCCCGGCCCCTCGCCGGGGCTTTATTTAATAATCATTCGAATTGAATGCGATCGCCGGCTGAAATTCGTCAAAGTCGTCAAAAGTACTGTTGCTCCCCGTGTTGCCCGTCCCCAAAAAACTTCGTCCGCTCACGGTAAAGGAAACGGCCGCCTCTCTGGATGCCCTTGGCCAGGCCGTACGCCGGCTCCACCGGTCGCTGGCTATATCATAGGCCCAGGTAGAAGAAAGCATGGAATTGTTTGTTCCCGTCGACAGATAGGCCTGAGCACCATTCACGAATATCGTCCCATATTCGCGCTCGATATCCGTATAGCCATCGTCAAATGTCTCGCTGCTCGTATTCGTGATATTGTTTAACTGAAACCAGGGATCCTGCTGCGTTGGATCAAAGCGCCAGAAATCCCGCACCATGCCGCCGCTGTTACTGCCCGTCACTATATACGCCTGATCGTTGTAAACAAAGGCCACCGCAGCCCTCCGCTTGGAGAAATTACCCGAGGTCCCCGGCGTTTCCGACCACTTGTCCTGACCCGGATCATACTGATAGAAGTCGTTCAGCCAATACACATTGAAACCCGTACCCAGATAGCCTAGACCGTGCACGCTAAAACCTACCGCGTCATAACGCGTCCCGCCCGGATAGTCCGACTTCCGCGTCCAGGCATTTTGGACGGGGTCGTATTGATAGAAGTCACTGTAGGTCGTAAGTCCATCGTAGCCCGTTCCCACATATCCCTCGTTGCCGATACTGAAGCCTGCCGCATTGCTGCGGGGCGCGCCGGGAAAATCCTGAACCTGCGTCCAGCCGCTATCGACACAAAAGGTCCAACAATCGGTCAGCCGGCCTGAGCCGCCGATCGACTCATTATAACCCAGACCCACATACGCATGATCGCCAATTACAAAGGACACACTGTTGCTGCGGGGATAAGCCCCGATGGCTGCCGCCTGCACCCAGTTGCCCAACTCCGTGTCGGGAATACCGGCCCGGTTACAGGCAACAAATACATAGATCCCACAAATAATTAAGGAAGACGAAAAGATAAAAGTAGTTTTCATGCCAGCGGTTTTTTAGTAAGAGCCGCCGACTCCGCCGGCTGTTGCTTTCATCCTGTTAATGTTTCCCCTACAAATTGTTAACGGATCTGCGCGCTGTTTCCTCCTCCTCACAATTGGCTTGACTATTGCTTCCTATCCTTGCCACCCCACCCAGCCAAGCCTACGATTGCGCCAGGAAAATGAAAAAGTATAAATTTATGTACAGTGTAAAGCGCGCTTTGTTGTGCCTGGTCATTTTGGTCCAGCCCCTCATCATTCACTTCTCAGCTTCCGCCCAGGACACCGCTGCCACCACGGCCACAACCTCCAATGTCGCCGACCTGCCCAACAAACCCTTCCCACAGCACACCGCTTATAAGGGCGCCGCTATTCTTCCCAGTCACCTCAGTCGGGAAACCCTGGATGATACCGTCCGGGCCTTTTACCTGCGCTGGAAGCAACACTATATCCTGCCCGGCTGCTCGGAAGGAGAAAAATATGTCTGGTTCGAAGGCACCCAAGGCAAGAATATCTGCGTCTCCGAAGGACAGGGATACGGAATGATGATCGTTGCGCTCATGGCCGGTTTCGATTCCACAGCGCAGGAGACCTATGACTGTCTGTACCGCTACTACAAATCACATCCCAGCACCACCAGTCCCAACCTCATGGCCTGGATGCAGACCAGGTATTGCCGCAGCATCGACGGCGGCACCGCCACGGACGGAGATATGGATATCGCTTATTCCCTGCTGCTCGCCGACGCGCAGTGGGGCCGTCACAGCAATATCCCCTACCGCCAGAAAGCCATGGAGACAATCGCCGCCATCCACCGCGAAGAGATCAACCCTGTTACCTATATCGTCATGGAAGCCAATGGCGAAACACCCCGTAGCAGAGATTATTACGATATGCGTTCTTCGGATTTCATGCCGGATCATATCCGGGCTTTCCGCCAGGCGACAGGAGATTCCACCTGGGACAGCGTCCTCAATAACAATTACCGCATCTTTCGCTATCTCCAGGATACTTATAGCCCCGAAGCCGGACTCGTACCCGATTTTATCCGGCATATCCGCCTTCGTACCGGACAGGGCTTCGCGGGCACCTCGCCCGCAACCCCCCACGGCGATGGCACCGACACCAACGACAACACACAGGATGACGAGATGTCCGCCACCCCTGCACAGCCCAATTACCTGGAATCAAAATACGATGGAGTATACAATTTCAACGCCTGCCGCGTCCCATGGCGCATCGCCGCGGACTATCTGGTCTCCGGCGACAAACGCGCCGCGGACTTTCTGGCCCGGGTCAATCCCTGGATCCTCACGACCACAAAGGGCAACCCGGATAATATTTCCGCAGGTTATAGCCTGGCAGGGGAAGACCTGCCACACCGCTATTATGAAGCACTCTGTTTTATCTGTCCCTTCGCCGTCGCCGCCATGGCCAGCCCCGACAGTCCCGACAACCGCCAATGGCTTAACAAACTCTGGGACTATATCGTCGGATTCAAAATGAAGGACTTCGACTATTACGACAACACCATCAAAATGATCGACCTCATCATCCTCTCCGGCAACTATTGGGCGCCCGACGCCACATCTCCATCCGCGATCACTTCGCGTTAGCAGTCGGAGGGACGGCATTCAGGACCACACCATCCCTGGTCTCCTCGCTGGCGTTCTTCACCAACACATCTCCTTCCCGGAGACTGTCACTATATACCTCTACCTTTCCACCACCCGAACGACCCAGCCGCACATATACCCATTCCGCCTTGTGATCCGGGCTCACCCGCACCACAAATACTTTCTCCGTACCATTGACCACCGAGCTGCTCGGCACCAAAAACGTACTGTCCTGTGCCGGCAGCGGCAAATTCACCTCCGCGACCATGCCCGGCAATAAGGTCTTATCATTGCTGTACACATCCATTTCCGTCCGCTCCGCACGTAGCCGGCTGTCCAGCGCACCGGCCAGCCTGTTCACCTTTGCGGTAAACTGATGGTCAGGCAAAGCCTTGATAGTGAATTTTACCAAACCCTGCTGCTGCAGAAAAGCCGTATAGGCCTCAGGTACCGATACCACCAGCCGCATATGCTTCTGCTCCTGCAGGTTGAACATCGGCAGGTCGGACCCCTTGCCCGAAGGCCCTACATAGGCGCCGGGATTGACATTCCGCAGCGTGATCACCCCATTGAATGGCGCCCTGATCTCCAGGTATTTCAAGGTCTCGGCAATTTCGTTGTAAGCCGACTTGTTGGCTTCGAGCTGCGCATCGTCCGATTTCTGACGTGCATCGGCCTGGTCGATATCATTCTGCGAGATCGTACCGGGCGTCTTGGCGGTCTCCACGATCCGGTCATAGTTGGCCTTGCTCGCGATATAGATAGCTTCCTGGCTCTTGATCCTCGCCTGCGCAGACGCGAGCTGGCTCTGGATCTCGGGCGCTTCCATCGTCGCCAGCAACTGCCCCTCCCTGACTTCAGAACCCACATCCACATATAGCTTCTTTACAAAACTGTTCACCTTGGCATACAGGTCTACCTGCTGGAAGGCGATCAATTCCCCGGGGACATACAGCGTCGTAGACAGCCTCCCCTTCACCAGCGATACCGTCGGTACCACTGCCGCGCTGTCCTTCTGGCTGCCGTTGCCGCCGGAACCCGTTTTGTTCCCATTGTCGGTTTGACTGTTGCTGTTCTTGCCTTCCCCATCCGAGGACGAACAGCCGCTAAGTACACCGAGCGCGAGCAAAGCCGAAGCAAACAGTGCGATGGCCGAGCATTTATTTTTCATTGTGTTCATTTTCTTGTTCATTTTGATGTGCATACAAAGAAGGTATATAATGTTTGCTTCCGGTATCGGAAGGGTCGAGCGAGACGGAATCGATAGACGTCTTCTTCTGCACCGCCGCGAAGATGGTAGGCAGTACGAAAAGCGCGGCAAAGGTGCTGGCGATCAGCCCACCGATCACCGCACGGCCCAGCGGAGCCGCCTGATCACCCCCTTCACCAAGACCGGATGCCATCGGGATCATGCCCACCACCATCGCCACACTGGTCATCAGGATCGGCCTGAGCCTCGTGCCCGCCGCCT
>Ga0302309_10001713_pt1 | contig 19432 bp, 17 predicted proteins | sample III_Palsa_N1_1_FD_200453 | JGI IMG/M metagenome (GOLD analysis project Ga0302309, IMG submission 200453) | Peat permafrost microbial communities from Stordalen Mire near Abisko, Sweden - III_Palsa_N1_1 | ecosystem: Environmental > Terrestrial > Soil > Palsa > Peat permafrost | place: Sweden... | reverse complement strand
CCTGCGATACCGGGGTTACAGCTATACTACTACCCGCTCAAAACAATGCTACTATTTCCATTTTCCCCAACCCTTCCACAGGCATAGTAACTATGCAAGGCGCTCAACTAACCGGCGGTTTGGCAAGGGTAATAAATAGTAACGGCAAGATAGTAACCGAACAAAACCTTTCCTCTACTGCTCTCGACCTGAGTAGTTTTGCTAAAGGTTTATATGTTGTTCAAATCACTTCCGGCCAAGGTGTATTTACCCAAAAGCTAGTGTTGGAGTAAAGTAGTTTAAATAAAACTATTATTTCTCACAAATAAGTTATATACTATCAGAATATATAATTGGTATGAAAAACTTTTTAAGGTTCATCGTTCTGCTGGTTATTTATGTTGGCGTTTTTCAAAGTTTAAAAGCACAGTATGTTACCATACCCGATTCTAACTTTAGAAATTACCTATTAACAAGCAATTATTCCGGTTGCTTTAACAGCGATAAGCAGTTGGATACGATTTGTGCTGCAATGCCAATGGAATGCTGTATGAGCGTTAACAATCTAAATATTAGCGATCTTACCGGTGTAAAATACTTTACCGTTGCCGAATTATATTGTGATTACAACAACTTAACCAGCCTGCCTCCGTTGCCTCCCATGTTACGTTACCTGGATTGTTCTTTCAACCAGCTCCCTGGCCTGAACAAACTACCCGATTCATTAACTATTCTGGTATGCAGTGGAAACCTGCTGGGCAGCTTACCGGACTTACCGTCTTCACTGGTAACCATTTTATGCGAATTAAACCAGCTTACCGAATTACCGAAATTACCGGATTCTCTCGCCTTTCTCGATTGCGGGCAGAATAGTATTACAAAACTACCGACTTTGCCCCCCACTTTAATTGAGTTGTATTGTCAGTACAATTCAATTACCAACCTACCGGAACAACTGCCGCCTTCTTTAACAACGTTACGATGTTCCAACAACCAGTTAAGCGTTTTGCCGCCATTGCCAGGTACTTTGTGGAACTTATTTTGCGATTACAACAGCCTAACCACTCTTCCGGAATTGCCGGCTTCACTAACGTACCTAAACTGCGATGGCAATAAACTCATCGGCCTGCCTGCGCTGCCTGCCTCTTTGCAGCAATTATATTGTTATGTCAATGAAATATACTGTTTACCTCAGCTTGATAGTAACCTTAACACATTATGGGCAACAGGCAACCACATAGCCTGCATTCCCAATATACCCACAAATTTAATCGGCGGCATGGACAGCTCTTACCAGGTTTGTGATAGTAGTAATAATAGTAATAACTGCACTCCAAATTATACCGTTACTACGTCAGAAGCTCCTGTTACAAAACTATTTCCTAACCCTACTGACGGCCTTGTAAATATATTATCCAATGTTTTTACCAATGCAGACCTGCGCATCATTACCGCTAACGGCAAAATAATATATACAATTAATGGAGCAGACTTTTCCTCAGCTACTATAAACCTCAGCGGCCTTCCCCCAAGCCTATACGTTGTGCAAATCACTTCCGGCCAAGGTGTATTTACCCAAAAGTTGGTATTGGAGTAATCTATAAAAAAATCTCCTTCGGATAAGTGACTTTAGTCAGAAACAATCCTTCGGGAGAGACAGCCATGCCGGCGGCCTTGCGGTCTTTGCTAAGTATTATTTGTTCAAACTCTGCTATACTCAGTTTTTCTTTTCCTACTTCCAGCAACGTGCCCACTATGGCGCGCACCATGCCGCGCAAAAAGCGGTTGGCCTCTACGGTAAACACCAGCAGTTTACCCTGCCGCTGCCAACCGGCATGGGTTATGGTGCACAAAAAATGGTCAACCGAGGTATGCACCTTGCTAAAACTCTGGTAGTCGGTATGCTTATAAAACACCTGCGCCGCCTCATTCATCAGATCGACGTTAAGGGTTTTGGGGTAATGCAAGGTAAGCCCCTTCAAAAAAGGGTCCTTATTCGGGCAAATTCGGTATTCGTAAGTCCGGGAAGTAGCGTCAAAACGGGCATGGGCATCATCCTTAACTCGAAAGGCATTTAATATAGCAATCTCCCTGCTTACCATGCAGTTAAGCTTGTGCAGCAGTTCCAGCGTAAATTCCTTATCCACATCCAGGTGGGCAAACTGCTGTAGGGCATGCACCCCCGTATCCGTCCTGCCGCTGGCGGTCAGCTCCACAGAGTCATTAAACAGTTTTTTTAGGGCCTTTTCCAGCTCCTCCTGTATGGTGTAAGCGTTATGTTGCACCTGCCAGCCATGAAAGTTGGCGCCGTTATAAGCTATTTCTAAAAAATACCGCACAGCTCTAGTTAGTTAAAATCATTTCTTATCTTCCTTAAATTTTTTACTTTTGCCCGATACAATATTAAATCTTTCGCTTTATGATACAAAGAATCCAATCGATACTCTTAATACTAATTGGGCTGCTTATGATTGGGTTAATCTTTACCCCTATATGGCAAAATAAGAACAAACAACAAACCATAGACGGCAAAACCAACGACGCCAAAGTTACCCTTACCACCCTTACTCTAACGCTAACAGGCACAGAAAAAACCGAACAACGCGACGAACTTAACATTATTAAAGAACAAAAAATTCTTAACGAGACTAAAATCACGGTCTACATAGCCATATTGGCCATAGCCATAGCCGGGGTGGCAGGCTATTCTGTTTTTCAGTACCGCAACAGGCAGTTGCAAATGAAGTTGGGGGCGTTTAACTCCCTGGCTCTTTGCCTTATCGTTGTTTGCATATACATTAACATCGTGCAGGGCAACAAAATGCTTAGCGACCATGCCGAGGGGGATTTTGAGATTGGTTTTTTTCTGCCCATTATAGCTATAGTACTAAACCTGGTTGCCAACCGCCTGATCCGCCGGGACGAGAACCTGGTAAAGTCGGCGGACCGCATACGTTAACCTTTTAACCCAACATCCATGAGGCAGTGTCTTTTTTTACTGATTACTCTGCTGCTTCTAAGCATAAGCGGCTATTGCCAAACAGACAAGCTGACAAAAAAAGGGGACAACGCCTTTGAGCAGAAAAGCTATTTTGAAGCTTTAAAGCTATACGAGCAAGCCCTGGCGGAAAATAAACAGGACGCTTACCTTAACTGGCGCGTAGCGCAGTGCTACCTACTTACCGCCCCAAAAACAAAATCCCTCTTTTACGCCAACGAGGCGATAAAAAACAGCCCTAAGCCAACGCCCGAAATATGCTTTACCTTTGCCCAGGCGCTGCACCTGAACCACCAGTTCGACAGGGCCATTGAGTACTACAAGAAATCGGACCCTTCAAATAAAAATAAGAAATACATTTCTAAACTAATTGGCGAGTGCAACAACGGCAAATTTTATGTGGGCAACCCGGAGGACTACAAGATCACCAATGCGGGGGCGCAGATAAACACGGAATACCCCGAATACCTGCCCTACATTACCGCAGACCGTTTTAAACTGTTTTTCACCTCCCGCCGCCCGGGTTCTACAGGGGGCAAGAAGGAATACGACGGACTGTTGTTTGAGGACATTTACATTTCTAATAATAAAGGCGGCGCCTGGGACGCCCCCTACAACCCTGGCGCTCCACTGAACTCGGACGTGCACGACGCCTGCGTGGGACTATCGGACGACGGGCAAACCATGTTTGTGTACAAGAGCGTAAACGGGGGGGATGTTTACACTTCCGAACTAAAAGGCAAACGCTGGACGAAGCCCGAACCTGTTGCCTTCAACAGCGAATTTTTTGAAACCTGCGTTACTATCTCGTCGGACGAGCGCACGCTTATGTTTGTGCGCAAAGTGATGGACGGCAGCCGCGATATTTATATGTGCAGCAGAACGGCGGGCGGGGCCTGGTCTAAACCCCGCAAGGTAGAGAACATAAATACCGAGTGGGACGAGGATGCGCCTTTTTTGCACCCGGACGGCAAAACGCTTTACTTCAGTTCCAAAGGGCACAGCAGCATGGGCGGGTACGATATTTTCAAATCCGAGAAAACAGCTACAGGCTGGGGGCCTCCTAAAAACATGGGCTATCCATTAAATACCGCTTTGGATGATGTGTACTTTATACTATCTGCAGATGGTAAAATAGGATTCTACTCTTCCGAAAAAGAAGGCGGCTATGGCAAAACCGACATCTACTCCATACGTATGCCCGTGGACGAGAAAGAGCCGGAACTAGCCCTGCTGAAGGGAGTAATAAAAGACGCTGCGGGAAAACCTGTGCAAGCAGAAATTACTATTACGGATAATGTTACCAAAGAGACCGTCGCCAAACTGCACTCCAACGAGGCAACCGGCGAATACCTACTTGCATTGCCCGCCGGAAAAAACTATGGCATTGCCATAGAAAAGCAAGGATATTTGTTCAATTCCGAAAATGTGTACACGCTTTCTGCAAAAGGGTACAAAGAAATAGTAAAAGACATACAACTGGCTACTACCGGCAAGGGTTCTAAAACAGCCCTCAACAATTTGTTTTTCGATTCCGGTAAAGCCGAACTTAAACCGGAGTCTGCCACGGAACTGGAGCGATTGGCAAAACTATTAGCCGACAACCCTACTATTAAAATCGAAATCTCAGGCCATACGGACAATACTGGCGACCCCGCCGCCAACAAAGTACTATCAGAAAAAAGAGCGCAGCAGGTAGTAAACTACCTTACCGATAAAGGAATCAACAAAGACCGCCTAAGTGTCAAAGGCTACGGCAGCGTCCAGCCATTAGCTTCTAACGATACCCCCGAAGGCAGGCAGCAAAACAGAAGAACAGAGATAAGGGTGTTGTAAAGTTTAAAGGAGAAAGTTCAAAGTTTAAAGAGTTGTAATTTCCCCCTTGTGCGAAAGCTTGTGTGTATGCGAAGGGGGGGTCGGGGGATGACCTTCTCCTACGTGCTGTCTGATGTTACCATCTGACAGCATCGTCAGGTGACAACACTTGACGACACAATAGGGTTAAAGCAGCCTGATTATAAGACATTTGTATTACTACTATTTTTTTGCTTACTTAGTAATAGCAACCAGCTTAATTTTTTTATTATGACTAACATAACAAACGATGAATTCATTGCTTTATTTAATTCCCCTAACAATCCTCCTTTAAATGATTATATAATAGAAGGAAATGTTGAGTTTAACTCTTCAAATTATCCGCATAAACCTATTTATATAACTAATTGTCATTTTAGAAATCAAGTTTTATTTGAAAGTGTAACTCTAGATCCAAATATATTCTTTGGTAATGGGTGTGGCTTTGAGCAATCTCTATTATTTAAAAATTGTAACTCAACTAGCGATTCGGAAACCAGCGCTGGAGACTCTGCTAATTTAATAGTAAATTCATGTACGATTGGAAGTTTGGCTTTATTAGGAAATAATTTTAGAAATGGCGTAAAATTTTATAGTGTAGAATTAGATTCATTTGCTGTTAACGGACTTACTTCTGAAAAAGACTTATTTCTCGAAAAATCTACTATTAAAAATATTTGTATAATAAGGCATATTAAATTATCACAAATTAAATTTTTTAATTGCCAACTCTTAAATATTACAAAGATTCAAAATACAAGTGTTGAAGTTGGCTATTTCTTCGATTGCAAATTTATCGGAATGATTAATATATCTGAAGGAAAATTTAGTGAAACACTCTGTTTTCAAAATAATAAAGCAGAAGATTACATGTTTATTGATAATATTGATTCAGAAGGAGCATTAAGAATCTTTAATGGAAATGAATTTAAGAAAGCAATTCAAATTGATTATTACAATAAGAAGACAAAAATTTCAAGGGGTTTTAACAAAATAGATTTAGAATCAAGTCAATTTCTTGGTAGTATGGAAATAATCGGCCCTGATAATATTTCAATATCTTCGAAAATTAATCAACTTATCATTTCAGGATTTTTAAAAGGTAGAATAAATTTTACGAATTTTATAATAAAAGAGGCTGAAATCACTAGATCAAATGCTGATACACAAATTCTATTTAATCATGTAAAATTTTCGAAACTTATATTCAATTATTTCACAAATTCAGGAGAACTTCAGTTTTTGAACATGGAATCAACTGGAGAAAATGATACATCATTGGAAATAATATATTCTTATTTAGGTAAAGCTCAATTTTTAAATGCTTCTCTCGATAGTTTCTCAACTATTAGAATAGAACATAGTATACTTTCAGAAATAATTACCTCCAATGTAAAATGGTTCAGCCCTGAAAAGCTTAATCAACCATTAAAAAATAAAAATCTTGATCACTTAAAAAATATAAGGGAATTATTTGGGCAGCTTAAATATGCCATTGAAAAACAAGGCAATACAATACAGGCGTTGGATTTCAAACGCCATGAAATGTCTGCTTATAAAAATGAATTGGATTTAAAATGGAAGAAAAATATAAAAGATTGGTTCGTCATGTTTGTTAATCAGTCCAACGATTATGGACGAGACTGGACGCTTCCTGTTGTTTTAGCGGCAACTGTCACGTTCATGTTTTACTGTTTTCTGATAATAATAGTAGAACCTGTGTCAACAGACTGGGCATTCTATGACTACGGATATGTTTTTTTCAACTTACTTAACCCCCTCCATACCTTAGATAAACTATTCCCCGACACAAACATTCCCAATTCATTTCTAGTAAATGCACTTGATTTCATTTATAAAATAGTGATCTCCTACCTCATCTTCCAAACAGTATCCGCTTTCAGAAAACACATTAAGTAAAAATAAACCCGATAGCGCGAGCCTCCAGGCTCGTGTTTACTATTAGTAAGCCTCCGGTTTACCCCCGCCAGAGTCAGGCAAATAACAGTCAATCTACCACCCCCTACCCCCTCCTTCTCAAGGCGGGGAGTTAGTAGTAGTAGTTTTTTACCCTAATAGTCCTGACGTTAGGCTCCTTTTAATAGCTGCTGGGTCAGTAGAGCTAGTGCGGATAATAAGGCAGAGCCATTGTCAGGACGCTGCCTTGCGGCCGTGGAGCAAAGCGTAGTTAAAATCTTTACGACCAAAAGAAAATGAACAGATAGTAGATAAAAATCATCCCCCACACCCCCTTCCCTTAAACACAGGCAAACGCACAAGGGGGACATAAAAATATTTAAACCTTAAACTTTAACCTTCCCACTTCTATGCTACATTTATTTTTTGTATCCCTTAAACCAAACCGACTATTTTTTTGTTTAGCTACTATTACCTCTTATCCAAAAGTAGGCGCCTGTGCCAACTGGCACAGCTAACCGCGTTAAATTTATTTTTTTCTTTAAACTTACCATCATGCCAATTGGCACATCAAAATCTTCAAACCGGTAAAAATCTTACATGTCGAAAAAATTAACGGCAATGTCATAGATAACGGTAGAAAATATTTTTAAGGTTTTTCTTGCATAATCGTTTTTCCTGTATTAACTTTACTACCGTTAAGTAATACGAAAATGAACATAATACAGATATACAAAAAATTTCCTACACAATCTGACTGCATAAAGCACTTAGAATTAGTTAGATGGAATAACGAGCCGGTTTGCCCCTATTGCAAGTCAAAGAAACAAACTCCCTTACCAAAAGAACACAGATACCATTGTAATAACTGCAATACTTCTTATAGCGTACTTGTAGGTACAATCTTTCATAAAACAAGACTTGACCTTCAAAAATGGTTTTTAGCAATCACTTTAGTATTGAATGCAAAAAAAGGCATTAGCGCACGTCAGTTAGCCCGTGATATTGAAGTTACAAAAGATACTGCTTGGTATATGATAATGCGTATAAGAGCCGCTTTTGTAGAACAAGGCGAATTAATGGAAGGAATTGTTGAAGCTGATGAAACCTACGTTGGAGGCAAGAACAAAAATAAGCATAACGATAAGAAAGTAAAGGGAACACAAGGTAGAAGTAGCGCTGAAAAAACAGCCGTTGCGGGAGTAGTAGAAAGAGGTGGTAAGGTAAAAGCGCAAGTTGTAAAAGATGTAAAAAGCAAAACACTAAAGAAATTCATATCTGAGAACGTTAGTTGCAACGCTACTATTATGACTGATGAATGGCAGTCTTATATGAGCCTTTCACCTAAGTTTACTCACTTTGTAGTAAGCCATAGCCAAGGACAATACGTAAACGGTGAATGCCATACTAATACCATGGAAAATTTCTGGGCAATTCTTAAACGTGGTATTATTGGACAATATCATAAGGTAAGCGCTAAGTATCTTAATCATTATATTAACGAATTTTGTTTCCGTTATAACAATAGAAAAAATGCAGATATGTTCGGGCTATTCATGCAAAAAGCAGTAAACTTATAAATCTATGAGCAAACCCAAAAAAATACTTGAGGCTAAATATGGTTCACCTGATAGCCCTCTAAAAATAGGAGAAATAGAAATACCATGCTATGTATTAGAAAACGGCAAACGAGTAATTGTACAGAGGGGACTTTTAAAAGCTTTAGGAATAACACAGGGAGGGCCAACCTCTCCAAAATATAAGGAATTTGGGGGTGCTGCACGATTAGTCGGTTTTTTAGATCAAAACGGCCTTATATCTCTGACAGACAATAAGATTACCCCTATGCTGAAAGACCCCATTGTGTTTACATTAAATAAAACATCTCATTATGGGTATGATGCGCTTTTATTGCAAGAAATAGTTAGAGCAATTTCAAAGGCATATTTACGAGGTAAATTACCAGCTCGAAATGAAGAAATAGGAAGGAATGCTGAAATACTGGATGATGGATTTTCTAAAGTTGGCATTATCGCATTAATAGATGAGGCCACTGGATATGAAAAAATAAGAGATAAGGATTCACTCCGTGATTTTTTAAATAAATTTCTACTAAAGGAACATGCTAAATGGGTTCCAACATTTCCAGATGAATTTTTTGAAATGATTTTTAAAATGAAAGGCTGGACGTGGTATTATGCAGGCTCTAAAAAGCCGTCCGTTGTGGGGCATTATATCAATGATTTTGTATATTCAAGATTAGCCCCACAGGTTCTAAAAGAATTAAAAATACTTAATCCTACTACTGAAAAAGGCTATAGAAAACATAAACATTCGCAATTTATTGATGAAACATTTGGGCATCCACAATTAAAAGAACACTTACATGCTCTAATCGCATTGGGTAAGGCTTCTGGACACAATTGGAATAATTTTAAAAGATTATTAAATAGAGCATTCCCAAAGTTTGGCGATTCTTTAGAAATACCATTTCATGAGGATGACTTACCAGAATAAAAAGAGCAATTAGTTTCTTAATTCAGAACACCTTACTAAATTGAGGTGTTTTTTTTATTTAATCTAAACCTATACTATTATGCAAAAGGTATTGCCTTTCCTTCTAGGAGTTATGTTTCTTTGGTTGTTATTCCTGACTTTCGTAGTGTTTGCTATAGGACATCATAGCTATGATCTTGAGAAAGAATTAAGAAGCAAATTTGACAGAATGAGCAGCAAGTATTAAATAAGAATTGTGGCAAATTGGGCTGTTGGCAATAGAAATAAAACAGCCCCTTGATTTAGGAGGCTGTTGAGTAGGTTTGTTTAAGTATTTTATTTAAATATCTTTTTTTATCAATTGGCGGTTGAGATAGGCATTCTAAGACATTATTTTCTTCCTTTTCTTCTAATTTACCAATGACTTTAATAACCTCATCGTTGAATTTTGTTAAGTTCTCATCACTAATTCTAGTAATGCCATCTTTTTTTAATTGCCCCAAAAAAACACTATCTTTAATCAATATTTTAGCGACTTTCTTTTCGGTTTTATACTGTAAAACAATATTATATATTGCAGATATTAATGCTGTAGATGGTATTGCGATAATTAATATGCTAAGTAAATTATTCATAATTTTATATTTTAAATTTATATATATCTTTTCAGTCTTTCTGTAAAGAATACTCCAAAAAATACAATAAAAGCTATCAAGATAGCTGGAAATCCATATAGTTTTTTGCTGTCATATACAACTTGACCTGTTTCTGGTAATCTATAACTTAACCCATATAGAAAGGAAAAAACAAGTGCACCGAGTATGCTTGCAAAATAAGTGAATTGCCATTTAGATTGAAGACCTATACACAAGATGTAAATTGCCATAAATATACTTAATGACTTCTCGTTAATGTTATTCCCATTAGCTACATATTCAAAAACAATAGGAACAACTGGAAATATTAAATCAAGCATTATGACTTTTGTAAATGGCTCTTTTATAATCTCATCCAATTACTTATTCCATTTGGTTTTACATGCCATTTAAAAGCTATTTAATAGCCTTATAATAACGTAAATATAAACCGTATAGTTTGAAAAATAAATTATTTTATCTAGATTAAATAATTTATTAATTAATATACACGTAACTAACTGATTTATAGAAAACTACTTGGATAATGTAATATTTACCTCAAAAACCGCCTGTTTTCACATAAGCTTAATCCCCAAATATTGCCATTTTAAAACCTAATCAGCTTGAATATAACAACTTATAAATTTTTCTACCTTTGTCTATGACATTACCAAATTAACAATGCAAAAAACAATGACAAAACAATGCCATAACAATGACATAACAATGACAAAGTGCAGTGCGTGCGGGGCGCCATGTAATATTTCCCCTCAACTAGTAGTTTTTTACATAGCACAAACTCGCCCGTCTCTCCCGGGTTAGTAGTAATTTACAGGCTTATGAAAAAGCGCCCACAACTAAAAATGACACTTATTTTGTATGCAGCCTGGCTGGCTTTACATCCTGCTATTCAAATCCTTAAATATAGTATCCAGTTCCTGGCGCGATGCGTTCCTGGTCTTCTCAGAAAATCCATAACCCACTTCCAGTTGCCCTTTTTCAATGTCTTTCATAATAGAGTCAGTAAACTCATCCAGCGGCACGCCAAAAGTATGCAGCCCAGGGCCGCCCAAATCCGTCTGCACGGCAGGGGGCACTATTTCTATTACCTTAATACTAGTTGATTTTGACAACTGGTGCCTAAGCGACATGGTAAAGGAGTGTATGGCGGCTTTGGTGGCGCTGTATATAGGCGCAAAGGCCCCGGGGGCAAAAGCAAGCCCCGAAGATACCGTTACTATGTGAGCGTCCTTTACCTTTTGCAAGTGTGGAATAAATAGTATGGCAAGGTGCATCGTACCGTCCAGGTTAATGGATAACTCCTGGCGGAGTTCGCTCCAGGGAGTGGTGGTGGCAGTAAGGTTTGTACGGAGTTGTATGCCTGCATTGGTAATAAGCACATTTATCTTAGGGAACTTCTCGGTAGCCCATTCAAACAGCGCTATCCTGTCCCACTCGTCCCCCACATCGCAAACAAACGTATGCAAACTAGGATGGTCTTCCTTGGCCTTCTGCAGCTTGTCTTCCCTTCTGCCGCAAATAATTACTTCGCTGCCAGCCTTTAAAAAGCGTTCTGCTATGGCCAGTCCTATACCGGTAGAACCGCCTGTTATCAATACTGTTTTGTCCGATAAATTCATTGGTTTTAGGTGTTATAGGTTTATAGCTGTAAAAAACTCCCTCAAGGTAAAATATTTTATTTTTTTATAAAGCATTCTTTAAAAAAACTTTATTCTGCCACCCTGTCATTTTATTTCCCAATTCAAACTTTGGAACGGGATTTGAAAGCGATTGCTTAAACTTGTAAGCTTTAAACACTAAACTAACTACGCTGCCTTATGGAAGAAAAAGGAACCATCTCCATTCATACCGAGAACATATTCCCGATTATTAAAAAATTCTTATACTCCGACCACGAGATATTTTTAAGAGAACTGATCTCTAACGCGGTGGACGCCACGCAAAAGCTGAAACGACTTGCCGCATTGGGAGAATTTAACGGGGACCTGGGAGACACCAAAATAAGCATAACGCTGAACGAGGAAGCCAAAACCATTACCATAAGCGACCGCGGCCTGGGTATGACGGCCGACGAAATAAAGAAATACATTAACCAGATTGCCTTTTCCGGCGCTACGGAGTTCGTAGAAAAGTACAAAGACAAAGGCGAGGACAAGCAGATTATAGGCCATTTTGGGTTAGGGTTTTACTCTGCCTTTATGGTGGCCGCAAATGTAGAGATTATCACAAAATCGTATCAGGAAGGAACCGAAGCCGCCCGCTGGGAATGCGACGGCAGCACTGAATTTACCATTACCCCTGCCGTTAAAACGGAACGCGGAACTGACATCGTACTGCATATTGCCGAGGACTCCAAAGAGTTCCTGGATAAGTACCGACTGCAATCTATACTGAACAAATATTGCCGCTTTTTGCCTATTGAGATTGAGTTCGATGGCAAAGTAATCAATAACCCAAACCCAATTTGGAACAAACAACCTTCGGAACTGAAGGACGAGGATTACCAGAACTTCTACAGCGAGCTGTACCCTATGGCAGAGCCGCCCCTATTCTGGATACATCTTAATGTTGATTACCCTTTTAACTTAACCGGTATCTTATACTTCCCTAAGCTAAAGGGAGAGTTTGAATCTCAAAAGAATAAAATACAACTCTATTCGAGGCAGGTATTTATTACCGATGAGGTAAAAGACGTAGTGCCAGAGTTCCTAATGCTATTGCACGGGGTTATTGATTCCCCGGATATTCCATTGAACGTATCCCGAAGCTTTTTGCAGGCTGACTCCAACGTAAAGAAGATCAATACCTACATCACCAAAAAAGTAGCTGACAAGCTGGCAGAACTGTACCGTAACGACCCTAAAAGCTTTGAAGCTAAATGGGACGATATAGGCATGTTCGTAAAATACGGAATGATAAGCGATGATAAATTCTACGAAAAGGCTAAAGATTTTGCTCTATTTAAGGATACTAAGGGCGAATACCACGCTTTATCTGCCTACCAGGAGTTTGTACAAGCCAACCAGACAGATAAAGACGGTAATGTGGTAGCTTTATATACCACCGATGAGGCCAAGCAGGACAGCTTCATCCAGTCGGCAGTGGCAAAGGGGTATGATGTGCTTATCTTCAATACCATTATCGACAGCCATTACATTAACCTACTGGAGCGCAAGCTGGACAAGTTCTTACTAAAGCGCGTAGATGCCGACATTTTAGAGCGATTGATTGACAAGGGCTTTAAGGCCGAGAGTGTGCTTACCGAGGCGCAGACTACTAAACTAAAAGAGCTTTTTGACAAGGTAATTAACAAGGCCGAGATGAAGGTCTCGCTGGAGGCCCTTTCGCCGGACGACTTGCCAGTAACTGTAACGTTACCGGAGTTTATGCGCCGCATGAAAGAGATGAGCTATACCAGCGGCATGAACAACATGATGGGCATGTTCCCCGAAACGTTTAATGTAATAGTAAACAGCAACCACCCGCTTATAGTAAAACTTACAGAGGCGCCCGAAGAAGTGCAAAGCCAAAAGGCCAAACAAGTGTACGACCTGGCCCTACTGTCTCAGGGGCTGCTTACCGGCAACGAACTGACCAGTTTTATAAAACGCAGCGTACAACTGGCCGGGGAGTAATTATTCTGATAGTATATATTAAATAAACGGAGGAGAGAGTGTTCATTTCTCCGTTTATTTAATATTCATTAAGTCAATAAATTTATTGCTATAGTCGTTTAAATCTCCCCAATACAATAAAATTTAACCCAATCTGTTATTAACTTTGGGTTAATCAATAACATCACCGCGGTGCGCTTAACGTTTTTCTATTTACTACTGCTTTTAAGCCTTTTGTACTCCTGCCATCCACCCAGGGGAAGACAGGAAGAATCCAACGACCAGGAGCAACTGGGCGAGGAGACTAAAACAAGGTTCAAAAGGCGCACCTACCGCGAGGAGTTCAAAACCGACACTATGCCTATTCTGGACAATGCCGACACGATCCAGAAATTTTTAATGAACCAGAAGAAGAAAAAGAAAAAACCTAAAAAACGGGTATTTTACGGCTACAAATGCGGCAAAGGCTTTACCAAAAAAGGGGTTGGCGCCACTCAGTCTTACGAAATATTTTACTTTCTTAAAAAATACCACGCCCCGCCAGAATATGCCAAAGAAATATATGTATACGATGGGCGAAAAGCCGAAATCGTAAAACTATCGGCCATAGACCCCAAAGAACTACCTTTTTACCGCATTTTGCACGGGCCTTATAAAAAATACCAGGGGATGAACGTGGTAGAAGAAGGTATTTATTTTATTGGCACAAAACACGGGCGCTGGGAAACGTACCGGTTTAACAAAAAAGACACTACCAATTACCTTGTAACCAAGTTTAAATACTATAAGGGCTTTCCTAAGGAATCTAAAATAACGTACTACGACGAATCCAACCAGAGCAAGGTTAAAGAAGTGATCCCTTATATGAACGGCGACATGACCGGCACGTATTACTACTTTAAAGAGAATGGCGATCCACTTATGCATGGTGAATATAAAGAAGGCCAGAAAGCCGGTATATGGCACGAGTATTTCGAGGATAAGAACCGCAAAAAACGCGAGGTGCAGTACCCTAAAGACCCCCGGCTTGACCATTTTGAGCCTTACATAATACGCGAATGGGACGAGCACGGAACTGTTATCATTATTGACGGTAAACCTGCCGAGGAAGCGCGTCATAAAGGGGGCGCTCCGCCATCGTCTAAACAGAAAAAAACAAAACCTGTAGCGCAGCCAAAATCTACCAGGCCGCCCTCTTCAAAGGCTAAGCCAATTAGCAAACCAGTTGCACAGCCGGACTCAACCGGTGCGCATACCCAGCAACCTGGCGATACAACCACCGCGCCTGCGACGCAGGTTAAACCGGTTTCGCCGCAGACTAAGTCAAGCAGGCCGCCTGCATCACACAGGCCTGTAGCCCCTGCCGTTCAGCCCAAATCTACCAGACCGCCGGTAAGTAAAAAGCAACCTGGTAATTAAATTTCTTTTTTTGTTGCAAAAAATCTGTTAAAAACAGGAGGAGCTTTATCGACAATTATTAATAGTAATGCAAATGGCAACAGCCAGCATATTCGTTCCTGAAATCTTGGGGCTACTACCGAGAATGTAGAGCACACAAGATTATTTACAAATATTGCTATTACAAAAAAAACTATCATAAATTGCTGCTTATCAGACAAAACACTTTGTTTGCGATTTATAATACAAATTAAAATTAACAATATAGAAGTTATACACATTGTAGTGTAATTACGATCTGTAATGTTTTTATCAAATGCATTGTAATACCAACCTTTAACCTGTAGGCAATTATTATATTTATACCAATCTCTATGAAAATGATCTTTAATCATTTGCTCTATCCAAGGTCTTCTCTCGTTGTCGTTAACCATATCAAATGTTACCAGCTGAGAAAAAGTTGTTAAAAAACTATCAATAAGAAATAAGAAAACATACTTTGGACGACTAAGAAAGTCTTTCATTAATTCAGAATATTCCTGCCTTCTATTTTCCCACGCGTCAAAAAGATCGCCATGTTTATATAACGGACTATTTTGCAAATCCCATAAAAAACTCTGACTATTATTGAATGTTCCTTTGTAGGCGCAAAGCGAATATTCCTTCTCGGGGCACCTTTCCTCTAAAAATTTATCCAGAAGCCCATTATCAGCTATGTGGGCAACAAAAAAAGTTTGTGAGCTTTTAGATAAATAAAACTCCTGGGTAAATATAAAATGTATTGTAGGTATAAAAATAAAGGCAAGAGCTAGTGTAATGATATATGCCCTTATATTTGCTGCCGCTATGTTAATTTTTTTTCTGAACCATATCAAATAAAAACAGGTCAATATAAAAGTAAATATAACTATTGTAAGTACATGAGAAGAGTGCATCATTACTGATAGAAAAAACAGTATATATATAAAACCTTTTCTAAAAGAAGGCAATTCCTTACCAAATAAAAGAACGGCGGCACAACAAAAAAGAATAGGGGTGTATATATCTGCCATTATTAGAGACGTAAATTTAATAATACCTGTGCAATATGCCAATATTGTAGTTAATAGTAACCCAACAGCGGCTGCATCATTACTATCTAATTTAGTGAAGTTATACGTGCATTCAAAAATACAATATGCTGCCAAAAAGCTCTGAAAAAAAACTACAAACCATAAAGAAATTCTTAAGCTGGTAACCATAATCCATAGACCATATATAAAAGAATGCACTCCGGCAGGATGCTTTCCGGAAACCCCGTAAACCAAATAAGCCGCAGTATCATTTGCTTGTGTTAATGGAAATTGGTTATAAAATGCAGCTACCATTAATATAAGCGAAGACCCTAATAAAAATAATAATATTGTGCAGTTAGACTTTGAGAAAGGAGATTTCATAAATGTTTATTTATTGTATTTTATAAAGATCTAAAAATTTTAATAGAACGAAAAATAACTGTTTTTAAACTCAAAATGCTTATAAAAAACTATAAAAGATTATCGGTTGTATTCCCAAATAACTATGGATAATTCTAATTTGTCTTGCGATATAAAAAGATAATTTATTTATTTTTCAGAGATAAAGGTATTGAAAAACCTAAACCAAAAAAATAATTAGAGTAAACTATTCACTAATGAAGTATTTTTTATATAATTCTTACAAGATGTGCCCCAATGCCTCAATTTAAAACAAAGTACCTGTTTGGGTAGGAGGTACAATGTGCAGGTGCTTATAGGCTAGCGCTGTGGCCTCCCTGCCTCTTGATGTTCTTTTAATATACCCTTCCTGAATCAGGAAAGGCTCATATACCTCCTCTATAGTTTCCGCTTCTTCGCTACAGGCGGTAGCGATGGTAGAAAGTCCTACGGGGCCGCCCTTAAACTTTTCGATTATAGTAGTAAGAATGCGGTTATCCATCTCGTCCAACCCGTTTTGGTCAACATTAAGCGCTAGTAACGCCATTTGCGCTATCTCAAAATTGATACGCCCATTGCCCTTTATCTGGGCAAAGTCTCTGGTGCGTCTAAGCAGGTTGTTGGCTATACGCGGCGTACCCCGGCTGCGGCGGGCAATCTCAAAAGAAGCGTCGTCGTCCATAGGCGTACCTAAAATAGCAGCCGACCGTTTTATAATAGAGGTAAGTAATTTAGAATCGTAGTACTCTAGCCTGGCGTTAATACCAAAACGCGCCCGCAAAGGGGAAGTAAGCAACCCTGCGCGCGTAGTAGCGCCAATAAGCGTAAAAGGGTTAAGCCCTATCTGCACCGAACGGGCATTGGGCCCAGAGTCGAGCATAATGTCAATCCGGTAGTCTTCCATAGCAGAATATAGGTACTCCTCCACGACAGGGTTAAGGCGATGAATCTCGTCTATAAATAACACATCGTTACTGCCTAAATTGGTAAGTAGGCCTGCCAGGTCGCCTGGCTTTTCCAGCACCGGGCCGGAAGTTATTTTTATACTGGATTGAAGTTCATTAGCAATAATGTACGAAAGGGTAGTTTTGCCCAGCCCCGGAGGGCCATGCAACAACACATGGTCTAGCGCTTCGCCTCGCTGCTTGGCGGCTTGCACAAACACCTTCAGGTTTTCCAGTATCTTTTCCTGGCCGGTAAAATCCGAGAAACTAAGGGGGCGTAGCGCCTTTTCTAATTCTTTATCGGTGGTCGCCTGGCTCTCGCTGTCGGCTTTTAAATAATCTTCGCGCATAATTATCAGGCCCTTACAGACTGAGTAGGAATAGCGTCTTTGGGCGCTCTTTAATTATACTAATATAATATTTTTCAAGATATTCTCATATTTATTTACCTTTGACAGAAATAGTTGTTAATGCCCGATAAGGAATGGTTTAGCGAATGGTTCGATTCGCCCTATTACCACCTGTTATATAAAAACAGGGATGATAAAGAAGCTGAGTTATTTATAGATAACTTAATTACCCTGCTACATATAAAACAAGGGCAAAAAATACTGGACCTTCCCTGTGGAAAAGGCAGGCATTCTGTTTATTTTAATAAAAAAGGATTTAACGTTACCGGCCTTGACCTTTCGCCGCATAACATCCAGTACGCTTCTCAGTTTGCTAATAACACTCTCCGTTTTTCTGTACACGATATGCGGATTCCATACGCAACCGGTGAGTTTGACTATGTAGTAAACCTATTTACAAGTTTTGGCTATTTCGAGAATGAGGAAGAAAACATCAGCAGCATGAAAACGCTGGCCCAGGCCTTAAAACCGGGTGGTATTCTTACCATAGATTTTATGAATACCCCGGAAGTAATAAAGGATTTGCAGGGAGAACAATTGCAGCCCAGAGATGGTATTGATTTTTGCATACACCGCAAACTGGAAAACGGTTTTGTAATAAAGGACATACTATTTGAAGATAAAGGGCATAAATACCATTTTGAGGAAAAAGTAAAGGCCATGACCAAAGCTGATTTTATGGCTCTTTTTGAACGGGCCGATTTGCAGCTAAAACAGGTATTTGGCAACTACAGGCTAGAGCCATATAACGAAGAAACCTCCGACCGGATGATCTTTATTCTGGCAAAAAATTAATTATGACAATAAGCGTTATTATACTTCTTTTGGCGGGCTTGCTTCCCGGACTGGCTGTTTTTTTTGTACCGGCAATGGAACAACAACGGTTTAAAACCCTGCTTGCCTTCAGCGGCGCCTACCTGTTCTCCATTACCGTAATACACATACTGCCGGAACTATTCGAAGCCCGAAGCATTGTAAACACTGGCATTTTTGTGCTTGGCGGTTTCTTTCTGCAAATGATATTGGAGTACTTTTCTTCGGGTATAGAACATGGCCACATACACAACCACGAAGAAGACCGCTCCATACTACCCTACTCTATGCTTATTTCGCTTTGCCTGCATGCTTTTCTGGAGGGTACGTTGCTCACTCACCCTATGCACAGCGAGGTGCATGGCGATAACCAGCCACTATTATTTGGGCTGGCATTACACAAAATACCCGAGGCCTTTGCCCTTATGTCGGTGCTTGTTTTTAGGTTGGGCAAAACCGGGCTTTCGCTTTTTCTGTTGTTTATCTTTGCAGCAGCCAGCCCATTAGGGCTGCTGGTAAGCGATTACCTGTTCTTTAATAATTTTATTCCGGCGGATATTTTTACCATGTTATTTGCCTTGGTGGCAGGTAATTTTCTGTATATCTCTACAACTATATTTTTCGAAAACAGTCCAAACCACACCTTTAAGGCCCGAAAATTACTTATTTCGCTTTTTGGGGCCTTAGTAGCCATTGCTATTGATTATTTATTGTAACCAATATGCTGATAATGCGTATAATAGCGGTATAAATATTTTTTAGTATGAAAAAACTAATTTTCTTCGTTTCGTCCTTTATTATTTTTGCCTCCTGCACTGCTATTGAACCCCAAAGCAAAGCCAAGTACAACAAATGCAAAGACGACCACAAAAGGATGAGAAAAATGGGGCTTAAAT
>Ga0302309_10001710_pt1 | contig 19452 bp, 21 predicted proteins | sample III_Palsa_N1_1_FD_200453 | JGI IMG/M metagenome (GOLD analysis project Ga0302309, IMG submission 200453) | Peat permafrost microbial communities from Stordalen Mire near Abisko, Sweden - III_Palsa_N1_1 | ecosystem: Environmental > Terrestrial > Soil > Palsa > Peat permafrost | place: Sweden... | reverse complement strand
AAGGTAGGCTATGCTGTTATCGCTTGATCAGTACTTAAATAGAGTGACTGAAGGTGACTGCCTGGAAGTGATGAAAAATTTTCCCGATCATTCAATCGACCTCGTTTTATGCGATCTTCCCTATGGTACGACGCTGAACCCCTGGGACATACCGATTGACTTTAGCCTGCTATGGCAACAATATGAGCGCATCATCAAACCCAACGGTGTTATCGCCCTTACCGCTGCCGGCATTTTTACAGGTAAGGTCATCCTAAGCAACCCCGCCTGGTTTAAATACAAGATCGTCTGGATAAAATCGAAGTCCACCAATTTCCTGAATGCTAAAAAACAGCCGCTTAGGCGGCATGAAGATATCTGTATATTTTATAATAAGCAGCCGGCTTACCAGCCGCAAATGATACCGGGAAAGCCCTATAACAGAGGTTGGCGAAAAACGAGCACGACCGGTTGTTATGGTCACTATAAGGCATCGCCAATATTAAGCAGCAGCGGTGACCGGTACCCTTATGATATTTTGTTTTTTGACGAGCAGGAACCCGACGACTGGTTTTATTGCAAGACCTGTGAGCATGAAGACACAAGGCCTTTTCACCCGACGCAAAAACCGGTTGAGCTTGGCCGTTACCTCATTAGGACGTTCTCTGTTCCTGGCGCAATCGTATTGGATAATGCCTGCGGATGCGGGTCTTTTTTAATTGCGGCTATTCGCGAAGACCGCCGCTTCATAGGAATTGAAAAAAACAGCGGGGCATATCATCTCAAGGTCAAGGCCGTTGATTTCGTAAAAATCGCCAGGGAGCGCATCGCGGCAGAACCCCCGCCGGATTTCCTATTTCCAACCTAACGGTTGTATAATCAACTACCAAACAGCCAATTTAATAAGCCAAACTTCCGTTGTTTTTGCAACGGCAAGATGTCTTTTTGTTTCACAAAAAGTCTCTTGCCCTCCCGGGGGGATTTAAAAAACTCGCAACTCGTTTTTCTATGGAGGACTTTAAAAAGCTAAACGGGAGGCCCAAATTAAAAGAGGGGAAACGGACCAAATTTATAAATGTAAGGTTTACCGAGGACGAATATAAAACGGTTGGCGCTCTGGAAAAAGAATTGGGCATATCCAGGACGGAGCTGATCCGGATGCGGATTTTATCGGATGCCAAGAGGACGGTTATCAATTCGAGAGAGTTGATCAGGCACCTGGATGCGATTGGGGCTGAAATCGGCCGTGTGGGTAACAATATTAACCAGTTAGCCAAACACGCCAATACCCTCAAATTGCAGAATGCCCTTAACCCTTCGGTCGCGGAAAAATTCAACCTGTTATTGGCGGATTATATCCTGGTTCAGCAAATGCTGGAAACCGCCTTGCGGAAGATCATACGGGTAATGGGAAATTAACAAAATGCACCGATATAAAGATGTGCAGGTACCCGGATGCAAAGATAGCCAGGTCAAAAGGTATACTGGTATTAAGTTATCATGATACAGCGATGAAAAGGTATACTGTTACACAGATATAGCGTTGTTCCGATAGGCTGATCATCCGGTATGAAGTTATTTCGATAGACCGGTACTCAGTTATACCGTTACACAGATACAACGATATACAGGTAGCCGGTTACCCCGATAGTTCGATATTACGTTATGCTGTTATACCTGTAGGCTGTTAGCAAGTTACACGGAATTAAAGATGCTTAGTTATCGCGTTACAAGGATATACAGGTACACCGCTGCACAGATAGCCGGGTATAGCGTTACAAAATTCCTTAAACCACTTTATGATCGCCCACATCCTCGAAAAGCCGTCCAGGAGTTTTGCGGGCGTAAAATACAATACCAATAAGGTTGACCGGAACAAGGGGGAACTGATGCTGACCGCCAATTTCGGCCCGTTGCAGGCATTAAGCAACCCAAGGCCCCAGGACCTGGTGAATTACCTGCTCATGATAGCAGCTCAAAACAAGGTCGTAGCCAATACCCAGTTTCATGCCGTCATTTCCAGCCGCGGCAAAACCTACGATAAGCATGAACTAACCCGGGCCGCCGTTTTATGGCTTAAAGCAATGGGCTACGGCGAACAGCCTTACCTGATTGTCTTCCACAAAGATACCGGCAACAACCACGTCCATGTCGTAAGTTCCCGCATCGGCCGTGACGGCAGGCAGATCGACCGGGATTATGAGCAAGTAAGGGCGGTTTCCAACATCGATAAGGTATTAGGTTATACCGCTGCACTGCAATATAATTTCAGCACCAGGGCCCAATTCTATTTGATACTGGAAAGGCAGAGCTACTTAGGACGGGATTATATCAACGAAAAGAGATTACAGAAAAAGATCGCTGCATACAGGCCTGATAAGGAACGAATAGCCGAACTGAAAGCGCTCTTCCTGGCGCATAAAAAGGATACCGAATTCATCAGTCTATTAAAAGAAAAATACCAGCTGGATTTGGTTTTCCATTCGTCCGAAGGTAAAAGCCCATACGGTTATTCGGTTATTGACCATGCAACCCGGCAGGTTTTTAAAGGCAGTGAAATATTGAGCCTGAAATATCTTTTAGCCGATGGAGTTGACTATAAGGCCACCGAAAAAACGGCAGACAGCTTTCAACTCGGAGACAATGTTACGATTTACAACTTCTCCTATAACTCCGATGATTGGGGGTCCCGGGAATGCAATCCGGCACCCGTTTATGTCGGTCCGATCATGATAGCGGACGATGTAGACGACCAGCAGGTACTCGGCATGAAACGGCGGAGACAAAAGAAAGCAAGAACAAACACCCGTTAAGGGAAAAACCATGAAGAATTATGATCTGTTTATTTGGCAACCAAAAGGGGGGCGTAGGAAAAAGTACGCTCACCGTCCTATCAGGGAACTACCTGAGCCTGGCTAAAGACTGGCCGGTGACCATCATCGATATGGATTACCAGCAATCTATTTCACAGAAATACGACAAGGCGAAAGTGCTTGAAAATGAAGAACCCTACGAGGTTTTGCCCGCCACACTCGAAAGCTTTTCTGTCTTAAGCCCTGTCCTCACCAAGAATAAGAAACATGCTGCACTGATAGACTTGCCGGGCAAGCTGGATGACGACGGCCTGATACCTGTTTTCAAATGCGCTGACCTGGTGATCTGCCCGTTTTCTTATGATGAGTTCACTTTTGAATCCACCGTCTTATTTACCGTGGTACTTAAAAAAGTAAACCCAAAGGTTGACATCGTTTTCATTCCAAACCGGATCAAGGCCAATGTTAAGTTTGAGATCATGACCGAGGTAAACGAGCAGCTATCCAAATTCGGCCAGATCACCACCGCTATCCCCGACCGGATAGATTTTCAGCGGATAACCACTTACCAAACCCCGCTATCCCTTTACCCGGTAATCACACCGGTATTTGAAGAAATATTTGCAGACCGTTTATGGAAAAAATGAAATCATTAGCTGACCAGCTTCGCGAAAAAATGGTTAAGCCTGCTGAAAAGGTAAACGGGGAAGCACTCAAACCCGGTGGGGATATGCAAAAACAAGCCAGGAAAAAGGCCGATAAAATCATTGAGACGGCCATTTTAAAAGCATTACAGGCCTATGACAACAGCGACAACAAAAGTATGGCGCATATCCGCTTCGATAAACAAACGCTCGACATCCTGAACAAATTTAAAATGGCAACAAACGTGGACGTGACAAAATTTGTAGCCTTTTCCGTAAAGCATTTCCTCGACACCTACCCTGAAATCAAACTCATTATTAAACAATTTATACAAAACACTGACTTATGACCTGGATAAAATTTGCCCTTTGGCTGCTTGGAATCTATACTTTTTATTATGCCGGACTCATCTTTTGGGACTACCTGCGCAGTAGCCGCAGCACGTCCGAAAACAGTAAACACGAGCTGACATTCGTGGAGGATATTGCACCGGAAAAGTCCTACCCGGACGATTCGTCCGTTACCGGCAAGGAGTCGCCGGTTGCTTTCTCCGGCGGCGTCAGCCTCAAACAGCTGTTCAACCTTGCCCGTGAAGAGTCGGTTGAATATATCAAAGCTGTAAGCTATTAACAATGAAATTGATCCTGACTTTTTGTTGCTGCCTGGTTGCTGCCACCTCCTTTGGCCAACCGGGCATCTCCGAAATGCAGCAGGCCCAATCTGATCTTTCTTCTACCTTCTTTTCCGCTTTTAGTTGCTCCCTGGTTATTGCCGGCCTGCTCGGTTTAAACGGGGCGGTCAAAATATACCACAACTGGCAAATGGGTAAAGACCGGATTGATTCGGACGTGGCGGCCTGGTTTTTTGCCGCCCTGTTTATGGTACTTGCCGGTGCATTTCTAAAGGCGTTGTTCGGAATCTGAACGCCCTTTTTCAAGAAGCTTCTTCTCCCGAAGCTATAAAAGATTCCTGCCTTAACATTCTTAAAACAATCCTTTTTCGGATTTATCACGGTGGATAACCGTCATTTTCTTTTGGGCCTGATTGCTTTTGCGTTGCTCGTGATCTGAACGCATTTTAAAATAGCCGGCTACCGCCCGGGTAGCCCTAAAAGATCTCCGCCTTATTTTTTTCTCCTTTTTCATGTTTAACAAAACAAAAAAATTATGGGCATCAGCCGTTCTGATGGCCCTTTCGGCGAAGGTTTTTGCGCAAAGCGGCGTAAATGGCCTGAACACTGCCACTTCTACCCTGCAAACCTATGTTGACCCGGTAACCAATATCACCCTGGTGATCGGCGGCATCGTAGGCATTGTCGGCGCCATCCGGGTCTATTCCAAGTGGAACAGTGGTGATCAGGACATCAACAAGGAATTAATGGGATGGGGAGGAAGCTGTGTCTTTCTTGTCGTTTCCGCCCTGGTGATCAAATCATTCTTTGGCTTAACCTAATGGCCAGGCGTTATGCTGTTTATAAGGGGCTTCAAAAGCCCCTTATATTCAAAGGCTTCAAGGGAAAATTTATTTACTGGGGATTAGCCTCCATCCTGGCCGGCCTTGTTTGCGGCGCGTTAACCATGTCGCTGGTCAATATGTGGCTGGGCGCCATTGTCCTTGTCGGCTGCATGGTAGGCGGTTTATTCTATACCGCAGGAAAACAAAAAGGCGGCCTTCACGATAAGAGCCGCGCCAAATCAATTTACATCCTGAATCATTATGGCCGCAAAGACCTTATTTAATATCCCCTTTGTCGGGGTGGATAAAAGCGGTGAATATGACCTCCTGGTCGGCACAACCGGGGAATGTTCGGTAATTATTCAAATGGTAAACCCGGTCATCAGGTACTCTGCGTACCCTGCCGGTTATGAGGAATTTCACCATTTGCTGATCAACATCGTTAAAGTTTTAGGCGATGGGTATGTTTTGCAGAAACAGGACATCATCAGCCGTTCATCCTATGAAGCCAAACCCGCTGCTGAATACCTCCAGCAAAAATTTAACGCCCATTTTGAAGGGCGTGAATGCCTGAAGGTGGATACTTATCTGACGATCACGCGACAGGTAAAAAAGGGGGCCTTTTATGTTTACGATGGTAAGGCCCTGCGAGACTTCCGACAAGCCATTGGCAAAGTCCTGGATATCCTCTCGGGGGCTATGGTGCTGAAAGAAAAAAGCATCAACCACCTGCTGATGCAGATGCTGAGCATGGACTTTAAAAACAGCCATATCAGCCTGAATAACCTTGCGCCGTCCGATACCGAAATTAAGATGGGTGATAAATCCATAAGGAATATTACGCTGGTCAATATTGACAGCATCGATCTTCCGCAGGAGGTTGGCACCCATATCGAGCTAAACGAAAAGGAAAGTATGCGGGGCTTCCCGGTGGATTTTTTGTCCTTCCTTTTTAAAGTTCCGGGTTGCGACGTCATTATCTATAACCAGGTGATCGAGATTCCAAACCAGGTCATGACCCTGCGTAAACTGGAGCTCAAAAAAAAGCGGCACTCCGGTATTCCCGACCCTGCCAACCTTTTATGTGTGGAGGACATCGACCTGTTGTTGAATGATGTTGCCCGCGAAAATCAGCTGCTGGTCAATTGCCATTTTAATATCGTGGTTTGCGCCCCCGACGCTGCTTTACAGAAGGCCTGTAATTTCATTGAAAGCTCCCTGTTTCAGTTAGGGATCATCCCCAGCAAAAATGCTTATAACCAACTGGAGCTGTTCCGGAGCGCATTGCCCGGAAATGCCATTGAACTCAAGCCTTACGATTGGTTCCTGACCACCTGTGACGCGGCTGCCTGTTTCTTTTTTAAAGAATCGCTGCCCAAAGACGAGGCATCGGATTTCCTGATCAGGTTTACCGACAGGCAGGGGATACCGGTTGGTATCGATCCCTCAGACTTAGTAATGCGGACCGGGCGGATCAATAATCGCAATCGGTTTGTATTGGGACCAAGCGGTTCCGGTAAAAGCTTCTTTATGAACGCTTTAATCGAGCAGTACATGCTCTATAACATGGACATGGTGATCGTGGACACCGGCCATTCCTATTCGGGCCTGTGTTCCTATTACCAGGGGAAGTACATCACGTATTCAGATAAAAACCCGATCACCATGAACCCCTTCCGGATCACGGAAGAAGAATACAACATAGAAAAGAAGGATTTCTTGTGCACCCTGATCGGTGTTGCCTGGAAAGGCGCCGAAGGCTCCTTTAGCCCGGTCGAACGGGATGTGGTCGCAAACGTTATATCTTCCTATTACAGTAAATTTTTTGCAGAAAACGGGGAACTGACCTTTGATACTTTTTATGAGTTTGCACTTGAAAAAATACCCGAAATCAAAGCCGAGGAAAGGATCGTATTCGATTTTGACGAGTTCCGTTATGTCCTCAAAAAGTTCTATAAAGGCGGTGAGTTTGCCCCCATCCTCAACAAGGAAGCGGATAAATCACTGTTCACCGAACGCTTTATTGTGTTCGAAATTGATTCCATAAAGGAGCACAAAATTCTCTTTCCCATTGTAACACTGATCATTATGGATGTATTCATCCAGAAGATGCGTTACCGCTCCGACCGCCGCAAAACTTTGGTTGTCGAAGAAGCCTGGAAGGCCATCGCCAGCCCGCTCATGGCAGGCTACCTCCTTTATTTATATAAAACGGTCCGTAAGTTTTGGGGTGAGGCGATTGTGGTTACCCAGGAATTAGGGGACATCATCGGCAATGCTGTTGTTAAGGATAGTATCATTAATAATTCCGATACCATCTGCCTGCTTGATCAGACGAAATTCAAGGATAACTACAATGATATTGCAGCATTATTATCTATTAACGAAACCGAGCGCCGGAAGATATTCACCATTAACCAATTGGATAATACCGATGGGCGGGGCCGATTTAAGGAAGTTTATATCCGCCGTGGCGCCGTGGGTGAAGTGTATGGTGTTGAAGTTTCCTTGCAGCAATACCTTACCTATACGACGGAAAAGCCGGAGAAATCGGCAGTTGAGCGGTTTACCAACAAATATGGCTCTTATCCCGAAGGATTGGACGCCTTTGTTGCCGCTTTTGCCGCGAGCCAGCTATCGCTCCCGGCATTTATTACAAAAGTAAATCAAACTTAATTTATGAAAGCTTTATTTATCATCCTGTTTTGCTTTTTGGTCACAGCAAGCTACGCGCAGGAATTAGTGGTTGATCCGACCACCTCCGCTGCCATCGCCGTTAATGCCGGCGTCATTAACGGGCAGCTCAATACCACCAATAACAAGCTGGACCTTATCCAAAAAGGACAATTGGCTGTTACCGGGCAGTTGACTATCGTTAACAAACTCCAAAACGATATTTATACAGGCTTGAGCCAGGTAGCATCCGTACTCAGTAACCTGACCACCATAAAGGAAATTGCCGAATGCGGCAGCGATATCGTTTCTGATGTGGAGGCATCCCTTGTACTGGCAAAATCAGACCCGGCCTTATTGCTTTTTGCACAAAAAGGAGCGCAGGATTTTGAAACCCGTGCGGTCACCCTGTCGGCCGACGTGAGCGCATTTGTGCTTAAAGGCGGCAGCAATAACCTTATGAATTCCGGCGAACGCGGTAAACTGCTCAACCATATTGCGCAGGAAATGCGCATCCTGCGGGGCATCGCCTATGGGATGGACCGCGCCATGTACTGGGCGCAAATGAACGGCATTTTCCGTTCGCTCAATCCCTGGGCGACCTGGCAGAACGAGGATGTGCGTATCGCCAACAGTGTCATTAACAATGCCAGATACCTTAGACAATGAATTTTAATCTGATCATGGTTTGCCCGCCATAGAAACGGTTTAATCGTTTCAGAACAAGAGGGCCCTGCCTTCCTGATAATGTACCACCAAAACTAAACAGAGCCATTGAGGCCTTTGAATTTATTCAACATATACTGAGAGATTTTACAGCACATGCGCATATGGTTTTTGTTTGGGTACCCGGAAAGTATGCCACAGATTGCAGGGAATATATGTCTCGTCTTGGCTATACAGCCCGTGGATCATTTATTTGGGAACGTCCAAAATGGAAAAGAGGCAGCGACAAAAAGACGATAGAATTTCTCATCGTCTGTCACAAAGGCGAAATGCCTCAACTGTCTGATCGGTATCTCAAAATGGCTGACTCACATTTTACCGGCACGGTTAAAAACCGGCTGGCAAAGCCCGAAAGCGCTTATGCATTTCTCGAAGACGAATTTCCCTGGGCAATTAAGCTTCAGATTTACGGCTGGACTACAAGGCCGGGTTGGACCGTATTTCATAAAAACGATAAAAAAATCCAGTAGCATCATGAAAACGAAAATCTTATTATTTCTCACCTTGATTGTCGGGACAACTAAGGTTTTTGCCCAACAAAGCACATTAGATATTGTAGGCATCCATCAATTGGTGGATGAGTCAACCTCCGAAAATAAGTTACAGGTAACCGCCAGGAACCAGCAGGCGGCAGCGACTGCCAACGAACAGGCTAACCTCACTCTGCTTGAAAAACTAAAAGTAACCTACAGGACTTTGCAGCAACGCTATAACACTTTAGGGACGGCAATAACCGTAGCCGATGTAGGTCTCTACGCGGAACCGATGGTCAACCAGATCGTTAGCTATCAGGCGCAGATCGTCGCACTGGCGGAAAAGAACCCCGCGCTGATCGCCATTGGATTTCAAACCGAGCTGCAATTTGCTGAAAAAGCGAAAAGCTTGTTGGGGTATGTTGCGGGCCTGATACTCTCTTATGGGGATGTCAACCAGATGAAAGCGTCCGACCGCAAAATGCTGTTTGACTATGTGATCTCGCAATTGAGCAATTTGCAGCAGCTTTCCGGCAACATGGTCAATATGATGCAGTATTCCAGCCTGGCATCTTTACTGAAGGCGGCCAACCCCTTTCAAAACTTCATCAATGCTGATGTATCGCTCAGTAAAAGTATCATTCAAAAAGCTAAATACCTCAAATGAAACGATTAATAATATTGCTGCTATTGGCCTCAAAAATGGCTACAGCGCAGGAAGTGGTTTTTGACCCGCAGCATTTTGCTTCAGTAACGGAAAATGGCGTGGTCAGGAGCTCAGCCGAATCTACCCATGAACAATACCTCGGCAAAATAAACACCAACATCAATGACCTGAACACCAATGTGGGATCGGTGGTATTGGCACAAACTATCATTTATAACGGGCTGGCCAATGTAAATTCCGCTTTAAAAGACGGCCTTGAAGTAAAAAATATGGCAGTGATCGTAGCCGATATGACCAGCTATATAGACCAGGCGCTTGAACTGGCAAAAGCACAGCCTTACCTACTGCTTTTTGCGGATAATATCGCATCAGAAATGAAGCAGCGTGCACTTACGCTGGTTACCGACATTTCCGGCTATGTGCTGAAAGAAGGCGATAATGTGCTTGCCGATTACAATGCACGTGACCAGCTCATGCGCAAGGTCACCCAGCAATTACAGTTGCTGGACAGCCTGGCTTACGGCGCTTGGCGCGCCATGTACTGGGCAAAGGAACGGGGCATCATCGCCTCCTTAGACCCTTATGCCAATTACATCAACCGGGACAAGGCAATGGTGTCCCGGATCATACAAAACGCTAAATATTTACAACAATGAAGAGGATAATATTTCCAATCGCTTTTTGGTTCCTGTTCTTCGGACACGCAAAGGCTCAGGAAGAGATCAATGATGAGAGCCTTCGTTACCAGGAACAACGGATGGTTTACCAGCAATGGGATCAGAATAAGTTCACACCTACGTCCGGCTTTCTTGGGCTGAACCCTTATTATTGGCTAACCTGGGGCTGGTTCTATCCCAATTACCATAAAACAGATTTACGTCCGTTAAGCGCCACGGGGCCCCAAACCCAGCGGCTGGCGCTGGTGGGCACCATGAGCAGTATCGACAACAATTATAAATTGCAATCCGATACGGTCAGAAATACGGCACTGTCACAGATCGCCAACCAATCCGGTGCGATAACCGATGCAGACCCTCTTTGGCTGCTTTATTACAGCGATGAGTTTAAGCCGGTGCTCAACTATTCTATGGCCTCTATTTTGGCAGGGCTTTCCCCGCAGGTTAGCGCCAAATTGGTTTCCGAAGGAACCTATACCTGGTACACCAACGAATTATCCCGTTTAAAACAGCGCATACAAGGCGCCCATACCACGGACATGGACAGGGGAGCAAGGATCATGGCCTATTTCCGGCTATTGCAGGAGTATAAAAAATTGTCCGGTATTTGGGCGATCCGTACTTCTTCCGCCCAAAGTACGCTCAATATGGCCGCCCAACAGCAAAAATTGCAAACCGGACAGGTAACCATTACCAGCTGGACGCCTCATACCGATGTCGTCATAGCCCAAAAAGTTTTACAGCACCTCCAATGAAAAAGAAAATTATATTATTCTTCCTGATGTTCCTATGTGCGACAGCGGGATTCGCCCAAACCACCCCGGCACCCATTGATACGGCCAGCAGCAACAAAACGCTGGAATTCCTGCAAGGGGACGGGGTTTATGAAAATGGTGTCATGACTTTTTTAACCGGGCTTAAAGATTCGATCTGGACACACTTTGACCTGTTTATTGTCGATGCCCAGGCGCTTGCCGCTATTTTTATGATCATCTTCTTTGCGATCAAGAGCTACGAAATGATGGTTGGCGATAAAAAAATGGAGATCATGCCCTTATTACGGCCCTTTGGCCTGGCCATGGTGATCTTATGGTGGGGCGTGTTTGTAAAGATGATCGCCTTTCCTACCGACCTGGTCGCCAACCAAACCGACCAGATGTATGAAAGTGAACAGGTCAACGTAGATAACCTGCGGCTTACCCGTGCCAGCTTGATGCTGGCGGTCGCTAATTCCATGTATACCTTCCAGGCGCAAACCGATGTGGCCGAAAAGGAAAGCGATACCTGGTACGGTCAGGCCTGGGATGCCGTGACCAGTACGGTCAAGCAAGGCATCAGTACCGTGGTGTCTCCATTGATCGAACTGAAGAACCGGCTGACGGTCGGGATGCAATTACTTTTTACCCAACTACTGGAACTGATCGGTATCTGGATTTTACGAATTGCGGTGTATATTATTTTTATGCTGCAAATTATTTATTCCTCCATCCTGGTCATCCTCGGCCCGTTTGCCGTAGCCGTCAGCATCCTTCCTGCATTCCGGGATAGCTTCAGCACCTGGATTGCCCGGTTCGTTTCGGTAAACCTGTATTCAGGGATAGCCTATCTCATCATGTACCTCTGCGGGTTAATGCAGGAGTATGCGATGACCTCCGAGATCAGTAAATACCAGGAACTGGTTGGACAAAACGGCACAACCGCCAACCTTGAACAAATGGCCTGGTTTGCCGGTAATGGCATCCTTTCTTTCGGAACGGTGATCATCACCTTCCTGATCGGTGCCATCTGCATGTTTACCGTGCCCAGCATCTCCACCTGGATCATCTCGACCTCGGGCATCAGTTCCGCTGCTTCTACCTTTGGCCGCAGCGCCGGTACCGTGACGGCTGTTGCCCGAAGGGCTGCCGGAAGTTTTTTCTGACAGGCCATTTTTCTTTCTCCTGATTACGGGCTGCACGGGTATCTGTGCGGCCCTTTTTTTAACCCCATTCTTATGATTATCAAAAACATTGAAGCCAAGATCAGGCTGGCCACCTTTATTGCGTTCGGCAGCCTCATTACAGCGCTCGCTATCGTCGCGATTACCTGTTTCTTTTGCTACCGGCTGGTGTCCAACTCACAAAAAAGCATTTACCTGCTGGATAATAATATCCCTATACTGGCGAAGCAAACTGACCTGCAAATGAACCGGCCGGCAGAATACCGGGCCGACGTGGATCTTTTTCATTCCCTGTTTTTTTCCCTGACCCCCGACGATAAATTCATGGAGTACCAAATGAAAAAGGCGATGTACCTCGTCGATGAATCAGGGATGCAGCAATACAACGATTTGAAAGAAAAGGGATTTTTTAATTCTATCCTGTCCTCAAGTTCGGTGCTGACGCTGCAAACGGATTCTATTGCGCTGGATATTCCTAAAAAGTATTTCCGCTATTACGGGAAATTAAAAATAGACCGTCGCAGTTCGACAGTCATCCGCTCCCTGATCACCGAAGGCTATCTGCAGGATATACCGCGCAGTGACAACAACCCGCATGGCGTGCTGATCACCAACTGGAAAACATTAGAAAACAAGGACCTGCAAGATGTGGAAAAAAATAACTTCTAATCGCGATCCCAGGGATACGATTTACAGCGAGCTCAAAAAAGAGTTCAGCCCATATTTTGGAAAAGCGAACAGTGCCGGCAAAACCCTTTTGGGACGTTATCCCAAATTCTTTTTTTGGTGCATGGTCACGCTGATGGCAGTTTCTCTGGCATTAAGTTTTACTGTTTACAGGCATCCCAGGCCGGTCCCGCCCAAAACTACTGTACAAAGGCCATCCAGCTCCATAGAAGATGGGTTCACGCAGATCATGGCAACTGCCGGGGCCATCAAACAAACGCTGAAACTGAAACACCTCGTTGACAGCCTCACGGCTAAAAAACAGCTCACTCAGGCGGACAGCATAGCACTGGACAGCGCGCTAAGCAGGTTACAGCAAATGCACAATCACCAAAATCAGCATAGGTGACCTGAAAAAAATTTAATAGCTAAACAAAATCAAAAACATGAAAATTAACTTTAAACAGCCCAAATATGTGCTGCCTCTCGTCGTTTTGCCTTTTTTGTGCCTATTCTTTTTCGTATGGCACAGCGGGTTCTCCAAACCTAAAAAGCCCGTTAAACAGGCCGTCGGCCTCAACAGCAGTGTTGGCGATGTAGCTGCCGAAGTGCGCAAAAAAGACCTGGCCGACAAGCTGGAGGCTTATAAGGACACCTATAAGCAAACGGACGGCTTAACCGCGGTAAACGCAATCCAAAATGAGCCAACCAGTAATGCCGCCTTTCATGACAACTATTCCGATAAGGAAAAGAAAACGCTGGATTCCATTAACCAGGCCATGAAGGCGAAGTTCAGCCAGCCCCAGCCAGTTAGTAAAACCTATAGCAATAGCCACGACCAGGAACTGGCCAACGCTATTTCCGGAATGGCCAAAAGACAAAAGCAACAGCCACAGCCGGCAGAGCCTAAAGAAAAAGATCCCATGGATATTTTCAAGGCACAAATGGCCTATATGGATAGCGTGGGCAAACAAAACGACCCGGCCTATAAAGCCGAACGGCTAAAAAAACTGGCAGCCGACAAAGCGGCACAGGAAAAGGCTTCCGAAGTTAACTATACGGTGGTAAAAGCTGATGGGGCGCCGGATGAATTCAATACCGTAAAGCCGCCTGCAAATGACCAATTCATTATGGCTGCCATTGATGAAAATGAAACAGGTTACGCAGGTTCAAGGTTGCGGCTAAAATTACTCGAAGACATTAAAGCAGGGGCCAACCTGATACCCAAAGGGACATATCTGTATGCGCTCATCAGCGGCTTCTCGGAGCAAAGGGTAAAGCTGTCCATTACCTCCATCCTGTCAAACGGGAAAATATTACCGGTTAAACTGGAAGTTTACGATCTCGATGGGATGCCCGGCCTTTATGTCCCCTCCTCCGCCTTCCGGGATTTTACCAAGGACCTCGGCAGCAACACGGTGCAGGGGGTTTCCATCGATGGTAATTCCACCAGCTTTATTATGAGTTCGGTTGACAAAATGTTTCAATCTACCTCATCTGCCATAGCAGAACTGGTGCGGAAGAACAAAGCCAAGCTTAAATACAATTCTTATATCTACCTGATCGATAAGGACGCTTTAAAAAGCGCTCAAAAATCTTATTAACGCGGCTTATCGCCGCTGATCTTCCATTTTTTATTTCAAATCAAAATCCAATGAAAAAATTACTGTTTTATATCGCCGTATTAATTTCTGCCACCGTTCACGCGCAGGACAGCCTGCCAACGGTGCAGTTGCCCAAAAACCTGACCATCCATTTCATTTCGCCCGAGCCTGTACAATACGTGGATATTTCCAGCAAGGCCCTGGCAGGCGACCTGCCGCTCAAAAATGTCGTAAGGATCAAGCTGAAAGATTCCACAAAAAACTTTCAGGATGCGGTCATTACCATTGCCGGGGAAAAGTATATCGCCCAATACCATATTATTCCGGGAGGGACAGCCTCGTCTACCGAAATAAACATCGTACCGGAGGATACGCGGCCCCTGGATATTGCCGGTATAGGCTTCTCCCATAATCAGTTAAAGGCGATGACGCTGAACCTGATGGCCGAAAAACCGGAACGACGCGTTGAAAAAGTTAAGGCGTTCGGGATATACGGACAGTTGAATCATGTATATACCCTGGGGGATTATATCTTTTTGGATATCAGCTACAAAAACAAGACGCGCCTTAAATATGATATAGATGAATTCCGCTTTAAGGTGGAGGACAAAAAAATCACGAAAGCTTCTAACGTACAGTCGGTAGAACTCAAACCGGAATACATCCTGCTGGAAACGCCGTCTTTTGAGCGGTATTACCGCAACGTCTTTGTATTTAAAAAACTCACTTTCCCTGGGAATAAGGTACTTCACGTTGACCTGAGCGAGCAGCAGGTATCCGGGCGCATCATTACGCTCAATATTTCCTATAAGGATATCCTGGATGCGGATACCCTCCCTAATTGATAACATGCTTATTGTTATGATTGATTCCATAGCCTATGATTATGTAAAACTGGTGCTGGAAGAAGAGTTTTTCAGGACATACCTCCGTTTCTCTAACCACGGCATCTTACACTATGAACTGACCAATATCCTCGAAATCTGCGCGCCTTTGATCAAAGGCCTGAACGAGGACGACCGCTTCCTGAAGTACGAAGTGATCGGAACCATTGCAGCTTATTTACAGGAGGATTGATATGGCATTTAATCCGGTCAAAAAGATGGCAGACAATCTCGCGGCCATCCGGATTGCGCTGGACTTTTCCGGCCAGCAGCTTTCAGCAGCAGAATTGGAAACATTAAGAAAATATGCGGGTTTCGGCGGCCTTAAAGCGGTATTGTTTCCACCGGGTGAAATAACCGAATGGCAAAAATTTGGCGCTTCGCAGGCTGACCTCAAACTTTATCCCCAGGTTATGGAACTGCATTCCCTGTTGCGCGGGAAATTATCCGAAAAAGATTATAAAGCAGCCATCGACGCGTTAAAAAGCAGCTCGCAAACCGCCTATTATACGCCCGGCTTTATGGCGGGGGCAATCTATTCGGCTTTATCGGAAAGCAACATTCTTCCCCGGCGCATTTACGAACCGAGTGCAGGCGTTGGCGTATTTATTGACGAGGCCATAAAGGCATTTGATCAAATCGAGCTGGTTAATGCCGTAGAAAAAGACATCCTTACCGGTAAAATCCTTAAGGCTATTTTTTCGGCAAATGCCGTGCCTGTCTTTGTACAGATAAAAAAACTGGAAGAAACCAGCGCCACAGAAAAAGCGCAATCGGATATCGTGATCAGTAATATCCCGTTTGGGAAAATAGCCGTACATGACCCTGCGTATAATAAAAGTGGTATCTCCGCAAAAGTACATACCTATTTTTTTGCCAAAGGATTGGATAAACTCAAGGACGGCGGCATATTAGCTTACATCGTTACCGAAGCCTTTTTAAATAACCCGTCCAATGAAACCGCGCGCAAATACCTGTTTACATCGGCCGACCTGCTGAGCGTAGCTGTGCTGCCAGCTAACCTGATGAAGGATAACGCCAACGTGGAAGTGGGTATGCACCTGATCCTGGTACAAAAAAACGACACCAAGGAAGCCTTGTCTTTAGCGGAAAGCCAACTGATTGAAACCGTAGAGTGTGAAAATACTTTTGGCAAATACTACCTGAATGCCTGGCTGGCTGATAAAAATGAACTGGTTTATGCCGATGAGCTCATCGAAGGCACCAACGCGAGAGGGCAAGCCTCAAGGGTAGCCTGGCAGAACGGCAACATCGAAGATATTGTTCCCCTGCTAAAGGAACAGCTCATCGCCGGTTTTGTAAACTTTAATTATGCCAAATGGGAAGCGATTACCTTCGATAAAACGGAAAAACAACTTAAACAGTTTACCTTCTTGCCGGTACCGGAAGCGGATAAAAAAGAGGATAAGCCTGGCCTGAGTTTCGGCCAGTTAGGGCTGTTTGACGCACCCCTCCCGGCAGCCCGGGACAACAAGGCTCCGGCTTACCTGGACGATCTCGATAAACAATTCGTAGATGCCGGGACTGCACGGGTAATCAGCGTCATTCGGACTACCACCAGGCCGCTGCATGATAGTATTGTGCTGGTAAGCGCCCGTGTGAAAGCGAACAACCGGTATAGCTATAAACTGTACAGTAATGTCTCGGAGCTGTCTTTTCCCGGCAAGTGGATGTCCGGTGTTAACCTCGGCCAGGAACTGGATACACTCTCCGTTAAGCTCAAACAATTCGGCCATGACTACCGCTACGAGGGTGACACCACCCTGGAACCTGCCTTTAAACTATTACCGGACAGGCCGAAGGCTTTTACCAGCCTGAAACCTTTTTATAGCAAGGATACGCTGGTGATCTTTGAGGGAAAGCTTGGCCTGATAGGGGAACCGCACAACTTTGAGGCAAAATTTGAGCCGCTTGACCCGCAGCCGGAACTGCCGTTTTACGAGGATTACCTGGCACTGCGGGACACCTACCTCGAACTTTCCGGATATGAAAATGAACATGCTATCCAGTTCCCAGAATTGCGAAAGTCGCTCAACTTCTATTATGAGGCTTTTATCGCCAAATACGGCGAACTCAACAAAAACAGCAACCGGAATCGCATATTGAATGATGCGGCCTTAGGCTTTAAGATCATTTCTTCGCTCGAAATCAAAGACCAGGATAAATTTGTGAGGTCGGACATTTTTTACGGCCCGCTTTTTCAGCAGAAGGAAATGCTGAAAACCGATGACCCCGCAGAAGCGCTGGCGCGTTGCCTGAATGATACGGGGCGGGTTGACCTCTCCATCATTTCACAAGTTACCGGTTTAACCGAAGATGAAGTCATTCTTCAATTGGATAAACAGGTCCTTTTGAACCCGAACACGCTTGCCTGGGAAACTACCGACAATTACCTGTCAGGCAATGTGGTAGAAAAGTTAAAGGCCGCTGAAAAACTCGCCGCTGAGGAACCCCAAAATCTACAGTTTGCCAGGAGCCTTGCTGCTATCCGTCGTGTTCAGCCCGAACGCATTCCGTTTGAACGGCTTGATTTTAATTTAGGGGAACGCTGGGTGCCGATTGAATATTACCAGCGTTTTGCAACCGACCTGTTCAAACTGGATACCCAGATAAAATACCTGGTTTCTCTGGATGATTATAAGGTAAGCTATGGTAAAAAAGGCAATACCATTACCAACGAAGAATTTGCGGTGACGCCCAAAGAAAGCAACAAAGTTACGGGCCGCACCCTGCTGGAATATGCACTCCTGAACACCAATCCGCATTTTACCTACCCGGTAGAGCAATACGGTAAAGTAATCCGGGTGCCTGATACCGAAGCGATACAAAATGCACACCGCAAGATCGATAATATCCGGGCACGCTACCTGCTTTGGTTACTGGAACTTCCCAATGAGGACAAACAGTATTTAGAAAAGTTATATAACGATACCTATAACTGTTATGCGCTCCGGGAATATGACGGAAGCCACCTGAGTTTCCCCGGCCTTGATTTCAAGGCCTTGAAGATCAGTGACCTTTATCCGTCGCAGCGGAACGCGGCCTGGCGGATCATCCAGAATAACGGCGGCCTGATCGACCACGAAGTGGGACTGGGCAAAACCCTGACCATGATCATTGCCGCGATGGAAATGAAGCGGCTCGGGATTGTCCATAAGCCCTTGATACTGGCGCTGAAAGCAAACGTACAGCAGATCACGGATACTTTCCGGCTGGCGTATCCCAAAGCCAAACTTTTAGCCCCCGGCGAAAATGATTTTGAACCGGCCAAACGCAAACGGATCTTTCACGAGATAAAAAACAACAACTGGGACTGCATTATCTTAACCCATGACCAGTTTGGCAAAATACCACAGGCCCCGGAAATACAAAGGCAGATACTCCAGATAGAGCTGGATAACACCGAGCTTGATTTGTTCGCTGTACAAAATTCCGGCGAAGAGGTTACCCGGGAGATGCTGAAAGGTTTGGAGATCAGGAAGGAGAACCTCGAAGCCAAGCTGGAGGCGGTAATGGAAAAGATAGCCCAGCGAAAGGACAGCGGCATCGACTTCCGGGAAATGAACATAGATCATTTGTTCATTGATGAATCCCATAAGTTCAAAAATCTGACTTTCACCACGAGGCATACCAAAGTTGCCGGTCTTGGGAATATGGCGGGCAGCCAAAAGGCCCTGAATATGCTTTTTGCGATCCGCACCCTGCAGGACCGTTATGATACCGACCTGTGCGCCACCTTTCTTTCCGGTACGCCCATCTCTAACAGCCTGACCGAAATGTATCTGATCTTCAAATACCTCAGGCCTCGGGAACTGGAAAGACAGCAGATCTCCAATTTTGATGCCTGGGCGGCAGTTTATGCACGCAAGACAGTCGATTTTGAGTTTACGGTCACCAACGAGATCAGGGCCAAGGAGCGGTTCCGTCATTTTATCAAAGTGCCCGAGCTGGCATTATTTTACAATCAGATCACCGATTACAAAACCGCCAAACACATCAACCTCGACAAGCCGGAAATCGAGGAAACACTGGTCAATATCAAACCAACGCCGGATCAGCAGGAGTTTATCAAACGGCTCATGCAATTTGCCAAAACCGGCGATGCGACCCTGATCGGCAGGCGCCCGCTGACCAGGGACGAAGATAAGGGCCGGATGCTGATCGCCACCAACTATGCCAAAAAAATGGCGGTGGATATGCGCCTCGTCAATCCCGTAAAATATGGCGACC
>Ga0302309_10001707_pt1 | contig 19489 bp, 17 predicted proteins | sample III_Palsa_N1_1_FD_200453 | JGI IMG/M metagenome (GOLD analysis project Ga0302309, IMG submission 200453) | Peat permafrost microbial communities from Stordalen Mire near Abisko, Sweden - III_Palsa_N1_1 | ecosystem: Environmental > Terrestrial > Soil > Palsa > Peat permafrost | place: Sweden... | reverse complement strand
AGGCCTCCGATCACCAAGGCGATATAATTCTTCGGGTCCTTGTTGGTCCTGAGACTTTTTAGTGCGTTCCTACACGCCAAAAACGCGTAGGTGGCTGACACGATCGTTAGTCCGAAATAAATGAGCATGATGAGCCACATGAAGCCATGTCCGGAGCTCGTTGAAAAGCTATCCAGTGCGAGGAAAATGGTTACATTAGCAAGGACGGCGTATCCGAGAGCCAGCAGCGCATATTTCAGGTTCTTCCACGGTCTTTTCGCGTCCAATACTTCTTGCAAAAAATCGTCGAGCATAGGTAGGGGTTTATTCGCGGTTTCCCGATTTGACCGTATATTAGTAAAACAAGTGCATACTTGCAAGCGTAAATTATGACAACCTATCCAGCTATTAAAGATGCCGCGTTAGTCGGCACCTACCCAGGTCATACGAAGTCTGGCGGCGGTTTTGTGTGGGACGCCGTACTGGAATATCGGGTATGGTGTCACCCTGAGCGGGGCGCGCCCGTCCTGGAAGGCAACGATGGCGACTACTATTATGCATTCGAAACGTACGAGGAAGCGATGGAATTTTCCAAAACAATGGCAGGTGCGGAAGAACCGCTGGCGCTGATCCTGCAGGAGGAATACATCAGTGAGCCAGCGCCGGGCGAGTATGTGCATATGAAGGAGCAAAGGATGACGGAGTGGCCGGTCGTATTCCTGAGTCGTCCACAGCGAAATGAGCGTACGATCCCCAATTTTTTCGCTGCGGATGCGCCGGCAAACAGGTTGGATTTATTAAGGGGGTTGGTGTAATTGAAACCAAATCGATCGGCTGACTCATCGGTGGGATAGCCTCCTGCGCATGCAGCTTTTGGTTAAGATCGGGTCCTCCGATGATCGTGCAGACAGGATTCAGCAGCTGCGGGGTATTCAGTCACTCAATGACCAAGACAAAGCCCATATCTTCGAACTGCTCGACGCTTTTCTCAGAGATAGAAAAACGAAGAAGGCCTATGCTTCATAAAAGCCATCTTTTAAAATCCAACCAAAACTGAAGCAGGTTACCCCGCCACTTGGTTGTAAGAAGCAAAAAGGTCACGACGTCTGCATCCGCATCGGCGACTACCGCATTATCTTTGAGATCAATGACGGGCAGCTCGTCGTTACCGTGATCACCGTTGGCCATCGCAGAGAAGTCTATGAGTAAGTTGATCGACATCCCATTTGTCAGAAAAGTTTCTTACCAATATTAAGTTTAACCGGAGTGCCATCTGGAAGGTTATAAACTTGCCTGGCAATATTTGCATATGCCTTTATAGAATCAGGAAACGCAATGGCATATAAATTGTCTACTTTAAATTCTCCGCCCATCAAAAAGGGAACTTTAGGACATAGCCTCTGATTAAACTCCAACCGATTATTTAAGAACCATTCGTTTAACACATTTATCCCGGTAAAGTACTGCAGTCGCTCCTGCAATACATCTGCCCATTTTGAAAAATCTGTCGCAATAATATCCCTACTTCCCGTTTCGATATCAAAAAAAACAATACTATTATTAACCGTGTCAAAGCAGAACTGATTCCCGAATAAATCCTGCGAAAAAGAAAATAGCCCTACAATTATATTTCCATATTCCTTCTGCAATAACAAGTTGATACTATCCATGTCATGATAGATATGCAGTGGAGAGTAGCCGTATATATGTAATGATTGTCCATAAAAAAAACCCCCGTTCCCGCTGTCCAGTATAAAATCAAAATAATCTTTGTCTTTTATATGTTGCTTGTATTTGGCCAATTCGTGTAAGTTCGCCTCCCCCGGTACGAAATTGCCTACTCCGTTTTCCAAAACATTTTTAACATTCTTTATACTCATTTATCATTTTTAAGTTTCGGTATCCTAATAACTACCCTGGTGCCGTCAGGTAAATCCCGAATCTGATTGCCAATTGACGCTCCCGCACCGCGATTATCCGAAGGATTAATGTATCTAACACTTTTACCATTTCCTCCATTGTCAATAACCGCCGGTGGAAATTCGTCTCTATCCGATCCTTTCTTCGTTGGAATACCGGAAAGATTGTCGGCCCTTCTTGCATCTTTTCCCGCCCTATTAATTACGCCTTCTCCGGATACACCATTGTTCAGCGCTTCTTCGGCATGTGCGGCAGCTTCTGGATGCGCAACAGGGTCAATATTGATTTCAACAGGCTCACCTCCACCTTCCCCTTTTGTCGAGGCCAATCCCACTCCAACTACCGCCTTGGTAACATCCATAACGCCGAGATCGCCATTGTCCATTTTGCTGCGAACATTCGCACTTATGTCATCAACGGCATTTAAACCAACCAATGAAGCCACTAGATGGATAAAATCCTTTCCTGCTGCCGAAACCGGATTCTCATCGTATTCTTCTTGCGTTGCATTTCTAATGCGCCCTGTCTGATCGCCATCATTGTTTCTATTCTCCTTGTAAATACCGGCAGCTCGCAATTGGGCAATTGTCGATGGACTTAGGGTGTCGCCTAAAGGATCGTTATGCAATATGGGATTATTCCCCATCGCAGCATAAGGGCTTTCCGCCTGATCAGGCTTCGAGTCAATCTGCCACCATCGACCTAGTTGCGGGTCCAGTTCCCGCAAACTTGTCTCATACATTTCCAATCCGGACCCATCGGAGAACTCCTTGTTCTGCAATTCCGACCCATTATTGAATCTGTATTTATTCTCCGCATACTGCGTCTTCACCGCCTTATCACTAATCCCCGCCATCCCCAACCCAAACGGATAATAACTACCAACCCCTTTTCAAACGGAACTCATTTTTGCTGGCGCTCGGATTAGGGCGGCTACTTGCGGTTCGACCTTGGTATTCTGTTGAATATTAAAGAGCTTAACTCAGATTGTTATTTTCAAAAAAGGTACATCTATCTTTCCGTTATTCTCCTTCATCCAGGTCAAGGCGTTTTCTGAAAATAAAATACTTTTGTCATATTCGGTCTTTATTAAAAACCGCTTCTTAAATTGTCTAAAAATTTTATCTACCCAGGATTTGAATTTTTCATCTTTAACAACTCGCTCGTTATTACTCACAAAATAATCCGTTTTGCAATAAAATCTAGCTCGATGAAGGACTTTGTCGCTGGAAGGGAAAAATCCTCCAGGATTGAATTCCAATACATAACTTTTTTCCCGATCAAGCGAATTGTCAACTTGGTCTTTGTTATAAATAAAATATATACGATCGGTAAATTGTGCTGAGGTCAAGTAAATCCTCTCATAAGATTTACCATGCACATATGGAAAATCTCGGAAGACGAGATCTTCTGTATTTTTTTTCTTATCAATAATATATTTAATGTCGTTACTATCGTAAAAATCGTAAATATGCGGTAAATCATCTGGGAGAATAAAGAAATTCATCTGCTTTGACATCTTTCTTTCAATTTTTAATTTTATATGGCCAAAATTCAGCGCTACCTCCAAGGCCGAGAGCTTTGTTGATATCGTCCAAGGCTTTTAGCTCGCGAGATACTGGAGCACCACCTTTATTCTGGACCCCAACCTGAACATATCGAGTTGGACTACCCTCCTTCGTCCCAACGACATCAACATAGCGTGTTTCCTTATTTCCTCCAGGTGTATTAACCTTAACTTCGAAATCTACACTATACCCATCCTGTTCCATTTGTGCTGCAGCGTGATTGACAACATCTTGATGTGCAGGCGACCCTTTTTTACCATTTGGATTAGGGACAGACTTTTCTGTTTGTATTTCTCCCTCCTTATCCCCTACCTCTCCATCTTCCCCACTTGCACTTGCAAGCACTGCTCCAGCCACAGCGGCAATTTTCGTATCAGCGGATGCATTTCCATCAGCCAATGTATTGAGTGCGTCTCGATGCGCGGACAATCCGAAGAAATAGTCAACTGTAGAACCTAGTCCGTAACTGATGTCTGCTAGCGCTGCCTTCACTGGCTCGGAATTATATTGGCCAGGCTGGGATGGAGTAAGGTGAATTTGGTTCCACCAATGATCATTAGGATTAGAACTATCACCTAAGGGATCATTTCGCAAAATTGGATTGTTACCCATCGATGCATAAGGGCTTTCCGCTTCAGTGGGCTTTGAGTCGATCTGCCACCATCGACCAATTTGCGGATCAAGCTGTCGCAAATTAGTTTCATACAATTCCAGTCCCGATCCGTCACTAAATTCTTTATTTTGTAGCTCCGATCCCTTGTTAAACCGATACTTGTTTTCAGCGTACTGTGTTTTTATGGCTTTATCGGAGATTCCCGCCATCGTCAACCCAAACGGATAATAATGATTCTCCTCTATCAACGGCCCGCTGTAGTGTATAATACTCAAGTTATCAAAGAACACGTCCCACCCCTGGGTGGCGTTGCTGACATAAATATACAGATATCCGCTCTTTGAAATAGTAATTGTCTGCGCGAGCGGGGTTTGCAAGGCTCCATTCTGAAGCCCCGCAGCGCCAACCTGCTGCGCCCCGCTCTGGTTATTGCCACTGACATAATTGAACTGGTTGTCCAGCGACATCCAGTTCAGGTAGGCTTGCGGCTTGGAGGTGATCGTTCCCGTGTCATTCGAGATGGACGAGGTCAGGGCCCCCAGTAGTGGGCTCGAACTCGCATTCCCCAAGGTCGTGGTCGCCTCCCGCGCCACGGAAGAGAGGGTCGCCAGCCCCGAAGCCAGGGAGTTCAGCAGGTTTTGAGGCACCAGTGGCGATGTTGGGCTCGCCGCCTCGGAATTATAATAGTAATATACCCCCATCGTGATCTTATCCCCAGCCATGACCTTCAGGATGATCGCCGGGCCCGTCTTTGGCCCATTGCCATTTACCCGGATCACGCTGTCATTGGTCGTGGGGCCGTTAGGTGGCGCCGGGAAACCACCCGAGATCCCCGGAACCGATGCTGCGGCATAGCTCGTCGAATCGATGTTGTAGAACAACGCATTTTCCGTCGCCCGGTATTGCGGCTCCATGGTGCACATGTATTGGGCCGAATCCTTTTCCTGCGTCAGCAGCACCCGCTCATTGCCCAGGTGATCCCGCTCCGCAAAATCATATTCCCATGCGTAGGCCGAATCCCCGTTCAAGTATTTGTGAAACGCCCAGCGGGCTCGCCCTTCCTCATGCCCCGCGAATTGCAGCGTGTCCGAACCGCCATTCGGATTGCCTGTCGGCGCGCGCCGCTGGTATTGCAATCCATCTAAGTAAAGGGTCGCGGTCGAGAGCCCCAGGGTGCTGTCGGTCGTCTGTTTCAATAGCTTATTGCCCCCCGCATCATAGGTATACACAATATTGCCCTTCCCCTTCATATGGACCCGGACCGGCAGGTTCAGGTAGTTATAGACGATGGTATCGATACCCTTGTTGTTGTCGATCAGCAGGTTCCCGTTGCCGTCATAGCGGTAGTCCGAGTCCTGCTTGGTGCCCTTGTAATGGAAATCACCCAGCATACTGGCCGTATCGTTGGCCGCATCCTGAACCTGCGTGAGCTTGTTGCTGTTGCCGTTGAATTGATATGCATAGGTCAAAACGTCGATATCACCCGCCGGATTGCCGATCTTGAAGCCACGTTGGTTCATGGACAGAATATTGCCGTTGGCATCGTAGCTGAGACTATCCACGGAATAATCCATCGCACTCGTATTCCAGGCGCCGCCGCCGCTATGGTTGTCCAGGTAGGCAGCCCCCTTCAACCGATTGACATCATCATAGGTAAAATCATATTTCCGGTTCACCCCATCCCCGGCGCTCTTCCAGATCGTCCCGGCAATATTGCCGTTGTAGGCCGGGTTGGCATAGCTCGTTCCGGCGACACTGGTCGCATTGTCATAGCCCAGCTCCATCCCAAAATAGTTTTGGGTCGACCCTGCCACATAGTTCTTGTTGATCCCCGTGACCCAGCCCCGGATATTGTAGTCGTAGATCAGGCTGTCCAGCGGTGACCCCGACGCCGGATCCTTACCCAGGTTTTTGGCCCGTAACTGCGATAGCTCATCAAACGATTTTCCTCCGCCAAAAGATTCGCCAGTTGGCTGCGCCTGGTACCAAACAACAAATTGAGTGGCGGCCGGATAATAAGCAGTAAAACTCCAAAAGGGAAAAATGTCGTAGCCTTGGCTCTTCGCCAAGCCGCAAATAGCATAGGAAATCAAAAAAAGCATCCCCTAACGGCGTTCTTTAAGCGGATCGCTTACCGAAAAGGTAGAAACGCAGCCATTACCGCCACGGCCAGAAAGCTGGCTGTTATTATCTGGAATATGATAACCAAAACTCAATCTTTCAGGCAACCCAATGCCGAGCTCCTGATTGAAAAGCGAAAGAATGCGCAGGTTAAGAACATCAAAATGAAATTATTTCGACTGAATCTCACGGATAGCGAGATCGCAGCTTTATTTGAAAAAACCTCATTTCCATCAACTTAGATATTGGTTGTACAGAAAAGTCATCTAAATGTCCCATATGACTTAGTCAAGGAATCATTCTTATAATATTCTCGCTTTAGGACACTCCCATCTTCAGAATAGACCGTCCAGACACTATCCTTTTGCTCATTCCTCCAGAAGCTTACGCTTCGAACCTTATTCTTTTGTTGGTCATAATACTCAACTTTTGTTCGAATTTCATAGCCAGCAACAGAGTCCGATTTCTCAACGAAACCGTATCCTATTTTTTTGCTACTTCCAAAGTCTATATATAGATATATACCTGCGAGTAAAAAAAAGAAACAGTTTATAAACCAATATCTTTTGAACCAATCAAAGAATAGAATGCTTGTCAAGAAACTTAAAATAAAGACACCAATAAAGGCCGTCCGAAAAGAGGACATTAAATATATAATCGGTTTTTGTTCTCCACCAACCGTATTGTAATACGCGTATGGAATAGTAACCAGATCAAATATAAAAACAATAAAAATCCAGCATCCGATTATTCCCATTGGGTTAAAAAACCTCTTCATGTTTTACTCAATTTTTATAAATTGTCCATTAACAAAGTGATATTTACCTTGCGGAAGATTCGCGATTTGATCTCGAAAGTCAAAAATCGAATGACCTTTCCCAGAAGACTTATCCATCGTCCTTGATTCTGCGCCTTCTTCCGTCGCAAATTGACTTCCATAGAGACCGCCCCCCACAACCTCGTCTCCTGCATTATCGTACTGTTGTAAGGAGGTACCATTAACTGCCTTTTGGACAGGACTATTTTGTTGAAACGATGCAAAATCAAATTCCGATATATTTAGCCCTTGGGCCTGATCAGGATGTTTTTTTGCGTAGTCCACTATGGCTTGAATGAATCCCTTGGCATATGCTCCGCCCATGCTATGAGCTACAACTTTAATGCTTTCAGTAATAACAGCACCTGATCTAACTAGACTATTTATTATATCTGCTGCTTGGGCTTCACCTGCATCATATCCAGTATTATATCGAAAAGCAGGATTGAGATTAGGTGGAGTACCCGTAGACAACAAATCAGGCTCCGATATCCAATTTGAAGTTCCCCCAACGGAACCATCAAGGTACAATGATTTATGGTCATTGAAGTGGTCCATCACCTCTTCATCGAAATTTTCCTGCACTTGATATTTTTCAGTCCAGTGATAATTTTTCAAGAATGGATACATAAAGTCATACCTGCCGCCGGATTGATAGTAGACCGTTCTCTCTGCTGTAAATGTTCGTTGCCAATAGCTACTGTTCCCCTGTTGTGATGGCCCCGCAAAACCATTAATGAAAATAACCAGGTGCCCACTTTGATCGACAGCATTAGTGGGCGTATTAAGAGCGTAGCAATAGGGAGCCCAATTATAATACAATTCCGACTTCGCATCCTGAACATTCCATCTCCCGATTTGCTGATCATACAATCTCGCTCCAAAATCATACTCCTCTAACCCGCCACCATCCGAAAATTCCTGATTTTGCAGTTCTTTGTCATTATACCGGTACTTATTGACCGCATATTGCGTCTTGATCGCTTTGTCCGAGATTCCCGCCATAGAAAGACCATATGCGTAATAACTACCATCCCCTTTTTAATCCGAACCCCTTTTTGTGGGCGTTCGGATATTTGGGTGTTCAAAGAACTGCTATAGGCCCCAAGATAATCGATTTTTTCTTTTCAATTGAAAGAAAAAAACCTATTGTACGTTACTGTATTATAACCATTTAAACGTTCATCACTATGCAAAAATTTCAACCTGGCGCTGCTGTTAAACACAAAGGGGCAAGCCAACTTATGACTGTATTCAGCTATAAGACAGAATATCGTGAAGTAAAGGAGCCTGTCAAAGGGCCTTTTATTGGAGTTACAAAAAGAGTTTCAAAGGAAGTAGTAACGGACATAGTAATCTGTAATTGGGTTGACGCATCAGGGCAACCGCACCAAAAAGAGTTTCATCAGGATGAGTTAGAGCCGGCATAGCCTTAGCCTATCCACTAAATTGCCCTGGGCGGCGGCAGTTCCGCAAAAAACATTGCTGATGCTGTTTTAATGCTCCGTTAGTATCGAGTTAATGCAATAGCTGCCAATAGGCCGTTTAGCGCCCGGTTGGTATGCAATTGATGCAGCAGGTCTTCTATAGCAGGATGTGTTTTTGCATCGCAAAAACTCTCTACCCACCCCAAAATCAAGGGGGTGGGAGTAAAAAACTCGCAACTCGTTTTTTGATGAACAACAACCCGCCGAAGGCGGCAGGAGACTTTTGTACATACAAAAGTACATCCTGCAATGGTTCAGATTAATATTTGCTCCAGATCGAAGATCTGGAGCAAACTAAGGATGGCTGTGGAAAAAGGGGGCTGTTCCGGCAATAATTGGGCAATAATTGTGAACGGCTGTGTTTGGCTGGGTAATCCTGGGAGATTCTGTGTAAAGTAATTTCGCCCCCTTCCGTCCCCCTCCGGGGGAAACGGTTTTTTTAGGATATTATGGGGGGAGCTGGCCACCGACACTGAAGGCATTGGGGGGCCAGATAAAACGGGGCGTGCCACGTTTTTACATCTGGGGGGAGCGGAGCGGGCAGTTTTCGTCCGCTAAAACACACCTTGCTGCAAGTCATTAAAGGCGTTTTACGGGGCTGCGGTCTTGGGTGGGGGTAAGGGCTTCCCGGATCGGGGATAGTCGCTCCTGGCCCGGCATTTTGGTGGACATTAATACATCTTGCCGGGCGCATCGACGCGCCCTCAGAAGAGGCCGGGCATACTCATTCGGGTGATCCTTGAAGGTGTAGCCAGCTATGTTTTGGTACAACCAAAACGCTGTCCCTCTCATCCGCCGGGGGCGGATTCGGGGGGATATAAACGCAGCAAGACCGGACGTTGCCGTCCGGTCTCACCGCTTCGGGATTGGGGGTTATTATTCGGTAGCTTGCATATCCCAGGTGAGGATTCCGCAAGCCTTCTTTACTTCCTGGAACAGGAACGTATGCAGGGGTACGGTAGCATTCCTAAAGCCATCTTCTGCATATAAGTGGAGTAGAAGATCGTCAACGACCTGGTTAGCCCGTTTACTGTCCTCTAAAAGGATATAGGCCAGGATGGTCATATCCTCGGCATAGTCGAGGCAAAGGGCTTTAAATGCCTTTATATTGCGTTGCTGTAGTTGGTAGATGACTTCCTGATCCTGGTTCATGTAGAGATGGTTAAAAAAGCACCCCCGTCCTTCCTAAGATGGGGGCGCCCAATTAAGAAAATATCTCAGCCGGGAGTAGACACAAGCGACCGGCTACGGCAGGGCCTTATTAACCTTAAACCTTATCCTATGAAAAAAATTATTCGCTACAGCACTAATGTAAAAAATCAATTTGGATTAAAAAAACTTATCATTACTTTATTTTATGTACGGTAACAGTATGTTTTTATAACTGCTTAGATATACTTTTTACCCTTATCTAATAAATCTCCTTTTCCTTTGAACGAATGAAGGATAAGAGATTCAGCATTGCAGCAAAATTAATTCGCACTAATGAGATTAAGACCTTTAGTGAGATCATTGATATTGTCCCTAAAACGGTGGTTGCAAAAGAATTAGGCATCAACCCCGAACGGTTCAATCGGCTCCTGGCTACTATTGACCTGTTCGTAGTAAAGGATTTGGTAAAGCTCGCTGAAGTCCTGGAAGTAGATACGATCGCCGTCCTTCACCTGGTAGACAATGAACTGCCCAAGCGGAAGATCAGGAAGCATTAAAATACACTTTGTTATAGTTCCATCCCACACCTGTACCGGCAAGCGGTAAAGCATCATCATATCGGCCCGGAGGTATAAAAAGCCTGTTCTACCGCTGACCTGGGTACTACCGCCGCCGTGCTTTTATACCTGCGGGCTGATACGCCAACGGCGAACGGATGCCCGGATTTATTCTACTGCTCATCGCCGGCGGCTGCTTGTCCTATGGCTTGTTTTCGAGACTGCCGATTTCATCCGCATAGACAGCGCAGGTCTTAGGGTCTTTCAAGCTGGGGTATTCTTCCTGAACACTTTCTACTTCTTTTTCAGTCAGCGGGCGGCTCTTTCCATTATCATCGTTATGGATCGCCCAGCAGTCGGCATACTTCTTAATGTAATACATAGCTGTATAGTTTAATGATTATAAAAGGCTTTGCATTTGTGGCAGCGGAGCACTCGGGAGGGAGGTACGACCGGACGAGTGTGCAGCGCCCGCCACCACCGCCATGTGGCCGGCAGTGTGGCACGGAGGAAGGCCGAAGGCCGCCGGGCCACTACCCGCCGGATCGACCGCTGTGTTCCGCCGTAGCGCCAGCGGAGGCAAATAAAACCGATAAGCTGCCGGCCACCGGCAGGTGGCGGACAAAATGAGGCAGCGGGTGGATGCGAAGCAGACACAGAAGCTGCCCGAACGAAGGCCCGGTGAGCTGCAAGCGGTGTGACAGGTTTGCGACGAAGGAGCAAGGCGCAGCCTTACCTGGCGCATCCCTTGCCGAACCCGGACGCAGTGAGACCTATCTTCCTGTTTAGAAGCGTGGGTCTTGTGCGCGGGGTCAGCTCATGGGGTGATGGTGTTGCAGCTCGCTTTTCAGATCATCTAAATGGGTGAGCTGATAACGCTGCGTAGAGCTTACATACTTGTGTCCTGCCATATACTGCACCTGCCGCAGATGATTCCCTTTTAGCCAATGGGCGATTACACTACTGCGGAACTGTGCGGCATTGATCACTCGCGGGTTGAGCTGTCGCAACTGATGCAGCATGTATTGTATGCGGTTATAGATATTGGTCGGGCTAACCCTTCGCTTTTGGACAGTAACCAGCAAAGGCCCTGTCTTTAGTTTGTTCTCCTGCATATACTGCCCCAGCTCGATCATCTGCGGAGCGGTTAAGCTCAACCATCGTTCGCCCGTGTGCGGAGTGCCCTTAATAAAAATCTTTCCTTCCTTCAGCTTAATGTGTACGGCTTCCAACCGCTTCACTTCCTCCGTAGCCAGGCCCTGGTACACCAGCAACCCTAACAGGATCTTGCTTGCCCGTTCAACATTCAACTGGATGCTATATGCCTTATACAGTTCCTCCATTTCCTCCCAGCTTAACAAGTTGCTCGGCAGCATCCGCACGATCCCTTTGATGAACAACCCCGCTGCCGGGTTATCGCTGCGCTGGTTCTCCACGATCAGATAATTACAGTAATGGCGCACGATCCCCAGCAGGTGTTGGATGGCTTTCTTACTCTTGCCCAGGTCCTGCAGGTGGCGTATAAAATCTAACAGCTCGTTATACGTGAACTCCCCGGGGGCCAGTTGTTCGGTCACTAGCCAGTCCGTAAAAGATTGCCCATAGGTGGCATAGCTGTTCACGGTAGCATCACTGAACTGCTTTTGTTCCAGGTATTGCGTAAAAGTCATGCGGGTTCGTTTATTGGTTTACTAAATGGGTGTAGACCTGTGTGCTGTCCACGCAGCTATGGCCCAGGAACTCACTGATCCTTTCCAGCTTCATGCCGCTTTGCAGCAGGTGCGTCGCAATGCTGTGCCGCAGGGTATGGGTGCCGATGCGTTTGGTTAGCCCAGCTACGCTTACCAGCCTTTTGATCCGGATGTACAGGCTTTGTGTATGTAGCGGCCTTCCCGAACCCGCGCCGATAAAGAGCCGGTCAGTAGGCCCTTGCATGAGCTGCGGCCGGCCTTCCTCGATATAGAGCTGGATTTCCCGGTAGTTCCGGCCGGCAATCGGCACATAGCGCTGCTTGTATCCTTTGCCTTTGCGCACGTAGAGCAGCTTTTTATCTGTGATAATATCGGAGAGCGTTAACGCGGCTCCCTCACTTAACCGCAGCCCGCACCCATAGTACACCGCCAGCATCGCCCGGTCTCTGATCCCCAGCACATCATCGCTTATCGCCTCATACAGCCGCCGTATCTCTGGACGGGTCAACCAATCGGGTTTACCGGGTTGGTCTTTCAATAGCTCCAGTGTAAAGCCTACTCCTGTTTTGCCCGTTTGACGGGTATACTTACTGAACAGCTTCAAGGCCCGCGTATACTGATTGATATAGGCATTACTGTATCCCCGTCCGGTTCTTGGGCCGATCTTTATTTTGATCTGTTCCATAAACAAGCTGGCATCCGGGGCCTGCAACTGCACCAGGCTGGTCTTGCCTGCTTCTTCCTGGTAGTACAGGAACTCTTGCACCAGCCGGGGGAGTGACGTTACAGTGCTGCCGGCATACCCCAACGCCAGTAACCAGGCGGCAAAACTTTGTTGCAATAATTGGTATTCCTCGCTGTGAAGCAGGTAAATGTTATCCATGATAAAAATGTTGCTATTATTATCTTTTCACTGAACTACTGAACCACTGGCGGGTAATGTAGACGGGGAGCGGGTTTGAGTGGTTCACTAGCGTTACTGAACCACTGATGAACTACTGAACTACTGCCCTTTATTTCGGATGGTCGCCAGGATATCAGCCAGGTGCCGGTCGATGCTGCTGGTGAGCTGTTCGTATTCCTGCGCGTTGGTAATACTGTATTCGTAGTTACCCCGGTAACGGTTGCCGCTGCCTTTGATGTAGCCGTAGCGTTCCAGCTCTACCAGGTAACGCTTCAGGTTGTTCGGATTGATCCGCAGTTGCTCCCGGATCTCCCTGGCTGTAAAACTCGCTTTCTGTTGCTCCTGTAAGATTACTTTCAGCAGCTCTAAAAAACCCCTGGTGGCTTTGGTCAGCTCGTCGCTTTTGGCGAACAGCGCGTCTTTTAGCAGTGCGAAGGCGGCTTCTATATCTTCTGGTGTAGTTTCGATATAAGGTTGGTTCTGCCCGTCCCGCTTCACTTCCCGCTGATATTGATGCAGCATGGTGATGGCCTCGATAAAGCTCAGCAGCAGGGTCATTGTCCGGCGCGGCTTGAACACCTGCTCCGGCAACCGTATATGACCGGCATACGGATTGATCACACTGACGGGTTTTAGGACACGCTGCATATTCTGTAATAGTTTCCTCGTCGCTCGTTCCTGCTCCCGGTCAACGGCTCCGGCTGACGTCCGGGCCTGGTAGTCCATGATCCGCCTGTCCTGCTCTTTGCTGCCATCGATGTAAAGCAATAAACAGCGGTTGGCGTTGTCCTCGTAGATCTTCTCCCGCGTGGTGCAACCGCTGACGGATACCGGGCCTTCGACGGTGAGGGTGATGGTCTTCAGGTTGCCCTTGCTGTCCTTCAGGGTGACGGTCTTGCTGATCCGGCGCTTGCTTTGCAGCTCCCGCAGCGGGTACATCGAAGATTCCGCGCCGTCCAGGTCTTCGATCAGCAGCAGCTTGTGCTTTAACTCGTCCTGCTTAAAGTAATAGAAGGCGTTTTCGGTGATCTGCGTTATTTCGATCTTGTCCTCGTCCGGCATCAGCTCACCGACCTTTTCCTGCAAGTATGTCTTGCCGCTGCCGCTCGTGCCCAGGAACATGATGTGTAAAGGGTTTTGGAGCTTACGGCTGGTGAACACGATAAAGGCGATCAGCCGATTAATAGGCTCTCCAATAATGCCGCTCTCAGCGATCCGTTGATTGATCTTTTTTAGTAAATGCGGCGTCTTTAATTCGTTCAGGGCGGCGGCTGTTTCCGCTGGTGTCATTTCTGGTTTAGCTGCTGGCCGGGCTTGCAGGTGCTCGATGCGGGCCGCGCGGTAGCTTTCCAGCGCCTCCGTCAACTGCGCAATCGTGGTAGCCGTTGTTTGTGTGCTGGTATCGAAGCTCTCCGCGATCTTGTTTACCAACTGTTCGCTGTGGGGCTGGTTGTACAAGTCCAGGTTATGACGCACCGGCAAGGCCCGCCTCATCTTATGCTCTACCTTCAGCGTGACCCGCATCCTGTCCAGGCCCGTGATCTTGATGCCGCCCAGCACCGTGATCCGCAGCTCGCAATTGTCATAGACCAGCAGCTCCGGGTTGGTCGTGATCAGCTTGGTATCTACCGATGGTAATGTAGCCGGGGCAGATATTTCCGCAGCGGCCGGCTTCTCCGCTGCGGGTGAAAAAGAAAATTCCTTTCGGCGCTCTACCAGGTCGGCCAGCACACCCGTATCATCGTGGGTCTGTAAAAGACTGTTCACGTCCTCTCCCTCTGGCACGGCTACCGCCGTGATCTTTACAGCCGGCAGAAGAGCACGCAAGGTAGTGTAATGTTTACCGGTGGCTGCTTTGCCGGCCTCGTCGCCGTTGAGCATAAAAATAATTTCTTCCAGGTGCTTTAAAGCAATGATCGATTGCTGGTGTTCATCCGTCAGCCCATTGGTGCCGTACAGGGCAAGGATTTCGTAGCCTTCTTTGATAGACGGTTGCTGTAGCAAGGATACCGCGTCTATGATGCTCTCCGTTAGGATCAATCGGATCGTGGCGGCTTTCGGATAACCAGGATAGAGCCCTTCCCGGTTATGTAGGTAAAAATGCCGCTGGTCGCTGTCATTGGTGATACTCCTTCCGTACAAGCTCACGATCTTATGCTCACTGTTACGCAGCGGGAAGATCACGCAGTCCCTGGCCCATACGCTGTGTCCTCTGGTGGGTAAGGGTTTCAGCAGTCCGTACTTCTCCATGCTGTTTACAAGATGGTGGTTCTTACTCTCCCCATGCAGCCCACCGCTGTTGTAACCGATCTCGTGCTGCGGGTAATCAATACACCGGCCCTGCAAGTAATCAACCGCCTTCTTGGTCAGGGGTAACGATTTTTTGAAGTAATTGAACACCTTGCCCATCAGGGCGGCTTTTTCCAACTCGTCTGCTTCGATGAACAGCTTGGCAGGGGCGGATTTCGGGGAGGGGGCAGAAGGAGCGCTGACCAGGGAGGCCGCTTTCACCAGGGCTTCATGCTTATTACATTTGTCCATCAGCTCGATAAATTGGATCTGATCACCCGTGCCAGCCGTGCAGTTGCTGCTAAAGCAGCAGAACGTATTTGTCTTGGGGTAGATTTGTAAGCTCGGCGTTTTATCCGGGTGGAAGGGGCATAGCAGCCGGTCGTTCTTGTCCGGTTTTAAACTGTAGTGCCTTAAAACAGTCTCAATGGACAGCAGGGCTTTGATCTCTCTTATCTCCATGTGGATAAAATTTTAGATGTAGCGATTTCGCTACAAACATAGCGATTAGACATTATCCATTAAAATCAAATTCACTACATTTATCCCCATTTACTATAGTTTCCTGTGCAAAACATAGCTTATTTGCTACTTTTATGGCATCAATCAATGCTTTGGACTATGAAGCAGCAATTATCAGACAGACTTTTGGAGGCAAGAAAAGGGAAAGGCATTTCCCAGCAAGACTTGGGCAAGCTCTCTAAGGTGCATTTTACCAATATAGGCAAATATGAACGCGGAGAAGCTACCCCGGCATCGGATATTTTAAACCGTATCGCTAAGGCCCTGGATGTAACCACCGATTTTTTAATGAACGGTACGATGCAGGATAAATCAGCAGAGGCTATCAGTGATGAAGAACTGCTCTCCCAGTTCCGTAAAGTAGAAAAACTCCCCGCTGATAAAAAGAAGCTCGTTAAAGAGTTCCTCGATGCCTTCATCTTTAAAGCGGATTTACAAAAACAATTAGCACCTTAAACTAGCAAAGCCCCGTGAGGGGCTTTGCTGTATTTTTTCGGGGAGGAGTTTTTTTTATTCCTCCCAGTTACTACTTTTAAAGTGGTCGATTGGAATAAAGCGTACCCCATCATAATATAATGGGATATAAAACTCTTTTGATCGCCTCACCATTTGAGTGAATAATGGTATTGAAAACCCTTTATCATTGTAATCTCTCCAACCCATTCCATCAGAGCAGATCACAAAACCTTTGTAGTCGTCCCAATCGTGCTTTCGAGATTCGTCTTTGATAAGTATATACATAAAGTGAGGGGAAGCCTCTACGACATTGCTGAACCTATATTCATAAATTATCGCTTGTCCAAAATTGAAAATATTTTTCTTATACGATTGGAGGAACTCGACCGAACTGATGATTGGCCTGGTAGCAACTGAGGAGTTATAATAAATCTCAATTAGAAAAGAACTGTCAGGACTATCTAATTTTCCAAAACAATCAGAGTTTATAGATATTTTCTTTTGATGCCCAAAGCCAGTAACAAAATCCATACTAGAATCAATCTTAATACTCTTTACACCAGATATGAGCCCTGGTAAAATATTATTAATTGAATCATGCGTGAACTCAAAATCACGTGGCTCATCTAGCTGGCTGTCATTATAAACAGGTCTGAGAGTATAGCAATTATTTACAGCTCTTTTTTGTAAGATTGCATTCTGAGAAGAAGCTCGTTCTTTACAACTTAAATTCATGATCAAAAAAAGAGCGACACTAATTTGTTTGATATTATTATGGAACATAGTTTTCAGGTTTCGGTTTTTGGGAGTTAGTAATCATTGTATTGACAGAGCCAGAGTAGTCTTGACCATGTTTTGCAGCCCCTCCGCCGTTATAGTTGCCTATAGCGCTATTCCATCCCTTGAACGTAAATGTCTGTGCACCTGTCTTTGCGTCAAAGGTTATACCTCCTTTAAACCCTTTGGTAGCCAATATATCAATACCTGCACTTATAGATGTTTTAGCATCTGGCGACACGCCTTTCTCTAATCCATAATTCCCCTTGAAGCCACTTCCCCAATCCCCGCTATTGTTAGTTTGCATAACATCTGTTGTGCCGCTCGGAGAGTTGCCTACTGCTGATTCTTGCATAGCGACCGCCTTGACAGTAGTTGGATCTAGGTCTGGTATTTGAGAAGTTGCAGATTGCGGTATTGCCGTTCCTCCCTCGGTCGTTAATTTAAGATCCCCATTATTTTTTTGTTCATTAAATATGAAGGTCGAAGCAGCAATCTGATAATCCTGTTCCTGATATTTTGGAGCCGTAGTCGATTGATCACCTTTACTCTGTATGATATTAGGCATGGGAGCTTCTTTGATTTCAAAATCTTTGTGCGGGTCTTTAGGGATCGTGACCACGTATGTCCTAAACTCCGTATTTGATTTTATTCTTGAGGCTTCCTGACCATTGGAATAAAAATAAACTATATCAGTGGGTGCCATTCCATCCTGATCAATAAACCTGATAGGGTTATCATACGCATAACTGTAAGGGCTCCACCTTCTGGATTTGTCGGCCAATGGATCGATGTTATGAAATACTACCAATTGCTGATCATACATCCTCGCGCCGTAGTCGTACTCTTCTAATCCACTACCATCGCTGAACTCTTTATTTTGAAGCTCCTTCCCATTGTATTTAAACTTGTTTTCAGCGTAATTAGTCTTCAACGCTTTGTCGGAAATACCGGCCATGGTTAGGCCACCTGGATAAAAATGATTTTCCTCCAACAGCGGCCCGCTGTAGTGCACAATACTCAAGTTATCAAAGAACACGTCCCACCCCAGAGTGGCGTTGCTGACATAAATATACATATATCCGCTCTTTGAAATAGTAATTGTCTGGCAGAGCGGTGGCTGCAAGGCAGTTCCGTTGAGCCCGGCAGCGCCGACCTGCTGCGCCCCGCTCTGGTTATTGCCACTGACATAGTTGAACTGGTTGTCCAGCGACATCCAGTTCAGATAGGCTTGCGGCTTGGAGGTGACCGTCCCCGTGTCATTGGAGATGGACGAGGTCAGGGCCCCCAGCAGCGGGCTCGAACTCGAATTCCCCAAGGTCGTGATCCCCTCCCGCGCCACCGAAGAGATAGTCGCCAACCCCGAAGCCAGGGAGTTCAGCAGGTTTTGAGGCACCAGCGGTGACGTTGGACTTGCCGTCGCCGGATTATAGTAGTAATAGACACCCACCTTTATCACATCCCCACTCATCACCTTTAGGATGATCGCCGGGCCCGTCTTCGGTCCATTGCCATTCACCCGTATGACGCTGTCATTAGTGGCAGGGCCGTTGGGCGGCGCCGGGAAACCACCCGCAATCCCCGGAACAGCTGCGGCGGAATAGCTAGAAGAGTCGATATTATAGAACAACGCATCTTCCGTCGCCCGGTATTGCGGCTCCATAGTACATATATACTGCGCCGAATCCTTCTCCTGCGTCAGCAGCACCCGCTCATTGCCCAGGTGATCCCGCTCCGCAAAATCATATTCCCAGGCGTAGGCCGAATCCCCGTCCAGGTATTTGTGAAAGGCCCAACGCGCCCGCCCTTCCTCGTGTCCTACGAATTGCAGCGTGTCCGAACCGCTATTCGGATTACCTGTTGGCGCGCGTCGCTGGTATTGGAACCCATCAAGATACAGCGTGGTGGTCGAGAGTCCCAAAGTACTGTCGACCGTCTGTTTCAAGATCTTATCGCCCCCCGCATCGTAGGTAAAGACAATATTGCCCTTCCCCCTCATATGAACCCGAACCGGCAGGTTCAGGTAGTTATAGACGATCGTATCGATGCCCTTGTTGTTGTCGATCAGCAGGTTCCCGTTGCCATCGTAGCGGTAGTCCGAGTCCGCCTTCGCGCCCTTGTAATGGAAATCGCCCAGCACACTCGCCGTATCGTTAGCCGCATCCTGCACCTGCGTGAGTTTGTTGCTACTGCCGTTGAATTGATATGCATAGGTCAAAACGTCGATATCACCCGCCGGGTTGCCGATCTTGAAGCCACGTTGGTTCATGGACAGAATATTGCCGTTGGCATCGTAGCTGAGACTATCCACGGAATAATCCATCGCACTCGTATTCCAGACGCCGCCGCCGCTATGGTTGTCCAGGTAGGCAGCCCCCTTCAACCGATTGACATCATCATAGGTAAAATCATATTTTCGGTTCACCCCGTCCCCGGCACTCTTCCAGATCGTTCCTGCAATATTGCCGTTGTAGGTCGGGTTGGCATAGCTCGTTCCGGCCACACTGATCGCATTGTCATAGCCCAGCTCCATCCCAAAGTAGTTTTGAGTCGAACCCCCTACATAATTCTTGTTGATACCCGTCACCCAGCCGCGGATATTATACGCATACACAAGGCTGTCCAACGGCGATCCG
>Ga0302309_10001697_pt1 | contig 19552 bp, 14 predicted proteins | sample III_Palsa_N1_1_FD_200453 | JGI IMG/M metagenome (GOLD analysis project Ga0302309, IMG submission 200453) | Peat permafrost microbial communities from Stordalen Mire near Abisko, Sweden - III_Palsa_N1_1 | ecosystem: Environmental > Terrestrial > Soil > Palsa > Peat permafrost | place: Sweden... | reverse complement strand
TTCAATCCGGGATATTCTTTCAGCAAATAGGAAGTAAGACTGAACGATTCCGTGTGCGGCATATTGATATCCAGTATCAATAAATCAAAGCTGGCGGATTTCATTTTTTTGATCACGGCTTCTCCATCTTCGGCCTCGTCAATAGTTATATCTCGAATACAACTGTTAATCAGCAGTTTAAGTCCTGCTCTAACGATGGAGTGGTCATCCGCGATTAAAATGTTCTGCATTTTCTTGGTTTGAAGGGTGGGACAGTTGCCCCAAATATAAACGTTATTGGCTATATTGGGAATACGCCTTACGTCTTTATTTATTTTGGATTTTGTCCGTGCCGGAAAATAGCCGGTACCGGAAATAAAGCTATCGGGCCTTGGCAATGATCCCTTCCTTATACTTCCGGACGGTCCCTAGTAACTTCCTGTAACGGGGAATGGCCATGTTCAGCAGCAGAATATCTAATGAGACGGCCAGGAAAATGATTAACAACCACTTATACCAGCTATTCCTGCTGAAGGAGTCGTAGGCCGACGGGCTCCACCTGGCCAGCAGCTGTTCGAAAAAGACCAGCAGGCCGAAGGCGGTGACGGCACTCAGCAGTTTATAAGAGATGATATATTTATCAAGGATGATTTCCAGTTTGGACAGGAAGGGGATCAGGGGTAATGCCAACAGCGTAGGGTAATCGGCAAACAGCAGGAGCCGGAGGTGAAAGTAGACAGCATAGGTCAGCAGGAGGAAAAACGCCGATTGAAGATAAAGGTCGTTCCCCTCTCCGAGCCATTGGATGCGCAATAACCAGGTATTGACCAACCAGAGGGCAGAAAAAACAGCGATCCTCGTCAGCAGCTTTTTTCGGAGGTAAAAAGCATTGGACAAGGGATTTTTAACGACTATTTTTTCCAGGTCCGAAGACAGTACGGGACGTTCTTCCATCGAAGTCTCCGGAAAACTGTTCCATTGTTGCTGTAACTTTTTTAGCTCCATACCAGCTTTTCCTTTATATAAGGGATGAAATTCTTTTTAGGGATTTCGTTTTCCTTCCTTTGGGCCGGTTGATGACGACCGTATTTTCCGGAAGGAAGGCCCGTGAGGTCGGCCAACTGCCCCGTGGGTACTTTCTCGAATTCCAGGAACAGACGGAATTTATCGTAGTCGGAAACATTTTCCATAGAGTCATGGAGTGCTACCATAGCTCTTTGATAATCGGTTGATTTGAAGTCGATTGACTCGGTAGATACGGTTTGCACATCCAGGGTGATCATATGCAGGGCGGCCATATTGACACAGGCTTGCAACAACAGGGTTTCCTTATTTGCGGGCGTACCACGAAACCTGATATTTTGTGATGCGGCGGCGATGATGTTGGTAAAAAGATATTGATGTTCTTTGTACGAGTGGGCAAACAGGCGGCAGATGGAGTACACTTTTTTGTGCTGGTGCTTCAGCAACGAACGGATGTCCGTATTAAAGCCCTTTCTTTGGGTATTGCTCATGGGTATGGATTTTTGACATAGGAAGAACGGAATAACGGCGTAAATATTCCAATAAAATGCTGACTTCCGTAATCACAGGCTGCATTTCGACAGCGAGGAAGGACAAGAGACAATTGATATATAAGTGTTTACACCAATGCCGGTTAGCTAAAAAACTACATTCAATTCATTTTTTTACTATATAAAGACGGGGGGCTAATTAATACCTTGTCAGCGCGAACAAATTTTACTGAATGAGTTATGTATCTCTTGAAAATTCAGAACCCTTTCTGAAGTGTTTTGAGGTGATGGCAGAAGACAAGTCTTGTATTGTATCAGATTCGGTTCTCTATTTCTCAGGAAAAACTGGTAAAGGTTTTATGACGGTAGCCGGCATCGCTGCAGGCATCGAAGTGTTGGCAGTGAATGTTACCATGCTGGCTGAGGATCTGGTTTTCAATTTCTTACCCTCCCGGGACGAGTCTTCTTATATCCTTCACTTTGACGAGATTGATATTCCCGGAAATGGGGATAACGATATACCCGTCCCTCAGAGTTCGCCTTTGGCTGAATGGCCGCATTCATCCGTCTCCATCTCTGATGTTACATATGGAAAGGTGGTGAACTATCCCAAGGACAGGGTGATCCGTTCGCTGATCGTGCGGGTCCGCAAGTCCAGCCTCGAACAGCTCATCCAGGATTTCGACGCGGGCGCTGTCAACGCCATCCTTGAATCTGCGGGCCATGAGCATTCTATCACCTGGCCTATCACGTTCAAATACCGCCTTTTGTTGAACGACTTTATGTCAGAAATTGTACAACATCCTTTCCCTGAACTATTTACTATTCGCAATATCTCCATTCTTATCGAGTACCTGCTGCAGCAGTTTTTTGTCATGGACAAGCTGGGCAAGGATGGGAATGTCCTCAGTATCCAGGATACCCATAGTCTTTCCCGGGTAGAGCAGCATCTTTGCCTGCATTATAAAAAGGAGTTTCCGGGTATTGAGAAATTGTCCCGCATTTCGGCCATGAGCCCGACCAGCCTGAAGACCAAATTCAAAAAATATTATGGGGAGACCCTTTTCGGGTATTACCAGAAGAACAAACTGGAACATGCCAGGAAATTGCTGGATAACAAGGTGCCCGTAAAGGTAGTGGCGACAGAGATCGGTTATTCGAACCCCTCGCATTTTACGCTGGCCTTTAAGAAGGAATATGGATTCTCTCCCTGGCATTATCTCAATCCCCATTGAGATGCACCCTACCTTTGCATTAACACTAACCCCTGAATAAATAGCTATGAAACTCCAAGATCCTGTCCAGCAAAAGACCGCCATGGCCATCCATTGGCAACACCTACCGATAGGCCTGAAGATTGCGGCCATCAAAACATCCACCGATCAATTGGATCTCGCGCTGCCGGATTCTGGTGAAGAAGGGCTGATCCTGACATTTGTCAATTATAAAGGGGAATTGCTGGTCCGGTTCCGGCCTGAAGAGGAAGGCCAGCCTGCCAGTCCCGGAATGGGCCTGTTATCCGTAGCGGACCGGCCATTGGTGTTCCGGTCCTCCGAACCCATTCATTTTTCCGCGCTGGTCTTATTTATCCCTGCGACCTGGATCGGGGTTTTTCTGAAGGGCAATGCTCAATTTGCCAAGATCGAGCAGGTTTTGGCAACGGAGGAAAATATCATCACCAGCCGGCTTGGCAGAAGACAGATGTCCCTTTTCTCCGCAGCCCTGACCCATTTTGAGAGCATGGGGAAAGATCCGCTACGGATCCAGAACAACGTATTGAGCCTGCTGGAATATTTTCTTTGCAACCGTCACCGCAGCTTACTCGGCGCCAGTACCGCCTCAGACATCGATAATGAAGACGATCTGAGCCTGATCAGGGAGGTGGAATCTTATATCTCCGAATATTATTGCTCTGACACTTTTACCGTGGATTCTATTTTGAAAAAGACTTATACCAGTTATCACCGGCTGAATTTTCTTTTCAAGTCCATACATGGAATGACCATTTCCGAATACATCCGTAACAAGCGGATCGAGAAATCGAAGGAAATGATTGCAGACAATGCCAAGTCCATCAGCCAGATTGCTTATGAGATCGGTTATTCCAGTATCAGCAACTATATCCTGGCTTTCAAAAAAGTCTACCAGATCACGCCCGGTAAATATAAAAAGCAGATGGATAACCTGGCCTAGACAGGACGGGACATTCAATGGTCCTGGCTGGAAGGAACATAACCGACCGACAGCTTTAGCGTAACCGTTGTTCCCTTTTGTTCTGCGCTTTCTATAGTCAATATCCCGCCCAGCCGCTGAGAAAGATCGAAGATAAATTTGTGGCCCAACTGGCTGCCGCTGCTGAAATTTTCGACGTTGTCATTCCCCAGAAAGGCAGCCACCTGTTTGGGGCTCATGCCCTTTCCGGTATCAGCAATAGCGATCAGTACCTGGTCGCTTTCCTTTACTGCTTTGATCCGGATGGTACCCCCGCTGGTGTATTTATTCGCGTTGTCAGTCAGATTGCGGATGATCGTGATCAGCATGTGCGGGTCCGTGTACAGTTGCAGGTCTTCGTCTGCCTCATAGGAAATGCTGTTGCCTTTTTGCTGGACCTGCTCGTGAAAAAAGTCGTAGATCTCCTGCAGCAACGGCCGGATGTGGATAAGCCGCGGGCTGATGTTGAAATTATCTTTCTGACTGGTTACCCACAGTAAAAAATCTTCAGAAAAATGGTTGATGTCCTGTGCGCCTTTTTTGACCCAGTAAGTCCGGTCTTTTATTTCCACAGGAGAAAGATTGGCCTGGTTGTCATGCAGATCTCCGGCCAGCATGGTCAGGAATCGCAAGGGCGAGCGCAGGTCATGAATGACCAGGGAGATCAGCTTTTCGCGCTGGGCGTTCGTTTTCAGCAATGCCTGTTCGGATTTTTGCAGTTTGGCGACGGTCTCTTCCAGCCGGACCACTGTTCCCCTTAGTTTTTCCGCCTTGACCCGGATCTCCTTTTTCTTTTCGACGAGTTTGAGCCGCAGTTGTACCAGGAGGATGAGGAAGAACAAGAATATTGCTGTGATGATGAGCTTGACTGACGTCATCTGGTAAAAGAGCGGCAGGACAACAATATGCCATTCGCGGTACTGGTAATTATCTTTTCCGAAACCATTCACTTTGCGGACGCGCAAAGTATAGCTACGCGGCGCCAGCCTGTTGAGATTGATGATACCGTCTTCGGGAATCTCTTTCCATTCTTTGTTGAGGCCGGACAGATTATATTGCAAATAAAGATTATTCCGGTTGCCCAGGTAGGGGCAGGAAATCTCCACTGAGCCGTTGTCATAGCCTGCAGGGAGGGTGATCGTATCCGATCGTCCGGTGGGATGACCATCGATTTCGATATGGGTCATGTCGATAGTCCCGTGCGGAAACTCTGTCGATAGAGAATCCGTGTAGAAACAGACCATCCCTTTCATTGACAGCAGTGTCACGAATCCGTCCGGAGTGATCAGGCCACAGGAATTGAAGCCTCCGTTGAATTCATTGGTCAGCAAACCGTCCTGTCTTCCGTAATAATAATAATACAGCTGGCTGCTGCCTCCTGTACACCAGGTATCCATATCGGCTTTGGGTACCTTGAACAGGCCCTTGTTACAGGAGATCCAGATGGTCGATTGCCTGTCTTCCAGGAAACAATGAGCAGTGATCAGAAAGCCATTCTTGTCAAGGGGCATCTTAAACCACCTTGAATGATAAAAATAATAATAACCCTCTCCGTAGGTGCCCAGCAGAAAGGACCCGTCTTTGCAACGGTGGATGGCCCTTACATGAGCGCCTGTCAGTTCAGGTATCTTATGTGCCGTTCCGCTGTCCGGGTTGTATTCCGTGAGGCCTTTGTCTGATGCCAGCCAAATACGATTCGATCCCACCGACCGAAGACATTCGTTGACTGGCTGATCAGGGGGTTGGGTAAAAAGACGGCTGAAACTGTCGCGGCCTCCCGGCGCAGGCCCCAACTGCCAGAGAGATCGTTCCGTGAGGCAGTAGAGGCGCCCGTCCGCATCTTCCGTGTAGTCCACGATGGCGGCATCCAGGGCCGGGTATACCTTGACGATACCGAGGCCGGCGTTCAGCCGGCGGGGAAGGTTGTTTGCAGCCCCCCAGACCTGGTTTTTCCGGTCAATGTAAAGGCATCGTTGCCACGTCGGTACACTGTCTTTTACCGGCTGCCACCGCCCATCGGGCCGGAATATGAACTTGTCCGTCAGGATATCTCCCTCGTTGGACAGGGCCAGCGGACCGAAAAGATAACGGACCATTTGCTGTCCGAGCCCGGCTGGCCAGTGGCCGGCGCCGAAGTTATTCCGGCGAAGAAGATAAAAGCCTTCCGTGCGGGTGGCGATCAGCAGCAGATCGAGCCCGGCGTTATATTCGACTGCCGAGATGTTGGGGATAAAGTCGAGATTGACCAGGAAAAGAGCCTGTAACGTGCCATCTTTTGTCGGGAAGAGACGGTAAAGATGATTACCGGCCAGCAGGAGATCTGTCCTGCCGCAGGTATAGAGATGAAACTGTTGGCTGCCGGTTGCCGTCATCGGTGCATTGCTGTGAAAATTGCCGGCTATCGGGCTCCCTTTCCCTATCTTGCGCCCGTCTTCATACACAGCAGTTACGACTTCTCCGTCAATAAGATACAGCCGCTTGTCCTGCAGCAGGTATTGAGTCGGCCGGCCGGCAACGCCGGTCAGGACATTCAAAGAGGTCCCATCAAAATAATACAGGCTGTCCTTGTAGACCAGGTAAATTTTACCTGCGCCGGCGACATAGAAATTCTCATTATTCTCGAAAAGGTACCTGAAGATCAGTTTGCGGCGGTCTGCCTCGGGACGGGAGGGAACATTTCGTAAAAAAGCGCTGAAATCAAACAATTGTTTCCTTCCGTTGAGCAGGTAGGGTGCTTTCAATGCTGACGTATTGACGGGACTCAGCACCTGGTTGTTATTGCCCTGATAGCGATACAAATTGTGATCATCGGTCTGGAAATAGATGGTTCCCTGGTCATTTTTCCCCAGGTACATGATATTGGCCTCCATGACGGGCTCGTCATCGGGATAATATAATTTGAAGGAACTGCCATTAAAACGGACCAGGCCCACTTGTGATGCGAGCCACAAATAGCCGTCCTTATCAAACAGGAGATCGTTAATACTGTTTTGCGGTAACCCGTTTTCATCAGTAAAATGCTGGACGGAATAACCGTTGACCGATCCGGGCTGAGTCAGGGCAGGTGTAGCAGAAAAGAAAAGGACAATAGAAATCAGAAACCTGATAAACTTGTTTATCATTCCTTAACCTTAAGGGTTAAATATAGTAGAAAAAAAAGGAATGATCCAGACACAATGACCGTTTTTTGTAAGTTTTATTGCAGCGTTTGTCTGCTCGCGTTGTATTTTTATTATTTTGAGTATGGCCGGGAAGGGGGGAGGGGGTACTTTTATGAGAACAAAATCAATATTCTATGAAGACTTTGTACCCATCCGTCGGGCTTTCCCTTGACTTACCCCTTATATCGCATCCATTTCGGTAATCTGACTAAATCGGTCATTGCAGGTTTTATCCATTCACCAAATGGTCAATTTATGCCAGTATTTGATGTCTCGATCAATATTCTTGTTGTGCTGCCGCTGCTGGTTATTGCTGCTTTATCAGGATTTCTTGTCAGAAGCAGGCAACTCGGGCGCAAAAAACGACAAATTAACGAGCTGGAAAAGGAAATGATGCAGGCTTATGCCGAATTGCTGGAAACGCAGAAAGATTACTGCGAGCTGAAAGCCAGGTTGAAGAATGAGGATAGCCCGGTCATTTCCATCAAGGAGACTAAAAGTCAGGAGTCGGCCAACCAGCCATTACCCGGCAGTAGCAAGGTCCGGAAGAACGGGGCTGCGAGCTAATTTGCGTTTTATTTGTGATTTCCCTGCACCAGGCAAAAGCCTGGGGGCAGATTGTCCTATTGCGTATGTATTGGGGCGGTGCCGAGTATGTATTGTGCCCCGATGTTAGTTTTTTTACTACAGAATCACGCGGAAAGCCAGTAAACCTGTATACTATGTCGTACCCTTCAAACAGGCTGGGAAAGGCCACTTTCCCCTGTATCTATGCCATCCTGCCGGCCGTCGGCGCCAAAAGGGCGCCAACCTTAAATTATTTTCATTCCACCGTCTCCGCCAGTCATATTTTCATTAATTCTACGTTATATACGAGGGATACTGTATTGTATTACCCTGAAATCTATCCTGTTATTAAAATCCTAAACCAATGAAATTTTTTACCAACCTTGTGTGTAAGGTTGCCCTATCATCAATGGTGCTAACGGCACCGGCGATGATAACGAGCCATTCTGATGCCGGCGGGTCACTGCCGGATAAAGAGGCCAACCTGCCTTTCTATTCATCCATGGTCATAAAGAATTTTATTGACCATCTGACGGTACTGCCTGTACTGGCCTACCATAAAGCAAAGGAGGAATCTGTAGCTGCTTCCATAACGTACATAGTGAAAAAGACGGTAGCCATTCCGGTTGCCAGCACGGTTACCGCTGCCACTGCTTCTGCAACGGTGGGAAATAACGCCCGCATGGTGATGAGCGCGGCTTCTAAATCGATGGAACTCCGGCGCGTCATCAATGAATCGGCGATCATCTACAGCCGTATGGATCTTGAAAAGGAAGGATTAAGTGAGAAAGCATTCGAATATGCCTGGAGGGGGTATCATAACCTGGTGAAACAGGGTGCTATCCGTAACACAAGCGTACTGTCCATCTGTGATTTCAGCCAATCTTCCTGTTCGCGGCGGATGTATGTGCTGGACTTACGGCACGAAAAGCTGCTCTACCGGACCTATGTTGCCCACGGCCAGAATTCCGGCAGCGAATATGCAGAGTCATTTTCCAATGAGCAGGACTCTTACAAAAGCAGCCTGGGGTTTTATGTGACACAAAAAACTTATTATGGTCGTAACGGGCTGTCGCTTCACCTGAACGGGGTGGACAAGGGTTACAATGATAAAGCTTTGAAAAGAAATATAGTATTGCATGGGTCGACTTATGTCGGCGATCAATACCTGCAAAATTTTGGTACGCTGGGTACGAGTCTCGGTTGTCCGGCCATTCCTGCAGCGATTAGCGGTCGGATCATCCGGAAAGTGAGGGATGGAAGCTGTTTCTTTATCTATCACCCGACCTCGGAATACCTGGACCATTCGACGGTCATTAATAATTAACCATAAAACGCAAATCAGCATGATGAGGACTTTCCAGGTAGAGAGACGACATCGGTCAAAAGACATTACGCTCAAAGGCGGAATAGCCCTGCTGATTTGCTTTCTGATAGGCCTTGCCGCTATGATAATACTGTTGTATACCTTATTGTAAAGTTAATGCATAGCAACTGTCGCATAGTTGCATTTCTATCCTGTTCTCAGGAGAGAATCATCCCAGAGGCCGATCGAAAGATCGGCTCTTTTGTTTTGGCTCATCGCCGACTATACCAACGGTACCCAGACTGTTACCCGGGTGCCCTTGTCTTTTTCACTCCGGATGGACAGGTTACCGCGGAGGATCTTCATCAGGTCTTTGATGATCAGGTAGCCCAACCCATTGCCTTTTCGGTTGTCCACATTGGCTGAAGAAATAATAAAGTGGTCAGCCATAATGTTATTGATCTGTTCGGGGGTCATTCCGACGCCCGTATCTTCGATAAGAAGGGCGACCCCTTCTTTGCCGGAGGTGCTGCTGACACGTACATATCCTTCCGAGGTGAAATTGATGCCATTGAGGATCAGGTTGTAAAGAACGATCTTGACCGGTTCTATATACTGAAAAAGGGTCAGTTGTTCATCTATGTCGTTGATCAGGCGGATTTGTTTTTGCTTCGCCATGGCGTTAAAAATACCGGTCAGTTGGGTGACCAATTCGTGCAGATTGAAGCTTTCTCTCGCCATGCGCCGGTCTTCATTCTTGTATTTGATCCAGTTGAGTATATTGGTAGACAGTAATTCGAGCTCTTTGGAGGTGGTGGCCATTTCTCCAATGGCTTCCTGTTGTAATTCTTCTGTCAGGCCATGCCTTTTCTCGATGAGGTTTTTGCCGGTGAGGTGCAGGAACCGCAGCGGCGTGATCAGGTCATGACTTATGATCGAGATCAATCTCGTTTTGATGGTATCGGTCTTTTCCAGTTCTTCATTCTTGGCCTGTAATTCCCGGGTCTTTTCGGCGATTTGCTGTTCCAGCCTGTTTTGCCTGATCTTGAATTGGCGGGTACGCAGCCGGACGATGCCGATCACCAGGGTAGTAAACAGGCAAAGGCCCAATATCCAGCTCCATAATTGCTGATACCAATGTGGCTGGATAGAGAAATCATATTCCGTATAACTGTAGTTGCCGTTACCGAAACCGTTGGACTTACGCAGGAGCAGCCGATAATTACCCGATAGCAGGTTACTGAAATGCAATTTGGGACCAGGCCCGGCCTCCAAAGGCTGCCAATCTTTGAAATAAGGGTCCAGCCGGTATTCGATGCGCAGGTTTTCCTTATCAGCCCAGGCAGAAAATCCCAGGTCGAAGACCAGTTCGCGGGTATTGCAGGACAGGTCGGTCCTGACCAGGGAATTGACATTGATGGCCTGGCTGTCGGCAGTGAAGCCATCGATATAGACCTGTCCTTCCGGCAGCCTGGATACGGGTCGGGCGGGATTGACCCATACCAGTCCATCCATGGTCGGAAAAGACAGAACGCTATCATTCAACCGCAACGCACATGGTGTGCATCCCCCGTTTAATTCAGTGATGTCCATCCCATCTTTCCGGCCATAATAATGATAGTATACGGACGTAGTATCGCTATCGAAGGCTGCGGCCATATCTTCCGGCCGCGCCCGGAATAACCCTTTGTTCGTACTGATCCAGCAATAGCCCAATTTGTCGGCGATAAAGCAGTGGGCATAGAGCAGATAGCCGTTTTTATCAATCGGAATAGGCCGGATCTTCCCATCCTTATAAAGGAAGATCCCACGGCCATAAGTGCCGATGAACAGAAAGCCCTTGTATTTCCACAGGGCCCTGACACAGATGCCTGGTATATACAGCAGGGTATCAATAGCATAGGTCAGGGTATTATACCGTAACAGGCCGTTGCAACTGGCGATCGCCAACTGGCCCGGGCTCATTTCCAGCATGGAAAAGGGGGCATTGCCGTTGATGTCTGCCAATGGATACCTATACCGGTAATCGATCCTGTTATCGTGTAGTTCACCAATGCCGATAGCATTGGATACATAAAGCCGGCCGCCCGTCATAGCAAAGCCGTCAGTAATGGAGCCCGCTCCCGGGAAAATGATCCTTGTCCGGCGGGTCCTGTAATCGTAGGAGAAGATAGTGTCGTCACGACTGTACCACAGCAGGCTGTCCGGTGTAGTCAATACAAAATTATTGAACGGGCGCCGGGCTACCGGTAGTTCGGCCGGGTGGGGAAGGGCATGAGGCAACACATCTCCCGCGCTGGTGAGGATGGCCGATCTCCCCAACGCAACCTGACTGTAGTAAGCCGTTGAAGATTCCGGAGATGCCATGGCTGCTTTCATTGGTTTGACTTCGTTCCTCCTGATGACAATAATCCCCTTGGAGGCGGTACCGATAAAAACGGTCTCGTTGACGGAGTCGTAAGCCAGGTATCCTAAAAAGGCATCTGTTGGAATAGACTGACAGATCAGCCGGGCGATGAGTTGATGGCCATCGTAATCCAGCGACCAGGCCCGGGTCCCGCTGACCACAATGGGGTGACTCATGCTGTTATCCCAGAATAATTTCTGCAGGGGCTCCCCCTCTGTTCCTCTCAGGCCTACTGCTGTCTGCTGCCCGGTGGCGGAATCCAGATGGTAGAATTGCTTTTTGCCACTGAAAACCCATGTTTGCCCGGCCAGGTAAAAGGGCTTCGATCCTGGCTCGAGGGCGGTGACGAAAACAGGCGCCCGATAACCGATCCGGTAATCATAGAGGGTGTCGAAGCGGGTGAGCATGATCCGGCTGTCGCTCAACGGGATCAAAGATTCCGACCAGAAGCTGAACCCGAAACCGGCGGGTGGCTGCAAGGATGATTGCCGGAATAATTTCCCCGATGCGATGAGGCCCGTCAGCTGAAAGGTGCTCGGACGGGTATCGATTGTCACGCGTCCTATGGATTGAAGCCGGTTTCGCATGACAAAGAACAGATCTCCTGCTTCATCCGAGGTATAGATCCTTCCATCTCTGCTTTTCAGCAGAAAGAGCATTCTTTCGGAAAATAACTGCGGTGTATTGGCCCTTGAAAAGGTGACAAAATCAACTCCGTTATAGCGGGTTATCCCGGCCTCTGTTGCAATCCACAGAAAGCCTGTCTGTTCATCCCACTGCAGCCCTTTAATGCCATTGGAAGGCAACCCATTATCTGTCGTAAATCTCTCGGTAAGGTAATCAGGCTGGGCGGGAAGGGTAAGACGGCAGCTTAGCAACAGGGCAGACAGACCAATTATCTTAATAATTGACATTATACAAGGTAGCCAATTCAATCAATTCTTTCAGGTTTGTCGTCAAGGTTTTCTCGAATATCCGGTTCTTTACGGTAGAGACGGTATTCATTTTTACGTTCAGGGTTTGAGCGATCTCTTTGGTGCCCAAACCTTTCAGCACATAGTGAAGGATCTCCAGTTCGCGGGGGGCGAGGGCGGAGAAAGGGTTGTTAGGATACCTGGTGCCCGGATCATCCCGCAAAGACTGTTCATTCAACAGAAAGCGCCGCAAGAGCCGGATGGTCTCTTCCTCCGGCGTCGTCTTGGGAAGATAATGATCTATCCCATATTGGCGCAGCGCCTTGCCATACACTTCCGCCGGCTGCATGGAAAATACCATTACCCTTAATTCAGGATAAAGCTTCCGGATCGCAGGAAGGATTTCCAGTGTACTGCCGTCCGACAAGATAATATCCAGCACAAGGTGAGAATACTTCTTTTTCGCCAGTTCCTTCATCAATTCATTGCAACTGGTTACTTCGGATACGGCTGTAAAACCCAGATGCAATTGCAATAGCAGCTTCAGACCTTTTCGGATCATGCTGTGGTCGTCAGCCAATAATATTTGTGGTTGCATTGTGAGGCTAATGTTCAACAATAAAAAAGAACCCGCTGTAGAATTAATTCTACTTTTTGTTGGAGTAAAGCTATTAATTTGCTGGATGTAAAGATCAGCCAATCTCAAATGCTGATTCAGATCAAGTACGCGTATGACCCCCTAAGATCAACCTGTGTCCTGCAATATCCTGCGATTTCGGATTTGACCTACGCCAGACCTGTCATCCTTACGGTTCGACCATAACCACCTTTTTATTAAACTTAATCTTTTGTTATGTCAGGTTTTAGATTGAGAATCAATGGTTTAAGAAACATCCCCTATGCTGCTGCCATCCAGGAATCCCTGCCTTTCGATCAGTCTTTTGAAGTAGAATTCCTTTTTGACCGGCAATGGAGCGCGATCGTTGTCAAGCCCATTCTCGTTCATTCCGTTGTTATTTTCCTGGTCAATTTTCCTGACGGCAATGGTGAATCCATGGCGCTCGTCTACAATGAAAAAGATACCTGGTCTGATATCGAGAAGGAGTCGACCGGTCAAACGACAGCCATTGGTATAGCTATAGAAAATTACTATTCAAACCGTTATCTGCCTGTACCGCCTTCTCATTTGCTCAATTGATCTCATCACCCGGCAACCGATGTTTCACGATGCCTGAATTCGACGACGTATTCAATGATATAGGGGAGCAGGACCTTTCCGTCCTGCATTTACAATTGGGATCCCCGGAAGCCTTCAAGGTGCTTTTTTTCCAGTATTACCCGGAATACCTTTCGTTTGCGGTCATGTGCCTGCGGGATCAGGATCACCTGGTTGCGCGTAATGTCACACTGGAAGCCTTTTTCCTGCTGTGGGAACGGCATATTGATTTTGACAGGGAGAAGACGATCAAAGCCTTTCTTTATCTCGCCGTTCGCAACAAATGCCTGCATTATTTGTCACCCCGTTCCCGCGCCGATTGTCCACCCGTTCTTCCTCCTTCTTCCCTGCCCCAGGATATGTTGAGAGATATTTTTGACTATATCGACCGGCCGAATTTTTTTGCCTGTTGATGGGGATAGCCTAGTTTTATAGCAATGGCCTATCCGACGATCTTGCAGAGTGCCGGCCCTACCGAATTGGAACAGGCGGTCGCTGACAATCATAAGGAGCTGTTCAGACAGGAGTCGCTTGCGTTGGGCGGCGATCTTATCACTGACAACGGGCTTTACTGGACGACGGGTACTCCTGAGAGCAGTTCCATGATCGCTTTTCCCGATTTGACGAAAGACACCTCATCTGGTCTGCTGGATGGGCTGGTGTCCTATTATCTTCGTCATCCGCCGCGTGGCTCGGGCTGCTGGTCCCTGGACCCGCCCCGCCCGCCGGACCTGGGCGTTCGCCTGCTGGCCCGCGGATGGCAGCCTGGCTGGCGCCCCTGCTGGATGGGCCTGGACCTCGAACAACTGCAGACTCATCATCCTTTTCCGAAAGGCCTCAGCATTGTCCGGGACAACGATCGTTCGCTGACCTCGGTCACTCATCTGCCCTATGCGCGGGTAGTCATCCCCGTACCTTCCGGCGCAGCCTTCCCCGGGCAATGGATGCGCTTCATCGCTACACTGCGCGGCAGGGTTGTAGGGCAAAGTGTTGTTTTCATGACGACCGGACCATGGGGGGTGGCGGGCATCTATCATGTGGGTGTGGTACCGCGTGCCCGGGGTAAAGGCATTGGTAAGGCCGTCACCCTGGCCGCCTGTCTCTATGCCCAGCAAAAGGGATATCGGTATGCGGTATTGAATTCAACCCATGCGGGCCGCCATCCTTATGAGCAACTGGGTTTTTCAACGGTCGGGCAGGGATGGACCTGGTGGCTGATGATCGACAAACTGCTGGCCCATCCGCCGGGTATCCAGGCTGTCAGGCTGGCGGAGGCCATTGGCCTGGGTGACGAGGCGGAACTCGACCGGTTAGGTCCGCTGTATACAACTGAAGAGCTCAACGAGCCCCTGACCAATGGAATGACCCCGATGCAACTGGCTGTGCATTGCCGGCAACAGCCGGCGGCAGAATGGTTGCTCAATGGCGGGGCGGATTATAGTGCATTGGACGCCTGGGACCTGGGCTGGAAAGACCGGGCCCGGCAGCTGCTGCAGCGCAAACCTGATCATATTGACCGGCTTTATGGCGAAGGAGCGACGACCTTACTGCATATTGCCGCCGAGCGCAATGACGGAGAACTGACGGAACTCGCGCTGTCGGCCAACCCGGACCTGCACCTGAAGGATAAGGCTTTTAAGGCTACACCATTGGAATGGGCAAAACATTTCGGCCATCCAGATATCATCCGGCTGATCCAGACGAAGTATCGCAGAGGCTGAGGGCACATTAAAGTGGATGGACGGTTAACGGTGTAACGGAATTATGGTGTACTTTTTCTCCGTCTATAATCACCATTGCATGAGAAAACTGATAAACGGCTATTGCTATCTGCTTGTCCGGGGCCTTGCCATCATTTTGATCGGCGTTATTGCGGCTCCCATTGATTCCCATGGACAGGATACTTCTTTATTTGACAATCTTCGCTGGCGTATGATCGGTCCGCACCGTGGCGGTCGTACTGTCGGAGGTTGCGGGGTACCGCAACAGCCCAATGTATTTTATATCGGCGTCAACAATGGAGGAGTCTGGAAAACGACCGATTTCGGCAGGACGTGGGATCCGATATTCGACGATCAGCCTACCGGCTCGATTGGTGATGTTGCGGTAGCGCCTTCCGATCCGAATATTGTATACGTGGCCAGCGGGGAGGGTATCCAGCGGCCCGACCTCTCGGTAGGTGATGGCATTTACCGGTCCTCCGATGCGGGTAAGACCTGGACGCACCTGGGACTGGCGGAGGGTCAGCAGATGGGTGGACTGGCGGTCGATCCGCATGATCCCAACAGGGTTTTTGTCGCCGTACTGGGCCATCCTTACGGGCCCAATGTGGAAAGAGGAGTATATCGTAGTACTGACGGCGGCAAGACCTGGGAGAAAGTCCTGTATAAAGATGAAAACACCGGCGCCGTGCAGGTGAGTATCGATCCGGTCAATCCGCAGATTGTATATGCCGACCTTTGGGCGGGACGACAGGGGCCGTGGGAGAATGGTGCATGGGATGGGCCTAACAGCGGCCTGTTCAAATCCACCGATGGCGGCACGACATGGCGGCAGCTCACCGCAGGGCTGCCTACTCCGGCAGAGGGACTTTCGCGGATAGGATTCTGTATTGCGCCTTCCGACCCCAGTCGTCTCTACGCCACCGTTGCAGCAGGGCCTTCTAATGGTGGTATCTACCGCAGCGACGATGCCGGTGAATCGTGGAAGAAATTGAATAGTGATCAGCGATTTTGGGGCCGCGGTGACGATTTCGCGGAAGTCAAGGCAGATCCGAAAAATAAAGACATCGTCTATACGGCAGATGTGGTGGTCTGGAAATCCACGGACGGCGGCATGTCCTGGAATGCCTTCAAAGGCGCCCCCGGCGGCGATGACTATCACCGGCTGTGGATCAACCCCGATCACCCGGAGATCATGCTGGTGGCCTGTGACCAGGGCGCCATTGTGACCGTCAACGGAGGCCATACCTTTTCTTCCTGGTATAATCAACCGACGGCTCAGTTCTATCATGTCATAACCGATAATGCCTACCCTTATAATGTATACGGCGGACAGCAGGAGAGCGGCTCCATCGGGATCGCTTCACGCGGCAATGACGGTGAGATCACCTTCCGTGAATGGCATCCTGTCGGTGTAGAGGAATACGGGTATGTGGCGCCCGACCCTTTGGATCCGAATATTATTTATGGTGGGAAGGTCACCCGCTATGACAAACGCACGGGGCAGGTGCAGAACATTGCCCCTGAAGCGCTTCAAAGCGGTCAGTACCGATTTCTTCGTACCGCGCCTGTCCTGTTCTCACCGACAGACCCGCATACTCTTTACTTTGCAGGGAATGTCTTATTCAAAACCAGCAATGGCGGCCACTCCTGGCAGGTGATCAGCCCGGACCTCAGCCGAAAATCCTGGTCTGTCCCGGCCAGTGTAGGTATTTACAATACGGATGCCGTGACGAAAATGGCAAGGCGGGGGGTGATCTATACCGTCGCCCCCTCGCCGGTAGATGCCCTGACGATCTGGGCCGGCACCGATGACGGGCTGGTACATGTCACCAGGGACGGTGGAAAGACCTGGAAGAATGTCACACCGCCCGGTATCGCCGACTGGACTAAAATATCCCTGATCGAAGCCGGTCATAGCGATGCGGGCACGGCCTATGCGGCCGTCAACGGTATCCGCATCGACGATATGCACCCGCATATTTACAAGACGCATAACGGCGGCGTGTCCTGGACGGCAATAGACGCCGGTCTGCCGGACGGTCCTATCAACGTTATCAGAGAAGACCCTAAACGCAAAGGTCTTTTGCTGGCCGGTTCCGAGCGCAACGTATGGATTTCCTTCGATGACGGCGCGCACTGGACGTCTCTTCGGTTGAATATGCCTGCTACATCCATTCGGGACCTTGTCTTCAAGGATGCGGATGTGGTGGTGGGCACCCATGGCCGGTCATTCTGGATCCTGGACAATATTGCACCGCTGCGTGAAATGGGCCTGGCGACAGCCGCGCAGGACGCCGTCCTGTACAAACCCGATCCGGCGATCCGCGTACGCTGGAACATGAACCCCGATACCCCACTGCCGGGTGACGAACCTGCCGGTGAAAATCCGCCTGATGGGGCGGTGATCGATTATTACCTGAAAGGAGATGCCACGGCTCCGGTAACGCTCGAAATTGCCGATGCTGCCGGAAGAGTGCTTCGCCGTTATTCCAGCACCGATACGCTGTATGCGATACCTGATGTCAATATCCCGCCTTATTGGATCCGGCCTCAACAGATCCTGTCTGCAAAGGCCGGGGCGCACCGGTTTATCTGGGACCTGCATGAGCAGCCGTTGAATGTCCCCGCGTCGTATCCCATCAGCGCAGTGGTGGGCAATACCGAACCTGTCGCTACCTCTCCCTGGGTGATGCCCGGTGCCTATACGGTAAGACTGATTGTTAACGGTAAGAGATACACGCAAACACTGACAGTAAAGATGGACCCACGGGTGAAGACGCCCGGGATCGTTTTGCAGCGGCAATATGACCTGGCGGAACGGGCCTATAAAGGGACCGGCAACGCCCTGCATGCCTACAACCAGGTACATGCGCTGCGTGCCGGGATCGCCTCGTTGTTGTCCCGGAGTTCCGGCGCCGTCACTACCATACTGCAGGAGCTGGACGTCAAGGTGGCTTTGCTCGAAGGCGCCGGCCGGAGAGGCGGTAACCGCGGCACTCCCCCCGCCGGTACGCAGCCAAAAGCCTTCTCCCGGTTACAGGGAGAATTTTCCGCTGTTTTCGGCATTATCGAAGATGCAGATCTGGAACCTACAGTCCAGGCGACGGAGGGGCTGTATACGGTAGAACGGTCGGCCGGGCAGACTATGGCGGCATGGGCTGTTCTGCAACAAAAAGATCTCCCGGCGGTGAACGCCCGGTTGAAAGAGGCCGGACTTGAAACATTGACTGTACAACCATAACTGATATGAAATCAATACTCACTCTTCTTTTGGCCGGGGCGCTGCTGCCGGGATTGTTGACGGCCCAGAGAAAAGGCGGCGCCATAGCGGCCCCGACGACTCCGGACCCGGTAGATTCCACCTATTTTGCTGCCTTAAAATACCGGCTGATCGGCCCTTTCCGGGGTGGCCGTGCGGATGCGGTATCCGGAAGCCTGACCGACAGGAACCTTTTTTATTTTGGCGCTACGGGCGGCGGTCTCTGGAAGACCACGGATGGCGGCAGCAACTGGAAGAATGTCTCTGATGGATTTTTCGGCGGAGGTGTCGGTGCCGTTGCTGTCGCGCCCAGTGATGAGACTATCGTGTATGCAGGTGAAGGCGAGAGTACGTTGCGGAATAATGTTTCCGAAAACCTGGGCGGCATCTGGCGTACCGACAATGGGGGGCGCAGCTGGCATAACCTCGGGTTGAAGGACAGCCGGCATATCGCCCGTATCGTCGTCCATCCCAAAAATCCGGATATCGTCTGGGTCGCTGTCCTCGGTCATTTGTTCGGACCCAATACAGAACGGGGGGTATACAAGACGACAGATGGCGGCAAGACCTGGCGTCGCGTGCTGTTCGTTAATGACGACACCGGCGCTTCGGAAGTCATCATGGAGCCGGGGAACCCTTCGGTATTATATGCCGGGATGTGGCGGGTCAGGCGGACGGCTTACAGCCTGGAGAGCGGCGGTGAAGGCAGCGGCTTCTACAAGAGTACGGATGGCGGTGAAACCTGGACCAATATTTCCGCACACAAGGGGTTGCCAAAAGGTACCTGGGGAGTAGTCAATGTCGCCGTGTCCGCTACCAATCCGGATAAGGTCTTTGCCATGATAGAGAATGCCGCGGGCGGGCTATATGTCAGCACGGACAAAGGGGATTCGTGGACAAAGCTGAATACCGACAATGATATCAAGCAGCGGGCATGGTATTTCAACCGGATATACGTCGATCCTACCAATGACAATATCCTTTATGTCCTCAATGTGGAGTTTATGCGTAGTCTTGATGGCGGGAAGACTTTCGCACATTTCCCTTCGCCGCACAGCGACCATCATGATCTCTGGATCGATCCTTCGGATGGTCACCGGCTGATCCTCGCTGATGACGGCGGGGCGCAGGTCAGCTTTGACGGCGGCAATGACTGGAGCAGTCTCGATAACCAGCCTACCGCACAGATCTATCGCGTACACACCGACAGTGCTTTCCCCTATCATATCCTGGGCGCGCAGCAGGACAATACCAGCGTCCGGATCAAAAGCAGAACGTCCGGGGCGGGTATCAC